>Ga0335394_10002615_pt1 | contig 20312 bp, 9 predicted proteins | sample MAT03_FD_205741 | JGI IMG/M metagenome (GOLD analysis project Ga0335394, IMG submission 205741) | Freshwater microbial communities from Lake Fryxell liftoff mats and glacier meltwater in Antarctica - MAT-03 (spades assembly) (version 2) ...
CCTCGGGCGCCTTGGTACCCGATGGCGTGTATCCGTACCTCCTCCGTCTTCGGTTCATCAACGGTTCTGTGCGCGAACTGCGCGGGCATATCACCCTTCTCCGATGACTGTGAACGAATGATCCGCCTTCCCAGTTCCATTAGCTATGTGCGCCATAACAATACACCGAGGAAGTTCATGGATAGCGCGTACTGCCTTGCACATCGAAGGGGAATATTCATTTTTCCGTGGAACGGAATGATGGCGCTGGGATGACACCGAAGACATGACCACGGCGGGAGACCTAACTTTCAGAACGATCCCAACTACTTGTGTGGAGCGCGGTCCAGACAAGGAACCATGCGTGAAAGCAACCGTAAGCCCGAGCACCTTGATGTCCAACCGCAACGCGAAGAGACGCCGCATGTGGCGACCCTGTAGAGCGCTCCTTGCGCTGTGCATACTTGTCCTGTCTGCGTTGGCGAACGCGGCAGATGGACTGCCCAACGCCCAAGACACATTGCAACGAACGGCCAAGACCCAGGCGGACCAGAAGACGCGCACCTATGACAGCTTGGGAAGAGCGTACCTGCAACAGGAGTTGCTGGACAGTGCCATGGTCAATTTCCTGAATGCGCTGAGCGCTGCTGAAGAGATCGGAGCGAAACAGGCCATAGCGGTGAGCTACATCAACATCGCCAATGTGCTCATCGCCCAGAACGACAGATCCAGGGCCATGGTGTATTTACAGCAGGCCCTTGCGGTACATCGCGAACAAGCGGACCCCGTCAACATGGGTGCGTGCTATAACAACATTGCAGCTGTGTACCTCGGATCCGATAGCCTCCTACTGGCACGGAGTTATCTGGACAGCGCCTCAGCGATCTACGCCGCCACAGGCAAGCTTCAGGGTGTCGCCGCGTGCGAGCAGAATCTCGGGATCGTGGAGGGCAACTTGGGTGACCACAACAAGGCGTTCATGCATTTCAGTCGTGCACTTGAACTTAACCAAGGTCTCGGCGATGCCTATCGCATGGCGATCTCGCTGTCCAACATTGCATTCACGCATGTGAATTTGAGGCAGTATAGGGACGCCTTGGCATCGGGCTCCCGCGGGATCGCTCTCTGCGATAGTCTGGGCATTTCAGATACGAAGTTGGACCTGCTCGGGATCCTCGTCGCAGCGTCGGATAGTTTAGGAGATGTGCAACAGGCCTATCACTACCTCAAACTTCAGAAGGCCTTGGCCGATAGCCTCGGCCAGCAGGAACAACAGCAACGCATCCTTGACCTGGAGCGGCGGTATGATAGTGAGCGCAAAGCCGCCGAGATCACGGGCCTGCAAAAGGACCTGCGCTTGCAGGATTCCTGGTTGGAACGCAACCGTACCACCACGCGCTACCTCACCATTACCGCTTTGCTGGTATTGCTGCTGCTGGTGATCTACTGGCGATTGTATCGAGTAAGGACCAGTTCGGCGCGTGTGATCACGGAGAAGAACAGCGCATTGGAACGAGCGAACGCGGATCTGCGCAAGACCACGGAGCAGTTGCAGGCCTCATTGGCCACGAAGAACAGGTTCTTCACCGTGCTGGCACATGATCTGAAAGGCCCCATCGGCACCTACCGCAGTGTGTCTCGCGGCTTGGAGGATTCGATCAGCGAACTCACCAGACAACAAGTGCAGGAGCAGGTCCATTTCCTCAGCCGATCCGCTTCGCACGTGCATGAACTCTTGGAGAACCTGCTGCTCTGGGCCACATCGCAAACGGGCAATCTCATATTCACGCCGCGCGAAGTGGATATGGATGTACTGGTCCATCGCTCCATATCGCTCGCCGAGGACAGTGCGGCTCGCAAGCGTATCACGATCACCGTGAACTCCGATCCTGATGCCTACGCCTATAGCGACCAGAACATGGTCATGGTGGTATTGAACAACTTGCTTTCTAACGCGGTGCGCTTTTCGCTGCCCGACGGACGCATTGATGTGCGCGTAAGCGTTCAGCACCCCGTCATCCGGGTCGCAGTGACGGACTTTGGGATCGGTATCGAGGCGCACGATCTACCCAAGCTCTTTGATATCGGCATGGACCGCAAGACCATCGGCAGTTCCTTAGAGAAAGGCTCCGGCATCGGACTTATCCTGTGCCAGGAATTCGTTGCACGCAACAACGGCCGCATCGGTGTGGAAAGCGCACCGAGCCAAGGGAGCACGTTCTGGTTCACACTACCCGCATCGCCCATCTTTGAAGTACAACCCAATGGCCAAGGATCCTGAAACCGTTCAACCCGTGCGCGTTGCGCTCTTGGACGATCATCGCATCATACTCGATGGTGTATCCGCACTTCTTCAGCCACGCGCGGAAGTGCGTGTGATACACCAGACCACCAGCGCGCAGCAGTTGATGGCCTTGCTCCGGCAGGATCCAGTGGACGTGGTGCTCCTGGATCTCTTTCTCCCGGAGCCCATCGGGTTGGACGTGCTGGCCGACCTGGTGAGTAAGCACCCTGAATGTCGCGTGATCGTGTTGAGCGGCAACAGTGAAGAAGAACTGCTGGTCGGGGCTTTCCGCACCGGAGCGAAGGGTTATTTGACCAAGAACGTGGAACAGGAGGAACTGGTGAACGCCATCCTCACGGTACACCAAGGTGAGCAGTACTTGAGCCGTAAGCTCACGGGGGAACTCTCAAGTTCGTTCATTCGCAGGGCCATTGGTGGCGACCGCTTTGGCTCCCATAAGGTCAGGAATCTCTCTGGCCGCGAGCTGGAGATCATTCGAATGCTTTCCGAAGGCTTGAGCCAAAAGGAAGTGGCGCGTGACTTGGGCATAAGCGTCCGTACAGTGGAAGCGCATCGCTCCAACATCCTGGAAAAGTTAGAACTGCGCACCACGATCGATCTGGTGAAGTACGCGATCAAGAACAGGATCGTGGAGATCTAAAGGCCGGTGATCTCAGTACGGTAGTTGGGTCCTACGGACGCACCCGTATCGGATGTGCAAGGCTGTGGTATCGGACAATGGCGCGCATGAAAAAGTTCGCCGTGCGGTTCAGCAGTGCGATCTCAAAACTCAGCTGACTTCGGCGTCCGCGGGAACGGGATCACATCCCTGATATTCCCCATCCCCGTAACGAACAACACGAAGCGCTCCAAGCCAAGTCCGAAGCCCGCGTGCGGCACGGTGCCGAACTTGCGGGTATCGAGGTACCACCATAGCTCTTCGGTATCCACGTTCATTTCCTTCATGCGCGCTTCCAGCACATCCAAACGCTCTTCGCGTTGGCTGCCACCGATGATCTCGCCGATGCCGGGGAAGAGCACGTCCATCGCCGCAACGGTCTTGCCCTTTTCGCTATAGCCGAGATCGCCGGGGCCGTTGGTGCGCATGTAGAAGGCCTTGATCTTTGCGGGGTAGCCCGTAACGATCACCGGCTTCTTGAAATGCTTCTCCACAAGGTAGCGCTCGTGCTCGCTCTGTAGGTCGGTGCCCCACTCCACAGGGAATTGGAACTGTTTCTTCTGGTAGGGCTTGCTGCGCAGTAGGATGTTGATCGCATCATCGTAAGTGATCCGCTCGAAGGGATTCTCCAATACGAATTTCAAGCGTTCGATCAAGCTCATCTCGCTCCGTTGCTCCTTCGGCTTCTGCGCTTCCTCTTCGGTCAACCGCGCATCGAGGAACTGCAGATCGTCCATGCTGTTCTTCAGCACGCGGGAGATCAAGTGTTTGCATAATCCTTCGGCCAGGTCCATGTCGCCATGCAGGTCCATGAAGGCGCATTCGGGTTCGATCATCCAGAACTCGGCGAGGTGGCGTGTGGTGTTGCTGTTCTCTGCACGGAACGTTGGGCCGAAGGTGTAGACTTTTCCTAATGCGAGTGCAGCGAGTTCGGCTTGCAATTGGCCGCTCACAGTTAGTCGACTTTCAGCACCGAAGAAATCTTCTTTGAAATTTACTTCGCCGGCTTCATTCAATGGCGGTGTCTTTGGGTCGAGCACACTTACGCGGAACATTTCACCTGCCCCCTCTGCATCACTTGCGGTAATGATCGGGCTATGGAAATAGTTGTATCCCTCGCGATCGAAATACTCGTGAATACCGAAACTAACTTGGTGCCGCATGCGGAAGACCGCGCTGTAAGTGTTGGTGCGGAAACGCAGGTGTGCTTGCTCGCGCAGGAATTCCAGCGAGTGTTTTTTCGGTTGGATGGGATACTTGGTCGCATCGCTATCGCCGAGCACTTCAACCGAAGTCACTTTCATTTCTACGCGTTGGCCAGTGCCTTGGCTGGCCACTAATTCGCCGGTACACTTCACTGCGGCACTTGTGGTGAAGCGGCCGCGGGTGGCCGCATCGACTTGCTCTTGATCGATCACGCATTGCAGATTGAGAATGGTGCTACCGTCGTTGAGCGCGATAAAGCGGTCGTTGCGGAAGGTGCGCACCCAGCCGGCAACGGTAACAGTGGTACCGGTAAGGGCTTCGTTGTCGAGAACTTCTTTTATGGAGGTCATGTCGTTGGCCGTTCAGCGGACCATGCGATCGGCCGGTAGGCGATGCCGCTGTTGGGTCGGCAAAGATGCAGCATCCCTCCAATTCAAACCTTTTCCACGAAATACATCTCCATTTCCCCCTTCCCCTTGGCTTGCACTTTTCCGCGCGGGGTGAAGGTGTAGGCGGCCTCCTCACTTCCTGACTTCTTCACTTTGTTCACGAGTTCATACGTCGCTTCACTGATGTTCACCATGCCGGGTTCTCCGGAAGATTCCATGCGGCTGGCAGTGTTCACGGTGTCGCCCCAGATGTCGTACTGGAATTTCTTCACCCCCACGATCCCGGCTACGACCGGTCCGGTATGAATGCCGATGCGGACCTCGAAGAAAGGCAAGCCCGCGGCCATCTTACGCGCCTTTCCCTCCGCCACGAAGTCGCGCATCTCCAAAGCGGCATGGACCACATCGATAGCGTGTGTGGTGTTGGGTGTTGGCAGGCCTCCTGCGGCCATGTAGGCATCACCGATCGTCTTGATCTTCTCGATCCCGTATTTGCTGGTGATGCGATCGAAGCCGCTGAAACATTCGTTCAGGTCCTTGACCAGTTCGCGTGGGCTGAGTATTTCGCTGAGCGCGGTGAAGCCTTTGAAATCGGTAAAGAGCACGGTGACCAGATCGATCTGCACCGCTTCGGCTTCTCCCTTGGCCTTGAGTTCCTCGGCTACTTCCGCAGGCAGGATATTGAGCAGTAGCTCTTCACTGCGGGCCTTCTCCTTGCTGATGCGGTTGCGTTGGAATAGGAACACGCCCGCGAAGAGGGCCACCAAAGCGAAACCACCGACGAAACCGTTGCGGATGATCTTTTGTTTCTGGATCTCCTTTTGTTGAATGGCTTTCTCCGCAACGAACTCCAAGCTGTCCGCAAGGGCGCGTTTGATGTTCTCGATACCGTATTCGTTGCGCAGGACGCCGCGTTGGTTCTCCTCGCTCATCACGCTATCGCGCATTTGGACGGTCAATTGGTACATGCGGAATGCCTTGTCGAACCTACCCATGCGCTGGTAGGTTTCGGAGAGGACGCGTGCCGCTTGTTCAATATCGACCACGGAACCCATCTGTTGGAACGATGCCAACGCAGTCTCTCCGAGATCGACGCCTTTGTCGAATTCCCCCAACGCGGTGTATGCACCTGCGAGACCACCTAGGGCTGCAGCCACTTGGTAGTCATCCTTCATGGCCCGTGCGATCTCCAGGCTACGTTGCAGATGTTGGACAGCGGTCACGTGATCCTCCATGTCACCTAACGCCTCGCCGATGTTGAACTCGGATGCCATGACCCCACGTTGGTTCCCGATCTCGGTGTTCAAAGCCAGGGCGAGGCGGTGCAATTCCAAGCCCTTTTCATGGTCTTTCATTTCCACTGCGAAACCACCCATGTTCATGAGCAAGCTGGCTTCCGCACCCTTGTTGTTGTTCTGTCGCGCGATCTCCAATGCCTTTTCGGCGTAGTGTAATGCGCGCGGGAAGTCTTTTTGTTGGGCCAAGGCCACGCTGAGGTTACCGTAGCTGTTGAGGTTGTCCTTTTCATTACCGATCAGTCCATTGAGCTTGATGCTGTTGAGGAAGTGCTCCGAGGCTTGCGTCAGATCACCTTTGTAAAGGAGATCACGACCCAGATTGTTGTTGTCCTTGGCCATGGCTTGGGTATCGTTCAACAGTGTTACGATCTGCAGGGTCTTGCGGTGCAGCTCCTCAGACAGGTCGAATCGGCCAAGCTGGCCATGGACATTGGCCATATCATCAAGCGCGCCCGCGATACCACGGGCGTTGCGTTGTTCCTTGTACAACCCAAGGGCCTGTATATATGTCGCCATGGCTTTGGTATTGTCACCCCGCAGATAGTAACTGTTGCCCTTCAACTCCAAGGCCTTCGCCTGGCTCAAAGGCAAGGCTGCCTTCGTGGCCGCCGCGTGCATGAGATTTGCCAGTTTTTCGGCACTGTCGATCTGTGCGTACTGGATCCCGGTGATCACTGTTTCGATCGCTTTTAGGCGTGCGGAATCTGGTTTGGCGGGATCGTTCCATATGGTCAAGGCACTGTCCATGTTCTGTGGAAGCACAACCGAAGGGCCGAAGAAAATGACGAGCAGAAGTGCTTTCTTCATGGAATGGGATGGGGTGTTCATTGCACCACGAAACGAAGGCTCGTGATCTTGGTGCCATTGCTTGCGGAAAGACGTACGATGTAGGTGGCTGGGTCCAAGTGCTGGATCGCGAGTGGGGTGCCCGTTGCGAGAATGGCAGTTGGATAGCTGGTGTGAAGAAGCCTTCCGTGGATGTCGAGCACTTCGATCATGTGTACCGTTGAGGTTCCGGGACCGATGAAGACCAAGCGGGCATCACCGGAAGTCGGATTTGGAACAATGATGTGGTCGGGCCCTTCGATTTCCAGACATCGCGGTGCGGAACGTATGGGATGCACAACGCTCTCCCCGTCGTGGTCGATCTGTTGCAGCCGGTAGTACAATTCCAAACCGGGCATGGGGGCATCGTCCACGAAGCGATAGTGCCGTAGTTGCTGACTCTCACCTGCTCCAACAAGAGTTCCGATCGTCTCCCAATCCTGCGTATCGACGCTACGCTCGATCATGAACAGCGCATTGTCATGTTCTGTCGCCGTGGTCCATTCAATGGACCGCGAAGTGCCGCCGCACGACACGTCGAAGGCGATCAATTCCACCGGGAGCAAGCCGCATGTGGGCTGCTGAACCTTGATCGCGGGATCCTGTTTGTCGTGTATTCCCATGTACAACCAAGGACCGAACGGTTGCCCATCGATCATGGTTGCGGGATGGTGGCGCAATCGCACGCGCCATTTCGGGTAGGCCGTTCCTACAGCGATCACCGGCTCTTTGATCTCTACTCCTGCACTCAAGTTCACCGTTGTCCACGTGGCTTCTTGGCCGGTATAGGCCACGCTGTTGGTCACCGGTGTGCCCAAAAATGCTGGCCCGTGGTTGGCGATCTCCCAAGCCAATTTCATTTTGCGTCGACCCATGCACGAACGTGCGACTTGGCCGATGGTCCATCCGCAATTCGCATCGAAGGTGCCGTTGCTGGTTTGCACGGGTGTCACAAGGTCTGCGCGGTATTGTCGGGTGCGCTGGCTCCGTGTGAGGCCACTATTACCGGTGAAAACGTTCACACGCCCTCGGTCGTTGCTAGGGAAAGGAAAACCGATGCTGTATTCTGGTGCTCCGGCGATCACGTCACCATAGCCATCACCGCTTTGCGATCCGCTGTTGGATACACTGGTGCCCATGCGTGCACCGCTATTGGCCGAGGTGAAGGTGGAGTTCGCGGTTGTGGAGAGTCCTGAAGTGGAACCATGGTACACGAGGATCTGTCCATTGCCCGCTCCCGGACTACCGACCACCACATCGCCGTAACCATCCTTGTTCACATCGCCCGCCTTGGAAACACTGAAGCCGAACTGCGCATTGGTGGAGGTTCCCAATGCCGTCCATACCGGTGTGGTGGAGGGTACGGTAGAGGCACCATGGAAAACCAATGCGCGCCCGGCGCCGGTAGTAGCACCGTTGGGTCGTCCCGGTTCGCCGATGATGAGGTCCTGATAGCCATCGCCGTTAACATCGCCTGCACCAGCTACGGAAGATCCCAGCGCCGAACTGGTATTGGAGCCTAGTACCACCCAACTGGTTTCGTGTACGACCCCGCCGGGATGACCTTTTAGTAGGAATGCCCTGCCGCGCGCAGTGAGTGCGGATGCGGTCCAACCCGGAGCGCCAACCAGCACATCGCCATAGCCGTCACCGGTAACATCGCCTACACCTGCAACGCTGCTTCCGATGCGTGCATTTGCTTGCCCTTGCGTGAAGGTGAAAGCGGGCGCTGCGATCAGACCTACCAAGGACGACCCTAAGTGAACATAGGCGGCACCTTCCTGTGACTGGCCCACGCTGTATCCGTTCGCACCGATCACCACATCGCTGTACCCATCACCGTTCACATCCCCAGCGGAGGCCACGCTGGAGCCAAGTGCTGCACTTGGGAGGTCGCGTTCAGCGACCCACGGGGTTGTTCCTAAGCCAGAGCTGGAGCCGAAGTAGACATAGGCAAGTCCCTCGCCGGTTTCCCCATTGGTGGCCCCCGGAGCACCAATGATCACATCGCTGTAGCCGTTGCCGTTCACATCGCCGGCAGTGGATACACTTGTTCCCAAGAGCGATAGTGCAATGTTGTTCTCTATGATCCACGATGCTGTACCGGGCAGCCCCCCCGTGCCACCATAGTACACGTACGCTCTTCCTTCGTCCGTTTGCCCATTGTCGTATTGCGGTGCACCAACGATCACATCGCTGTACCCATCCCCGTTCACATCACCAGCGGCGCTTACCGAGGTTCCGAAGAATGCCGATGCTTGCGTTTGATCGAGCGTTCCACTGGCGGATAGTCCGTTCGGTGAGCCGTGGTATACATACGCACGGCCTTCATCGGTGAGCGAGGATTCGGCCCAGAATGCGCCGACGAGAACATCACTATATCCATCGCCGTTCACATCGCCGGCAGTACCAACACACCATCCGTAGATGTCGAAGACCGCACCGCCTGTCTGGGTCCACGTGGGGATTGTTGAGACACCACCGGCAGAACCCAAGTACACATAAGCTGAACCCCTGCGGAATATATCGTAGCGACCCGCACCAACGATCACATCGGCATAGCCATCGCCGTTCACATCTCCAGCACCATCCAAATACACGCCGAAATTGGCCTGTGCAGCGCCACCGCGAACTTCCCAGGCGAATGCATTGTTCAAGTCGATGGCATTTCCTAAAAAGATACGTGCCGCGCCTTCGTTCACGAGGCCGGTAGTGCCATCTCCGAAAGTGCTGAGACCTATGATCACATCCCCATATCCGTCCCCGTTAACATCCCCCGCCCAGGCGACACAGTTGCCCATTTTGGCTCCTGCCTGATCCCCTTCAGCCGTCCATGCTGCCGCACTGATCGTAGCACCCACAACCCCAGCTGCGCTACCGATGAATAGCAGAGCCCGCCCTTCGCTCACCTGCCCGACTTCGCTGTAAGAAGGTTCTCCGATCAGGATATCGCTATATCCATCGTTGTTCACATCGCCTGCGGAGGAGACATTGAACCCGAAATAGTTTACCGCCACCAAGCCGTTCATGGTCCAATCTGCAGTGGTGTTGACCAAGCCAGGCCCAACGTTGCCGTGGTACACGAAAACGCGGCCTTGACGGCTTCCGAGTGGACCGTCGTATTCCGGCGCTCCTACGATCAAGTCACTCACGTCGTTCCCGTTCACATCACCTGCCGTGGCAACGGAGAACCCGTACTCGGAACCGGTCTGTCCAGAGGAGAAAATACGCGCGGTGGTACCTATACCGGTTGCGGAGCCCAAATAGACCAAGGCCGCTCCTTCGTTCGTTGTGGTGAAGGTGTATTTCGGAGCGCCCACCACCACATCGCTATACCCATCGCCATTGATGTCGCCAGCAGTGGAGACCGAGATCCCAAAGTTGCTCCCTACTTGCCCTGTGAGCCTCCGAGCGTAGGATGTGGATAGCCCCGTAGCACTTCCGTGATAAATGAAAGCTGCACCGACATCGGTCCCTGCAAGATCGTAATTGGGCGCACCGATGATCACATCGCTGAACCCATCGTCGTTCACATCACCAGCGGTGCCTACATCGAGGCCAAAACGCGCATCCAATTGTCCGCCATTGGTGATCCAGTTGGCCGTGGTGCTCAAGGGGTCAATTGTTACGGGGTATTCGGCATTCGCATCGTCCACATGGAGAACGATATCATCAGCTTCGATGCTCGCCCATGCATGCAAGGGTTCGTTGTTCGTATCCCAAGCTCGTAGGCCCCGGTACCACACTTCGGACACGGCGTTGCCCAGACTGTCGATGGAACTGAAAAGGATATCGTCCTCCCCTTTTTGGGTGATCATCAGGTCACCTTCGTAGCGCAAAGTCACGTTCAATGGTCCTAAACCCTCGGGTCTTTCCATCACTAGAAAATCCTGGCGCATGCCGCGTTCATCGTTCTCGTATTGGATCTTGAAGGTACCTTGATCGGCTTCAGCGTGGTGCTCGTTGGCGATTATGGTCGCTGAAGGAGAAGGAGTCCATTCGTGATCCAGATGACCTACAGATCGTACACGGAGCTGCGTGTACCAGCGGTCACCCTCAACGCGTGGAGTAAGAGAGAAGCCATCGGTGTGGTAGCTGATGCGGAGGTCATGTGCCCGGTTAGGACTTTGCAGGCAAGCGGGCTTTTCTTGATAGCGGATGTGGTATTCGCTCTTGGCGATCGCTGTTTTTATCTCCGCCATGCGATCCTCTTCAAAGAGGTCGGTTTTCGAAAGATCCGGTAGGTCAGGTCCATCTTGCAAAAACAGGGTTGGGCTGAATATTGCAAGCGGTTGCTGTTCCACGGGATGTGTGGATCCATGTTCAGGAACGATCGTGGACCGTAGCTCCGTGATCGACAAGAAGAATGTGATGAACGCCAGCGCAAGGAACCAACGCCAAGCGGAAGCCCTTCGAGCAGAGGATAAATGATCCATGTGTTTAAGGCGTTCAGGTGTGATCATTGTACCGAGCTGTGCGTAACGAAGAACATTTCCATTTCTCCTTTTCCTTTCGCCTGCACTTTGCCACGAGGAGTGAATGCGAATGCGACTTCTTCACTCTCGCGCTGAGCGATTTCAAAGCGTCCTGACTTCTTCACCATTTTCACGAGCTCGTACGTCGTCTCACTGATGTTCACCTGCCCAACTTCTCCGGGTGATTCCATGCGGCTCGCGGTGTTCACGGTGTCGCCCCAGATGTCGTACTGGAATTTCTTCACGCCCACGATCCCGGCTACTACGGGACCCGTGTGGATGCCGATACGCACCTCGAAGAAGGGCAAGCCCGCTGCGACCTTGCGTGCCTTTCCTTCGGCCACGAGATCGCGCATTTCCAAAGCAGCTTGGACCACATCGGTGGCGTGTGTGATGTTCGGCGTAGGCAAACCACCGGCGGCCATGTTCTCCTTGTTCGTGATCGAATCGCGTAAAAGAACGTGCTGTTTGTAAACTTCAAAAGCCTTTCGGGCTTCGCCTGTTCCCATGTATGCCGCAGACAACTCCTTGTAAGCTGCGGCTTCATCCACCAGATCACCATCCTCCTTCGCCATTTCCGCCGCTTCCTTCAACAAAGGGATGGCCTTGCTCGCATTGCCCATCGCGAGGTGGGTGGTGCCTTCGGCGATCTTATTTTGGATAAGTGTGTAGGCCGATCTGGTGAGCGATGAAGAATGGCGAAAGCTGGCAAGTGCCTCGGTATAGCGACCTAGTTCAGCCTGCGTGGAGCCGATGGCATTAAGAACACGAGAGGCGGTTTGCATGTCGCCATCCTTCATGCACAAGGCGAGGGATTCTTCCAAGAACTGCAAGGCGAGGATCTGTTCACCTTTCATATTATGAATGAAGCCCAATTGTGCCAATGCATTGCGAATGCGAGGGCTTGCCAATGCGCGCAGAAGGACGATGGACTTTTCCGAGGCCACGAGCGCTTCGTCCGCCTGGCGTGTATCAACATAGATGGCCGATAGGTTCACATAGCCATGTGCAAGTGTGGTGCTATCCATTGCAGTCTCGGCTATTCGTATCCCATTTAGGCAATGAGAAATGGCTTGTGGATAATAGCCTTGGAGGTGGTAGCTCAATCCAATGGAAAACTCAGCTTCGGCCTCTTCAGTCGAATTCTTGAGGGTATGGTGGTGTTCACGTACTGCATCCAAAGAGTACCGAGCACTATCATAAGCCCCGACCATGCCAGGCAATTTTCCGACCATGCCCTTGGCTAACATCGCACGTTCGGTCGCTTTGATCCGCGTGCAAAAGCGCACAAGTTCGCGGGCAGTGATCAGCGCACTGTCCTCTATACCCCTTTCGGCGAACCCCTTGACGAGGTCTCCGAGTGCTTGCATACGCAAGGTGTCCGGTGCCAAGGTGTTCGAAGCGGCGTACTTCAAGCTGTCCAACGCATCGGGTTGTGCTTGGACCGTCGCGGTGACCGCTGCCATCAGCAAGGCGCAGGTGAACGCCAAGTGTTGTAGAAGCCTTGGCGAATGCTGTTTAAGGTTCATCGTTTGGAGGTCGATCATCTTCGATGGGTTGGTCCTCATGCATTTATATTGCTCAACCCTTTCCAAGAAAGCAAACGGACGACCTTCTGGAGCATCGTACAATACCCACTAATGGGTAACCGTTGCAAGTCAGTTTGGAGACGGTAAAGAGGATCAGGGCAAATAGCCAACGATGGGTCGGTGCCATTCCCAACGAGAACAAACGACCCGAGGTGCGCTGTGTTCGTGCGCAAATTTTTCGGATATGGTTTTGACGAGTGCTCATTGGGTCGAACTTCGCTCCACGAAGAACATTACCATTTCTCCTTTGCCCTTTGCTTGCACTTTGCCACGTGGCGTGAAGTCGAACATTCGTGTGCCGAGCGGAGTCGAGGTACCCTTTACGAGTTGGTGCGTTGCTTCGCTGATGTTCACTTGTCCCACATCGCCACTGCTCTCCATTCGGCTCGCTGTGTTCACCGTATCGCCCCAGATGTCGTACTGGAATTTCTTCACCCCCACGATACCGGCGACCACCGGGCCTGTGTGAATGCCGATGCGGACTTCGAAGAAAGGCAAGCCTGCTGCCACTTTTCGTGCCTTTCCTTCGGCCACGAAGTCGCGCATTTCCAGAGCGGCTTGCACCACATCGGTAGCGTGAGTGGAGTTGGGTGTGGGCAAGCCTCCTGCGGCCATGTACGCATCGCCAATGGTCTTGATCTTTTCGATCCCGTATTTCGCGGTTATGTGATCGAATCCGCTGAAACATTCGTTGAGGTCGTGGACCAGTTCACGAGGGCTTAGCGTTTCGCTGAGTGCTGTGAATCCCTTGAAGTCGGTGAAGAGCACGGTGACCAGATCGATCTGCACCGCTTCTGCTGCGCCCTTGGCTTTGAGTTCCTGTGCAACTTCGGCTGGTAGGATGTTGAGCAGTAGGCTTTCACTGATGTCTTTTTCCTTTTGGATCGCCGCACGAGATCTGCGCGTTTCACGAAGCCTGTGGCCTAGGGCGCCAGCGAAGACCAGGAGGCCTACACCGGAGAGCAGAAAGAGATTTCGACGGTTCTTTTCCTTCGTAAGGGTCGCGAGGTTCTCCAGTCGGGTTTGTTCTTTTTCGGCTGCATTGGAAAGACTGTCCGCAAGTATTTGTTGGTCGAAAGTGTGTGTCACTTCCATCCGCGTTTGTTCCTTCACTTGCTCATCATTTCGGACTGAATCGTTGAGCAGAACGAAGAGCCGATACTCTTCCAACGCACGGCCTTTGTCCCCGAGTGCTTCGTGAACCATTGAGAGTTCCATATTCGCACTCGCCCTGGAATCAAGGCTATTTGTTTCCTTGGCGAGTGCTTCTGCACGTTGTGCGGGAGCCAGTGCTTCGTGCCAGCGCAATTGGTTCTGCAACGCACGCGATTCGTTCAGGCTTGCTTGAATGATCTGGAACGGTTGCTTGGTCAATTCAATGGAGCGGCGGGCTGCGAACAAAGCGCTGTCCGGGTTGCCCAGTTCCATGTACAACTTGCTCAGTGCATTCCAAATGCGCGCTTCGCCTTCGGTGTTCTTGGCTTCTTCGAACAGGTCCAACGCCTGGAAGTAGCTCCTTTTGGCGACATCGAAGGCCCCGGTTATCTGGTAGTTCTTTGCCGATCCAGCGATAACATTCGCGATCCGCGGGTCCTTGCGAGCAGTCATAATGGCCAAGGCACGGTTGGTGTGCTCAATGGACTTGTCATACTCCTTCAGCATGGTATACAATGCACCAATGTTGTTCTCGGCATGGGCAATACCTTCGCTATCCGGTTTCGCGGTGTAGTGGTCCAAGGCTTTCAGGTTGTGTGCGAGCCCCAAATTGTACGCTCCTTGAAGAATGTACGTGTAACCGTATCCGATCTCCATGTCGCCCATGCGTTTCAGGTCTTTTAGTGAAGACCAGAATTCCATGGCTTTCGTGGTCGCCTCTCGGGAGCCATCATATTCACCTTGGTCGGCCAACACATTGGAGACGAGTTTCCAACTGCCACCTTGCAGTTTTGGGGAACCATCGGCTTCTGCGAACGCCAAACTGCGTTTTGCCAAGACCAATGCGGAATCCAAGTTGCCGTTCCGGGTGAAGGCAAGGGAGTGTTCAAAGCAGGCCCCTGACCTTATGGAGTCTGAAAGTTGAGAATTCTCCCATATGTGGCGCAGGCTATCAAGATCTTGCGCTTGCACCATACTCCCAAGTTGCAACGCACAAAGGAGCACGAGGTGCTGCAGAAGCCTTGGCCACGGCTGTTGAGGGTTCATCGTTGGGCGATCGATCATGTTCGGTTGATGGATCCTGGTCCATTGAAGTGACCCGGCTTTTCCATGAAAGCAAATTGCCGACCTTCTGAAGCACCCTACAATACCCATTAAGGGGTAGATGCGGGTTGCTAGAGCCATTGATATTTGCAGCGCTTGATCAGCCCGGAACGATCCAATCGCATTAAGGCACTGGCTCTCATCTATTTTGTAGCATCCAAATCCCCGTTTGTTCGCGAATTGCACCTTCTTGGTGGTATTGTTGTTCTCCACGAATGGGGTGTTCATTACCTGAGGGTGTTTGCTTTTACAAAATACCATAAGAGAGAATTGCAGCAGGGGTATGGGGCGTTGTTTGGAACGGTGGGCCACATGGCAGCAATTGGTACAATTTCAAAGAAAGTACAGTTCAACATAGGGTACAATACCACGAGAGTAGTAGTTGCCTAGCGTCCGGGATACACTTTACGCACGGCTTCCATACGCCCCCTAACGTGCAGTTTGCCGTAAATGCGTCGAGCGTGTACGCGTACTGTTTCGGTACTGATGCCCGCCTTGGCGGCGATCTCCTTGTACAGCAGTCCTGCGGCCAATCCATCTAACACGCCCTTTTCCCGACAGGTCAGCAGCTCGTCATTGATGCGCCTTTGGCTTCTTGATCCAAGGCTATTCACCACCAAACGGGCAATACCGCTGTTCATGGGAGATCCGCCATGGTGGATCTCGCGGATCGCGGCGCTCATGCGGTCCTCTCCGACTGTCTTGAATAAATATCCGGTAGCACCAGCACAAAATGCTTGGATGATATAGGCGGGATTTTCGAACCCAGTGTACATCAGGAACTGGGTCCCGGGTCGTTCGGACTTTGCTTTGGCCACACATTCAATACCGCTCATGTGTGGAAGTCCGATGTCCATGATCACCACATCGAGCCTGAGTTCCAAATGCTTCTCCAAGAAGGACTCCGCGTCACTGAAAGTTTTTGTCAGTCGAAGGCCGGCATCCCGTCCCAGTAAGATACGGATCCGTTGTTGTGAACCAGGATCGCTCTCCACCAAGGCGACACGAATGGACGGTTGGTCCATGTGACAGGGCCGGGGAGAAACCGGTTGATATGAATGAAGTAGATGATCCATCGAAATGCGAATAGGTAAGGTCCGATCAAGCACTGAACATGGACCCGACAGCAGACGGATCGGCGATGATCGGTACAAGGCAATTGGCAGGGCGGCGAGGCATCAATACCCGATCCAGGGTGTTTATAAGGACACCACGAAGCAAGCCCAAGTAGGGAATCCCATCAAGTAAGAATGCGACATCCGGTTATGGAAGTTGCTCCACCCTCACGTTCGTAGCAACGGTTCCTCCTATGTTGAAGAGGATCGGATCCCGATCGTTCCCTGCACCGGTGTACATCACACGACCGTCCAGGTCCACGTCTTCACTGGAGTAGATCCCGTTGACGACGTTCGTGGCTACTGTGCCACCGATCCTGAATAGAATGGGGTCGCGGTCATTAAGGGCTCCGGTGTATTTCAGTTGCCCATCGAAGTCCACATCGCCGGCCCATAGTGCCCATGAGGCCCCGACCTCCGTTCGCGCTCCGGTCCCGTAGGTGGTGGTCGTGGCCATGGTGAGATCGATCGACATCGGTGCCGTGCTCAAGGGGTATGCATTGGCGGTCATTGCCCCCAAGTGGTTCCGGTGCCGCAGTGCTACGTTGTATGCTGCCGGATCGGCTACCATGGACACGGGTGAGGAGCCATCCAGATCCACCACGTCACCATCGCGTTGGATCAATGCACAGCGGCTGCTCACCACCACGGTCGGATCACCAGCATCCCGAAGTTCCACCACCACCCAATCCACGATGCGGTTGCCACCACCGCCGGAATTGAAGACGGAACTCTGCACCACTTCACCCCCACCGCCAACGAAGAAATACCCTAACGCGCTGTACGGTTCCGTGGTGGGGATCAGTCCAAGGCTGCGCAGGTCATCGTTCATGCGATCCTGGCCTTGGTCGTACGGACCTTCCAGGAAGGCCTTGACCGCCAATTGCAGGCTCAGCGGCAGTGTGTACAAGTCAGCCACGTCTCCGCGTCCAATACCACCTGAGAAGATGCTCGATGCCAGCGGTGCGGGCAGAAATAGATCGGCAACATCACCACGTCCGCCCCCACCAGCGAAGATGCTGGATGCGAGTGCAGGGGCTTGGTACAGGTGGGCCACATCGCCGCGCCCACTGCCCCCGGAGAAGATGCTCGATGCCAACGCGGCGGGCTGGTACAGATCCGCGACATCGCCGCGCCCACTGCCGCCGGAGAAGATGCTTGATGCCAACAGTGCAGGCAGATAGAGATCCGCGACATCGCCGCGCCCACTGCCCCCGGAGAAAATGCTCGAAGCCAGCGGAGCGGGCTGGTAAATATCCGCCACATCACCGCGTCCACTGCCACCGCCGAAAATGCTGGAAGCGATGGGCACGGTCTGGTAATGGTCCGCCGCATCTCCGCGACCGGATCCTCCTTGGTAAATGTCCGCCGTGATCGGCGGTGCCACATACGCCGAGCTGACATCGCCGCGACCACTTCCGCCAGCGTAAATGAAGTCGCCGAGCCCTTCGATAGGTAGTGCGCCTTGCGCATCACCGCGGCCTGCTCCCCCGTCGAACATCGGGGTGTACACCATGAAATCCACGTTCATAACGGCTTGGTCGCTTGCCGCCGCGCATGGGCCACCGCCATCGGGATCCACGGTGGTCCATGTGAGCGTAACAGTGAAACCGATCTCCGCCACAGTGGGCGAGTAGGTGGTGCTGGCACTGTTCGCATTGGTGAACGTGCCTTGTCCGCCGCTCCAACTGCCGGGCCCGTTGGTGGTAGCGGCAATGGCTGTTGGCGCGGCCTCAAGAGATGTGTACGGTCCGCCCGCATCCGCCATGGCGGCTGCACTGATGACGATCCCGGCCGTTGTTGCCACAGCGGGACATCCGTTCTCCGCAGCGATCAGGTAGGTGACCGTTCCGGAGCTACTGCTGTTCAAGGTGATCGCACCGGTGATCGGATCGATCGTGATCCCGCTTGCTGAATAGGTTCCTCCACTTGTGCCGACCAGAGTGGGACTTGCGGTGCCCGCATCGCTGCAATAGGGTGATCCATCGTAGCTGATGCTCGCGCTCGCCGGTATACAAGGTCCCGTGATGCTGATGTTGTTCACCGCGATACTCGGTCGGGAGCCGCTTCCGCTTATGTCCCGGGTCACCCAGCGCAGCTGCACGATGGGTTGGTCGTTGCAAACCGATGGGAGCGTTGTGCTGTAGGATTGGAGGTTCTGAGGCGTGGTGACCGCCGAAGTCTGATTCGTGGTATTGGTTTGGTACTCGGATCCGAAAGTGGTGATGAAATTCCCGGTGGTACCAACACGGTATTGCAACTTGGCACCGCTTCTACGCGTGTTCGATGGAAAAGCCGAGTAGGGGTTCCGGATGGTCATGAGATCATAATCCACCTGGATGTCCGTTCGCCCACTGGTGTTGATGACCAAGGCGATCGCGATATCCACCGACGCTGAAGTCAAGAAGCCGAGCTTGCCATTGTAATTGTGAACGCCACCGGTGTTAGTTGCAGCCGTGCTCGATGCGAGCAATGGGAGATCAGCGGTAGCGGGGTCGGTTCTGTAAAGGCCGGAGGCGCTGAAACCGATGCGCCAACCTTGCCACCCAGCCGGAAGCGTGGTACTGTTGTGCGCCACCGCACTGAAATCCTGCGTGTAGGGCAGGCCCTGCGGTGCCGGGTTGGTCTGCGACCTGGCGGTGATCGCGCTCACGAGCGCAAGCATCGATACGATCACCCGGTACGACCCTTTGGGTACTCCTCCCGTGATATGTGTTGCGTTGTTCATGGCTCGGAGAGTATCAAGGTGCTGTGCGCACACCGCGCCCACCGCTGTCCACATAGCGGTCCAGGCGCACGTAGGTCACCAGGCCCCTATCGGAAGTCTGCATGCGGCCGGCGGCGAAGTTGTCCCAGCCACCACCACGGTAACCGGTAGCCGCAGTGGCCGCAGACCAGGTGGCAGGATCGGCGTTGCCATTGTTCGCCAACTCACCATTGCCATGTGTCCCGGTGTAGGCACGCCCGCTGAGATCTCCGATCGTGATGGCCCGTTCGTTCACGTTGCCGGCGAGTTCCATGATGCCGTAGTAACTGCCGCCGGAAGAAACACGGCCCGTATTGCCAGCGTTCGCTGCGAAGGCACCCACGCGTAATGGCCCATCGAAGTTCACCGAGGTGTTATCCCACACGACATTCCCGACGGTGGAGCTGTATTGTGTCGCAATGCCTTCGTTGGCGGTACCGGCATTAGCGAGCGAATAGCCGGTAGTGGCGACGCCGGTGCCCCAAGGGTACTCGTTCGCCACCGGTGCCAGCGGACCGCGGCACGCCTTCTCGAACTCCAGTTCGGTCATGGGGCGAAGAGCGCACCAATCCAGGTAGGCCCACAGATCAAAGATGCTGAGGTGGTTGCACGCGATGTCCTTGCCATCATCAGCTTCGCCATACACGCCGTTGCCGTTCAGGTTGCACGCGTACACAGCCGCAGTGCCGGGGTTCACACCGGGCGTGCTGACGTCGATCCCGTTGCGGTCCGCATTGGTGCTTATCAGCGCGCCCGTGCCCGCCGCCGAACTGGGCGGGGTGGCGGTGCGCGCAGCCTGTCGTGTGTAGGTCAACGTGTTCAGGAAGTCCACATAGCCTTGCTGGCTCACCTCGTACTTCATACAGTAGAAAGCGTTGAAGCCTTTGGGGAAAGCCGCCGGGACAGGCCCACCCCGATCACCGGACGAACCGCCTCCCTCCGCGTAGTACAGGTAGCCGGCCGTGGTGCCCACGTTGATCGCCGCTTCACTCGTTACCGTGTAGGGGTCGCTGTTCATAGGATGGCTGTACACCGCACCCAACCCGGTGACACCCATTGCGAATGCGCCCTGGTTCACGTACACCATTTCAATGGCGAACACCCGCAACTCGGTCACATCGTTCAAGGCCCCGATCCCTTGCGCCACGTAGTTCCACCGCAGTTGTACACCGGTGGCCGTGAGCGACCCATAGCTGATCGCGTTGCGCAGCAAGTACACACCCACCACCGGATTCGTACTGCTATTGTAAGCACCGCCCGGGCTCACCAGACCAACATCGATCTGCGTGCCTGTTGGCGCACCATGGCCTGTAGCCTCCAAGCGTACATGCTGCCACACCCCGCTGCTCAGGCGCACCTTGGCGAAGATCCACGCGGCATCCCAGTTCACCACGGGGCCTCCTCGCCAACTGTTCTCCCAGCTTGCATCGAACCGGATATCCACCGTGGTGCCGGTGTTGTTCTCCAG
>Ga0335394_10002623_pt1 | contig 20288 bp, 18 predicted proteins | sample MAT03_FD_205741 | JGI IMG/M metagenome (GOLD analysis project Ga0335394, IMG submission 205741) | Freshwater microbial communities from Lake Fryxell liftoff mats and glacier meltwater in Antarctica - MAT-03 (spades assembly) (version 2) ...
ACCCTGTAACGATATAGGATCAGAACAGTCAGAATCCATATTTTAAATTATCCACGGAGAGAAGACTTTATGAATTTGGTTGTACTCCAGAACTGGCTGGACAATGCCTCATTTGCCATGTTATTCCTAACAATGCTGGTGTATTGGGGAGGAGCGGCTTTCCCGAATCTGCCTTATCTAGCCGTTTTGGGGACAGCTGGGATGGCGATCGCTAATTTGTGCATGGCAACTCTACTAGGGGCACGATGGATAGAAGCTGGTTACTTTCCCTTAAGTAATCTCTATGAATCCCTGTTTTTCTTAACTTGGGGAATTACCACCGTCCATCTAATTGCTGAAAGTAGTAGCCGTAGCCGCTTGGTAGGAGTTGTTACATCTCCTGTGGCAATGTTGATCGCTGCTTTTGCTACCGTCACATTACCATCTCAGATGCAAGCGTCAGAACCGCTAGTACCTGCCTTGAAGTCAAATTGGCTGATGATGCATGTCAGCGTCATGATGTTGAGTTATTCTGCTTTGATGGTGGGTTCGTTATTAGCGATCGCTTTTTTAGTTGTGACTCGCGGTCAAAACATCCAACTACAAGGTAGTTCTGTAGGGACTGGTGGTTATCGCAACAACGGCTACCGCTTGCACAAAGCAGCCGAACTAATTTCTCAACCAGCAGCCCCTTATGCCGAAAATAACGGCTTTGCTCGTTTTGAAACTAGCAGCAACGGCAACGGTAACGCTAACACTGCTGTTTTGAATCTAGTAAGTACCTCTGAGCCTCAAACGGTAGCATCTGCCGAACCCCTTTCACCTCAGCGCCTTAGCCTTGCCGAAATCCTTGACAACATCAGCTATCGCATCATCGGACTCGGATTTCCCTTATTGACAATTGGCATCATTGCTGGTGGCGTTTGGGCTAACGAAGCTTGGGGTTCCTACTGGAGTTGGGACCCTAAAGAAACTTGGGCATTAATCACCTGGTTGGTGTTCGCCGCCTATCTCCACGCCCGAATCACTCGCGGTTGGCAAGGCCGTAGTCCCGCAATTTTAGCCTCCACTGGTTTTGTTGTTGTTTGGGTTTGCTATCTCGGTGTGAATCTTTTGGGTAAAGGTTTGCATTCTTACGGTTGGTTCTTTTAAGAACCGTTTAAATAAACCTACCCCACCCGCACTGCCGCGCACCTTCCCCGATGCCTTGGGGAGGGTTGGGGAGGGGTAACGCGAAAATGATAGGTTAATTTACCGGACATCAAATTATTTATTACTAAATTTTTATTAGCACTAAATCTATAAAATCATCATTTTATTTCGGATGAACTGTTATATCCCTGGAAAATATAGATTTATTGACAGGATATTTTTATGGAAGATGGATTCGAGAGACTAAACCATGATGAAGTTGTGTCTATAGAAGCAGACACTTTTAATAAGTTAAATATTGCTAAAACTTTTAAAGTCCGTGATTTGATTACAGCAATTAAGGAATATATTGGAGCGGAAGAGACAGATGAAGTAAATTTGTATACCCAAGGATTAAATTGTGAAGTTTTACAATTTAGTACTCAGGGATGGAAAAAAGGAAAAGTTAGACTTGCTTTAGAATTTTGTCCTGATGAATCTGAGTCACCACTTGATGAAATTTTTCAAAGACTCAAACAAGTAGAAAACTAATATTCAATGAGCAAAAGATCCCCGATTTATCTAAGAATAAATTGGGGATCTGAGTCTTTCGATGTTTGCAAATAAAATAGGATGTGCTGAATTGCTATCAAAATTCATTAATAAACTAAAAATGCACTAATAACTGAGAAACGGTAAACCTATCATGCTAAATTACGATCCATTAGCTTGTTTGCCCTCATCTGAGGAACTACCAGACTCTGACGATACGCCAGTGGATAATGAATTACAAGATTTAATTCCCGGTTTACTTAAAGCGCTTCTGGCAATGGCTTGGCCAGAATGCATGGATTGGTTTTTTGGTATAAATATGGGGATTTATTATGATCCAGACTTACCGCCAATCGTGCCAGATGGGTTTTTGAGTCTGGGCGTAGAGCGATTTTATGATGAAAATCTCCGTCCCAGTTACGTGCTTTGGGAAGGAATATAGGGTTCCATTCAAGAATATACTTGTGTCAAGCGTTGTCAAAACACGTTTTGTCGTCTCCGTGAATGGGTAAAATTCTAGCGGTACTAAGGTAGAAGATACTTTTTGGTACTTGTACCCTTCGGGAAGCAAGCTACAACTGTGCGGTGGGGCATCCCGTGCAGTCTAAATAAAGCTCAGTTAATGTCCGACGGGATACCGGGAGTCGCACAGAAGCCTACACTGTATGCTTGCATTAGTGTAGGAGTGTGTCACTATGAGAAGTTTCAAATATGATGTGGACTCCCCTACATGCAAAAATCCATCGCACAATCCGATCGCGCCACTTATTTGAGCGCAAACACCGCCTATTAGTCGCTGTCTCTGGCGGACAAGATTCTTTATGTTTAATAAAATTACTTTTAGATTTACAATCCAAATGGGGATGGGATTTAGGTATTGCCCACTGCGATCATCGTTGGCGTTCTGACTCCGAAGCTAATGCTCATCACGTCGAAAATTTAGCTAAAACTTGGGATATATCCTTTTATTTAGAAACAGCGAGCGAACCTATAAATAGTGAAGCTGCTGCACGCGATTGGCGCTATCAAGCTTTAAGTGCGATCGCTCAGGCAAATAATTATCAATATATAGTTACAGGACACACCGCAAGCGATCGCGCCGAAACTCTCCTCTACAACTTAATTCGCGGTACTGGCGCTGATGGCTTACAAGCCCTAACTTGGCAACGCCCTCTAACTACAGGCATTATGCTAGTGCGTCCACTGTTAGAAATTACTCGCACACAAACAGAGCAATTTTGTCAAGAATTTAAATTGCCAATTTGGGAAGATTCCACCAATCAAGATTTGCAATATGCCCGCAACCGCATTCGCCAAGAATTGATACCATATTTGCGGCAAAATTTCAATCCCCAAGTAGAATCAGCCTTAGCCCAAACAGCAGAACTTCTCCAAGCAGAAGTGGAATATTTAGAAAAAGCTGCCCAGCAGTTACGGGAAGAGGTGATGGTATCGGATATGGGAGATGAAGAAGATTTCCCTACTCCTGTTGTTCCCTTACGGTTAAATCGTCGAGTATTGCAGAAAGCACCATTGGCGTTGCAACGTCGCGTGATGCGTCAAGTATTGCAGCAAATACTGACTGATGCCCCCAGTTTTGAACATATCGAGAAATTAACGGCTTTAATTATAGCGCCCAACCGATCGCAAACTGATCCATTTCCTGGTGGTGCGATCGCTCAAGTAGAAGGCGACTGGATCTGTTTTAAATAGTTTTGAGTTCATGCGATAAAGCATGTTCTACAACTTTCGTCTTAAAAAGACTGAGGATTACTACATTAATTGTTATCGAAAGTCTGGATTTCCTTGTTTCTTCTGTGGCTGACTCATGATTAAACTCAACACCATTGTGTTGAGTTTAATCATTGAGTTTTACCCACTTGACAAGACTCTATTTTTCTTAACTTGACAGCAATGACGAGATGCCCATCCCATAAGAGTCATTATTTTAATTAATTCCGAGCGATACCTTCTTGACGCGCTGCTTGTTGCACAGCAGCAGCAACAGCCGTGACGACGCGCTCATCAAAGACGGAAGGGATAATATGTTCCCGATTCAAGTCTGAAGGCTTGACTAAAGAAGCGATCGCATTTGCGGCTTCTAGGTACATTTTGATGGTAATTGTATGGGCCCGACAATCTAAAGCACCACGGAATACCCCAGGAAAGGCTAAAACGTTATTGATTTGATTGGGGTAATCACTGCGACCGGTAGCGATCACAGCCACATCTTTACTGATTAATTCTGGCTGAATCTCTGGGATGGGATTTGCCATTGCAAACACAATTGCGTCTTTCGCCATCGAATGCACCATTTCTGGTGTCAATACTCCCGGTGCGCTAACACCAATAAACACATCTGCCCCTTGCATTGCACCCGCTAATGTACCCTGAGCTTTCACGGCAAATTCGAGTTTTTCTTCTGTCAAATCGGTGCGACTAGTAGAGATAATCCCTTTAGAGTCGCACATCCAGATTTTTTCTGCCCCAGCTTTCCGGAGTAACCGAGCGATCGCTACTCCAGCCGCCCCAGCACCATTAATCACGATGTGGATTTGGGCCATTGACTTATTTACCAGTTTCAAAGAATTAAACAACGCTGCCAAAGTGACAATCGCCGTACCATGCTGGTCATCGTGAAAAACGGGGATATCTAACTCTTGGCGTAATCTTCTTTCAATTTCAAAGCAGCGAGGTGCAGCGATATCCTCTAAATTCACACCCCCAAAAACTGGCGCGATATTCTTGACTGTCTGGATAATTTCTTCTGTATCTTGGGTGGCCAGACAAATGGGAAAAGCATCTAGCCCCGCAAATTCCTTGAACAGCATTGCTTTGCCTTCCATGACTGGCAGAGCAGCAGCTGGGCCGAGATTTCCCAATCCCAAAACGGCGCTACCATCGGTAACAATGGCAACAGTGTTTTGTTTGATGGTTAATTTGTAAACTTCCTCTGGATCTTGAGCGATCGCTGTACAAATTCGACCAACTCCAGGTGTGTAAGCCATTGCTAAATCAGACACACTTTTTAAGGGAATTCTGCTAGTAATGCTGATTTTGCCACCACGATGCAAATTAAAGGTGCGATCGTAGACGCTGAGTAACTTGATGTCTGGCAATGCTTTTACTGCTTGCACAATGGTTTCAGCATGTTCGGTACTAGCAGCATCCACAGTCAGATCGCGGGTGGATTCTTTGCGGGTTTGATCGATTAAATCAATTTGACCAAGATTACCGCCAGTAGTTGCGATCGCCTGGGTTATTGATGCCAACATCCCTATACGATTGGGAATCTGCAAGCGCAGTGTCAAACTAAAACTAGAATTAGGAGTTAGGTCTGCCATGTTGATTTTGGATTTTAAGTTTTAGATTTTATATTAAATTGAGGCAAAAACTAAAATCTGAGATTTGTAGTCAGTGGAAACACAATAAATATAAACTCTTGGGATAAGTAAGTCGGTGAGAATAATCCAAACTATATTAACTAATGTAAAAATCTTGAGATTATTTCGTAGTGAACGCACTCGCTTTCACTACAAACCTTGAATTATTCACGCCGCTCTACTTAACGGTCAGTAATTAGTTTACTCACTGCTGACAATTTTAATAATTATTTTTATTTATACCAATGCAATTACTAATATAAATGAGTAACAATTTAGTAATTGTACCCAAATACACCAGATATTTTCTTAAAATTTTATCTGTGTAAATATTTGTATATTTAAAATTAGTCGTATTAATTTTTACCCAGATAATCGCCCAACAAACTCCGTGTGTTCTTTTGAATTTAACCCTTGTTGCAGCACTGCTAAAACTGTCGTCATGTCCCCTGTAAGGAGTGAGGTGACAGCTAACCACAAACCTGGAAATACTGTACTTTTAATCACACCATCTGCATCCGCCACCAGTGGTAAATATTCACCATTTTGCAAACAGAACCAGTCGAGTTTATTTTCCAAAGTCTGCCAGACAATGTATTCCTGCACTCCGTTGCGGCGGTAAGCGCGTTTTTTATCGTATAAATCAATAGATGCACTACTGGCTGCTACTTCTGCGACTAATTCCGGTGCGCCTTCTACGTAATCATCTTCACTGATTTGTGCCTGTCCCCTGTTTGGTTTATCTATCAACAGCAAAACATCAGGCTGTGGTTCATTGTCTAAATCTAAGCGCACGGTAGCATTGTCACCTAGCGCTAAACCTGGAGTGCAAACTTGATAAACTCCCAACCAGGTAATTAACTGTCCATGAGGTTGGCCATGACTTCTAAAACGCAGGGGTGATGCCACGTAGACGACTCCTTCGATTAATTCTGCTTTTTTATTGGGCATTGCTGTATAACGACGCTCGAATTCGTGGCGGGTTAAGCGATCGCCACTTTCTAAAGGAGGGATAAAAGCGCTATTATTTAAGCCATGTTCCACAGAAGCAGCCATTACCTGATTCCTCATCCGCAGGAGTTGTAGCTTGAATCTAACAAAAAAAGCGCCCCCCATTTCTGGAGGGCGCTTTTTATTTAGCTAAATCTTCAGAATTAACCGTTGATAGCAGGAGCAGTCATTGCTACAGGAGTAATTTTACCAGCAGCTAAATCTAGGGGGAAGTTGTGAGCGTTACGCTCGTGCATTACTTCCATACCCAAGTTAGCGCGGTTGATTACGTCTGCCCAGGTGCTGATGACGCGACCTTGGGAATCAATTACTGATTGGTTGAAGTTGAAACCGTTCAGGTTGAATGCCATCGTGCTGATACCCAAAGCGGTGAACCAGATACCGACGACAGGCCAAGCTGCTAGGAAGAAGTGCAGTGAACGGCTGTTGTTGAAGGAAGCGTATTGGAAGATTAAACGACCGAAGTAGCCGTGGGCTGCAACGATGTTGTAGGTTTCTTGTTCTTGACCGAATTTGTAACCGTAGTTAAGGGACTCGGTTTCGGTGGTTTCACGCACTAAAGAAGAGGTAACTAAGGAACCGTGCATTGCAGAGAACAATGAACCGCCGAATACACCAGCCACACCTAACATGTGGAAGGGGTGCATCAAGATGTTATGTTCTGCTTGGAACACAATCATGAAGTTGAAGGTTCCAGAGATACCCAAAGGCATACCATCAGAGAAAGAACCTTGACCGATTGGGTAGATCAAGAATACTGCACAAGCAGAAGCCAAAGGTGCGCTGTAAGCTACGCAGATCCAAGGACGCATACCTAAGCGGTAAGAAAGTTCCCACTGACGACCAAGGTAGCAAGCGCAACCGATCAAGAAGTGGAAAATTACCAACTGGTAAGGGCCGCCGTTGTACAACCACTCATCTAAGGAAGCTGCTTCCCAAATGGGGTAGAAGTGCAAGCCAATAGCGTTGGAGGAAGGAACAACTGCACCAGAGATGATGTTATTTCCGTAGATCAAAGAACCTGCAACGGGTTCACGAATACCGTCGATGTCTACTGGAGGTGCTGCGATGAAGGCGATTACGAAGCAAGCAGTAGCAGCTAGCAGGGTTGGGATCATCAATACACCAAACCAACCGATATATATACGGTTGTCGGTGCTGGTGATCCACTCGCAAAAGCGATCCCATACGTTAGCGTCAGAGCGCCGTTGTAAGGTTGTGGTCATTATTTTATAAGTGCTGTTTTTTATTAAAAATGGAACAAGCAGATTTTGTTTTTGCCTGTTTAAATAAAGTCTACATGAATTTACTTTGACGCGATCTGCGACTTAATATTCTGTAACAAAATTCTTTAAAAAGTTCATCGAACTGTAAACTTTTTCTACTATAAAAAACAATATTTATAAAAGTAATGGATCGAGGCTTTGTAAGTTGTTTCAACACCAAACTAGCTATAACTTTCAATGACGCGATCGCCTATTTATTTCCCTTTACATTCCTTTACAAATAGCCTGTTGCAAAAATTTTAAGTTTTGTTGATTTGTAACGAAATAATAAGTTGTACATTGTGTAATGTTTTATTAAAAATCAAAGTAGATGTAGGGCAAACTGCCTTCAGGAGCTAATAACCAAACAGCGTAGAAACATAGGGGGACGAAGACAAGCTTAAGGGGCCAGTTTAACTCTAACTTCAGTATTCGGTTGAAGGCATAGACTACAGCCATAAGGGCAGCTAAACCTAGAAGTACCCAAGTGAGTTGGTATTGGCTCATATTTAAGGCATCCACATAGACCTTTTGAGCAAACTGGGCATCAGCCGGATAACCCCAAAGATGCCGAATTACCAAAGAAGAGTCTTCGAGATTAGGTAGGCGGAACCAAATCCAAGAGGTAAAAACCATCAGTTGAGTCAATAACCAAGCTACAAAGATACCTAGAGGATTTTGCCAGAATTGTTCTAGTTTTTCAAAGCGATCGCTCATAGTATCTGTAAGTCGATGAACCACCAAGGCTAAACCGTGCAATATGCCCCAAACTACATAACCCAAAGCAGCACCGTGCCAGATACCAGCGATTAGCATCACAATAAATAAATTCCAGCAGGTACGCACTAAACCCTGACGGGAACCACCTAAAGGAAAGTAGACATAGTTACGTAGCCAATCTCCTAGAGTGATATGCCAGCGCCGCCAAAATTCTGAAATATTGGTGCTGAAGTAGGGAAAATCGAAATTCTCAGGTAGAACCAAGCCGAAAAGCATAGCACTACCACGGGCGATGTCTACGTAACCGTTGAAATCTAGATATAACTGCAAACCGTAGGCAAATGTAGCTAACCAGAGATCGGCACTACCCGCCCGTTGTAGATTACCAAAACATAAATCGACGAAAATACCAAGGTGGTCTGCAAAAATACCTTTTTTGACTGCGCCTCTAGCAATCAACCATAGCGCCTGGGCGACTCTATCGCTATTGGGTAATTCTAGTGTATTGAATTGATTTGCTAAGTTGTGGTAGCGCGTAATCGGCCCTGAAATCAGTTTTACGAAGAATAATTTGTAGGCAGCAAATTTGAGAAACTGCTCAGTAGCAGGGGCACCGCGATAAATATCTATTAAATAGGCAATGCATTCAAAGGTAAAAAATGAAATTCCCAAAGGTGCAATTAATTTAAAAGAGCTATCGGGTGAGTTTGTTTGCACATTAAAAACAAACTTGAATAAAGGGGTAAAATACTTATAACCTAATAACAGTAAAACATTTAGAACTATCCCCAGCCACAAAACTTTTAAACGACGGCGATTCCAGTCACCTTGGGCAAATTGCCACTCTTCATTAGAAATTTGCCAGTCAAGAGAATGTTTTCCTGGTGAAGTATTTTTACCAATCTCTAGCCCCACACGGAAATTAATATATGTCAATGCTAATAGTAATGGTATGTACTGGAGCTGCAAAGATGCGTAGAAAACCAAGCTAGCAATTAGCAGCGTCCACAATCGCAATTTCTGTTGTGCTAAAGACCAATAAATTCCTAACACACTCAACAAAAACAGCCCATAAAAAATTGATATAAAGTTCATTTTTTAGTTATTTGTCATTTGTCATTGGGCATGGGGCATTTGTCATTGGGCATGGGGCATGGGGCATTGGGCATTGGGCATTGGGCATGGGGCATTGGGCATGGGGCATTGGGCACTTGTACTGAGCGTACCCCTGCGGGGAAGCAAGCTACGCGTAGCGTCTCGTAGAGAAGTATTGGGCATTGCTTATTTCCCCCTGCCCCTGCACCCTGCACCCTGCTCGCTACTTCGCTGGCCAGGGAATCATCGGATCATTAGCCAGCTTTTTGGAGACTTCGTATGCACCAAAGCGGTTGAGGTGGCTAGGATCAGAAAAGTAGTCATTTGATTTTGGCCACTGTTGGCTCAAATCTCGATAAATAAAGTTGGGACTAGTAGCTAGACGCAACATATATTCCTGAAATTCTTGCTCATGTTGTTTACGCACTGGATCTAAATAATCTCCCGTGAGAGGCATGTTGACAAACACTAAAGAAATTTTCTGAGACTGGGCAAACTGAAGCACTTCTTGAAAGGCAGTATCTTGTTGTCCTTCTATTTGGAAAGATTTATAGTCGTTGTCGTAATTTCCGGTAACTCTAGAATGTTTTTGATAGTATCTAGCAGGATTGAAGCGAATAGACAAAGGTAGAAAGCCATCAAAATCAACTGCTTGCTGGGAAGTACTCTCATCGGAAGTACCGTCTGTTAGCTGTTTTTGTGAGCCAACTGTTTGATTGCGACCAAGTATAAGCAGTTGTTTTTGCAGTAAACTTTTAATTTGGTCGCGGTTTGGATAGCTAGCAGAAAGAGATGCTAGAGCCTGATTTAACGACTGATTGACAGCTTCATAGGCGCTAATCTCCGGTTTCTCTTCTTTTATCTTTTCTTCTCCCGAATTTACCTGATTTTCGGGCAAATCACTGCTATTGGCAGTTGTTTGGGCTTTTTGGAATGCTAGTTTATAACCAGCCGATGCAGCGATGGATTTAAAGGTAATATCCTCGCGTCCACCGTTGAAAGCACGGGCCCCATCTGCCCAGAGAATTATTTTAGGCAGTTCTGATGGTTCCAGTACATGGCGAATCACAAAGTCTACAACTTGTGCGGTAGCACCATTGATCCCAAAGTTAAACACGTCAATATTTGGATAGCCCTGAGTCGCTAAAGCTTTAGAAAGTGCTGCGGGATCTACTCCTCTTAGGGCGCGGGAGGAGCCAATAATCAACACATCCGGTGGAGTACCAGTTCTAGCCAAACGCTGTTTATACAATGCTAGTTGTTCGTCTAACTGCCTAACATTGAAACTTGGCATCTGCGATCGCGCTGCTAAAAGAATAGCGGTAGCGGTTGCTTTTTCCTTCAGTGGTGCGGCTGCCAAATTATTTGCCGGGATATCATCAGTTTGGGTAAACTCAGAAGCATTAAATACAGAACTCTGATTTGGAGAAGATTTTGTCTTGGAAGTGCTGGTAAAAAATGTCGTTTTATCACTCTGAGTTTTCCCAGATATCAAAGATGCCTTTTCACCAGAAGATGATGAAGGCAAGACACTGGCTACTTTTGGCGTCGGCATAGTACTTGCAATAATTCGACCCAACACCCAATCAGTTTGAAGGGTAAGTAATAATCCCAGTGTCCCCCAAATTAAAGCAACTTTAAGTCCTTGAACATCAGGGCTTTGCTCTGCTGACTGGTGGCTTTCAGTAAATAGCTGGCTTTGCAACAGGAATTTTTTCGCGGTTGCACTCGCCGTTGTCATCCACTCTCGTGCAACTTCTGTTACAAAACTTTGAACTTCTTCTGTTGTTAAGTCGGGGCGCAAAATTGGCTCACTAGTCTCAGAAGTTACCAGTTCATTAACGTATTTAGAAGTAGCAGCAAATTCTGGGGTTGCTTCTGGTACTAAACGTTGGCGATGTTCAAGATCAACGCCATAATGCCAAAAAGGCTCTTTATTCCCAGCCCGGCGGCCGTAGACACGTACCCCCATAATACCGGTAATTTTTAACTGGCGGATAAACTGCGTAACTTTAGTTGCTACTTGTTGACGCCCTGGACAAACAGGTGCATCACATAAGATGTGCAATAAATCGTTTTTGTTGAGCAGGAGGACGCGAACTCCACCTGTCAATAAACGCCAATCCAGGTCAGGATTGAGTAAACGCTCCAGTAAAAATATGATGGCTGGTTCATCGCCAGTATTCGCCAAATCTAGCGGTGATGTGGCAAAGGCGGGATACTTTGCAGCAGGTAAAGCTAGCCAATCAATCCAAGTTGGTTCCTTGTCGCCTGCTTTTTGTCCGTATACGGTGGCGGCGAGAATGCCTTGAGGAGCGATCGCTTCTAGCTGGGGTAAAATAGCCTCTAAGCACACTTCCTTGTCGGGGATTGGCGTACTTCCTAAGGGATCAAAAGCTGGGCTACAAAAAATATGTAGGGTTGATTCTTTCAGAGAAACTTGGATAGCAATTTTTAACCCTGACAATACCTCAGTTAATAATCGCGCGATCGCTTGGACATCTCCCCAACGCGCCCACTCCTTCAGCATTACCTCTGGTGGCGTCAAATCCACCCGCAGCAGCCAATCAGGGGCAGTTTCGCCACTCACCTGTGAAACAACTACTGCATCTTGGTAGCCGGAAAGCTTGAGATAACGCAACTTCTGTGCTATTGGTTCAGCAAGCAACGATGCATCAGGGCTATAGCTTGACTGGCAAAATATCCACAGGCGATCTTCTTCTGGCTGAGAGTTTTTTGGCTTATATGGCTTAATCTTTGCCTGTACCGATACACCTAACGTACTCAGAGTTTCGCTCAGATACCGAGCAATGGCTTCTGGATTGCCTTGGCGTGCCAAACTTTCGTTAGACACAATCAGCGCCCCAGCCGACTGTTTTGATTTTTCCGAATCTTCTAGCAGCGCTTGCTCCACCTGCTCTAGATGCTTATCTATTTGATTCAAGTAAACCCGATGGCACCATTTGGGACGCTGTTCCCCTTTTCTTCGGCCATAGACAAATACTTGATATATTGACGGTTCTTCGTTGCTTGTGAGAATATCCAAGTCGGTTTGCTGTAGTGCTTGCAGCAAGTCAGACAAAGTATGCCAACGCTGCGGACATTCAGTACCTTCACAAAGAATATGAAGGTTATTTCCCCGTAAGCGGACTTTCACCCCGAAAGTGTTGATCCCTGTTGCTTGGCTTACCCACTGCACTAATGATTGCTGGCGATCTGGTAATACTGTTTTCATGCTCAGTTAACTTTACAGGAAGCGATTGTTGGGGGATAGTGCCTGCACTTGTAAACTAGAACCATAGGTCTATCACACTCTGACGTTTTTTTTTAACAATTTTGTTACCTTCGTAGCTCATAAAATCGGCCAAGATAGTCTTGTATAGGTTGCAAGTCTGACTAATGTTGAGTTTTGCGTTTATTTTACTAATAGGGAGTCAGAATTAAGAAGTTAGGAGTTAGGAGAGACGCGATTAATCGCGTCTGTACAGTCAGAATAATTCTATATGACTGGCTGATGACTTGTCCTTTAAAGCTGAACTTACGTCCTACTGCGCTAACGGCCCTGATGGGCAAAACAAACAACAAGCTTATCTCAGTTAAACTCCGTCTCTTGATGATCTTTGGAGTAATCATAACTTCTAACTCCTTGACAGACGCGATGAATCGCGTGTCTACTCCTAACTCCTGTACAGACGCGATGAATCGCGTCTCTACTCATATTCCCATAACCAAGAATTAGCAATGCCTCCTACCAACCAACAACCCTCAACTAACCCCGCATCCAATCTGGATTTCTTTAGCATTCCCCAATCTTTCCTTTTACAAATAGGTACAGCGTCTATATTACTGCTGCTCATTACCGGAAAAACTACAGTAAGAGCACTAGAAGCCATAGGGGAAGCCAGTGAAGAATTATTGCGAGGCGATCGCCTACCCAACCTCGACTTCCCAGATGAACACGAAACCAATCATGATGAGAAGATATACACCAAATAATTATTTGCTCAGGAACAACCCGGTGAGCATTAAGTGCAAAACCTAGAAGCGTAAACACAAAGATAGCTTTACAAGAATAGAGAATATGGGTTCCCTTTTATACTCTTCGTCTCAAACGGCGGATATATACCCGGTGTCGGAATTATTTTTGCGCCATCGTCTCCAGGTAGTGGAAGAATTGTGGGAGTCAGTTCTCCGGCAAGAATGCGGTCAAAACATGGTAGAATTGTTGCGGCAGTTGCGCGATTTGTGTTCCCCAGAAGGACAAGCAACAAATGACCAAGCATCCTCAGCCGTAAAATTGATTGAACAACTAAATATCAACGAAGCAATTCGTGCGGCTCGTGCTTTCGCTCTCTATTTTCAGTTGATTAACATCATAGAACAGGAATACGAACAACGGCAGCAATTGAGTCGCTATGAGGCAGAAACAGAGGCTACAGATGCAGAAAGAGCATCCAATGTCAACTATTCGTCCAATCAAAGAGAAGATGACGCGCCTGTTAGCAAGGGAATAGCAGCAGACTTGCTAACAAAGAATTATCTAGAAAAAGCGCAAGTCAAACCAAAAGGTACTTTTGCTGCCTTGTTTCCCTATTTATTCAAACTGAATGTACCACCCCAGCAAATTCAACGTCTAATTGCACATCTGGATGTACGCTTAGTCTTCACAGCGCACCCGACGGAAATTGTTCGTCATACCATCCGAGATAAGCAGCGCCAGGTGGTACAACTCTTGCAAAAACTGGATGCTTTGGAAAACCATTCTGGTGGTACATCTGGGGGATATGCTTGGGAAGCAGCAGATGTGCGCGAACAATTGCTCGAAGAAATTCGCCTCTGGTGGCGTACAGACGAACTTCACCAGTTCAAACCCACTGTGCTAGATGAAGTAGATTATGCACTGCACTACTTCCAAGAAGTTTTATTTGATGGCATTCCTCAACTTTATAAACGTTTCAAACACACCCTATCTAATACCTTTCCTTGGCTAGAACCTCCCAGTAAAAACTTTTGCTCTTTCGGTTCCTGGGTAGGCTCAGACAGGGATGGGAACCCATCAGTCACACCAGAAGTTACCTGGCAAACAGCTTGCTATCAGCGCAAAATGGTGCTAGGGAAATATATTCAGTCAGTGAAAAATCTGATTGAATTATTGAGTGTGTCGATGCACTGGAGTGATGTCTTACCAGATTTGCTGGAATCTCTAGAGTTAGATCAGTCCCAGTTGAGTGAGGTATATGACGCACTAGCGCTGCGTTATCGACAAGAACCCTATCGGCTCAAACTGGCTTATGTGCTGAAACGGCTAGAAAATACTAGCGATCGCAATTTAGCTTTGTACAATCGGGAAACGCCAAAAAATCAAGATAGCCCCCTGTATCGTTCGGGAGCCGATTTTTTAGCAGAACTGCGGATGATTCAGCGCAACTTGACAGAAACAGGTTTAAGTTGTCGAGAATTAGAAAATCTGATCTGTCAGGTAGAAATTTTCGGTTTTAACTTGACACAGTTAGATATCCGCCAAGAGTCATCCCGCCACGCCGATGCGCTGAATGAGATACTCGAATACCTGCAAATATTACCTCAACCTTACAACGAACTATCCGAGGAGCAAAGAGTTGCTTGGCTCACTGGAGAACTGCAAACCCGGCGGCCGTTAATTCCAGCAGAATTGCCATTTTCCGAAAAAACCAACGATGTAATTGAAACCTTTCGCGTCGTGCGATCGCTCCAACAAGAATTTGGTCTAAATATCTGCCAAACTTACATTATCAGCATGTGCCGCGACGTAAGCGACGTGCTGGAAGTATTACTTTTAGCCAAAGAAGCCAGACTTTTTGACCCCGCCATTGCTGTCGGAACAATTCAAGTTGTCCCCCTATTTGAGACAGTAGAAGACTTACAACGCTCCAGAAGCGTCATGCGGAAACTGTTTGAACTCCCGTTATATCGCGCTTTGTTAGCTGGCGGCTACGAACAGACAAAAGCAGAGGATACCGATGAAAATTCTTCCTCCCCCCTCACCCCTAACTTACAAGAAGTGATGCTGGGGTATTCTGATAGCAACAAAGACTCTGGATTTTTAAGCAGTAACTGGGAAATTCATAAAGCTCAAAAATCACTGCAACAAATAGCAGAAAACTACGATATAAATTTACGGATTTTCCACGGACGCGGCGGTTCTGTGGGACGGGGTGGCGGCCCTGCTTACGAGGCGATTTTGGCTCAACCGGGTCATAGTATCAATGGGCGAATTAAGATTACCGAACAAGGAGAAGTTTTGGCTTCCAAATACTCCTTGTTGGACTTGGCATTGTACCACATGGAAACCATCACCACTGCTGTGATTCAAGCCAGCCTGCTGCGGACAGGGTTTGATGATATTGAACCCTGGAATGAGATTATGGAAGAATTAGCAGCGCGATCGCGTCAACATTATCGTGCTTTAATTTACGAACAGCCTGATTTTGTTGACTTCTTCCACGAAGTAACTCCCATTGAAGAAATTAGCCAACTGCAAATTAGTTCCCGTCCAGCCCGTCGTCCATCTGGTAAGAAAGATTTAAGCAGTCTGCGAGCTATTCCTTGGGTATTTAGCTGGACACAAACCCGCTTTTTACTTCCTTCCTGGTACGGCGTTGGTACAGCTTTACAAGAATTCTTGAACGAAGAACCAGAAGAACACTTGAAATTGCTCCGCTACTTTTACGTTAAGTGGCCCTTTTTCAAGATGGTGATTTCTAAGGCCGAGATGACCTTAGCAAAAGTAGATATGCAAATGGCACATCACTACGTCCAGGAATTATCAAAACCAGAAGATCAACTTCGTTTTGCCAAGGTTTTTGATCAAATTGCCAGCGAGTTCTATCTCACAAGAGATTTGGTATTAAAAATCACCGATCACAATCAACTGTTAGATGGTGATCCCGTATTGCAACGATCTGTGCAGTTACGCAATGGCACAATTGTTCCCTTGGGATTTATCCAAGTTTCACTACTCAAGCGCCTACGGCAGTCCCTAAATACTACTGCTACTTCTGGACTCATCCACTCTCGTTACAGCAAAGGCGAGTTATTGCGAGGAGCATTGTTAACTATTAATGGTATTGCAGCCGGGATGAGAAATACAGGTTGATTGGGAGTGGGGAATGGGGAATGAGAAAAAATAGAATTTTAATTTGCACTTTTTTGGCGCTATCAGCAGGTTTTTTTGGTGCTTACACCAGTGGGCAAATTACCATAATGCTTCATAGCCAAAAGTGCCAAAACCAACCTTGGGGTTTAAAGGAGATGTGCAATGCTTGGATGACACCAGGAGCAATATGGCAAGGTAGCACAACAGGACTATGGACAGGCACTATCTTAGGGGCATTTGTTGGTGGTTTGGTGACGCGACAAGCTCGTAATTAGTCTAAGTGAAGGTGAGTTCGACCAACTTTGGTGTCAACAAGGCTGGTAAAATCTACCCATAGCGAAAAAGAGCAAATCACCATGCCTACCGAAACTAACCCAGGAAATCAAACTACCACAGGTGCTGATGCTATTGATGAAGCGATCGCACAGGGAATTGATTTTGATGGTTCTCCCATTCCGCCTGCCAAGCTAGAACTTTATGGTAAAGTCATGGCGCTAGAAGGCAATAGACAGCGCAGTGGCGTATCTAATACTATGCGATCGCGCATTGTGCGAATTGGTGCAAAACACATTCCCCAAGCAGAACTCGACCAATTACTTGTAGATGCTGGTTTCGCACCCCTAAAAGAAAAAGAAATTGCCTTTTTCTATAGTGGTAAATAATTGTTATAGCGGTTCCCATTCACATGCAATACAACATATTGCGAAGTGTAGGGGCACGGCACTGCCGTGCCCCTACGCGTGTACCTCACGTAAACGAGAAACGCTATAATATTTTACAACGTTTCCTTTTCTCGTCGGTCGTTTTCCACTTAAGATGTTACTTCTCGCTTAAGTTGACACCAATGATAGCTGGGCGCTCCTACGAACTCCACCCTCAGCACCGTTATATCTACCAAAACGGTCAGATGCAAAGAAAATATTTTCCAGTGGACTCTCTCCACTATCCACTGTCTTAAACGCATAAATAAACATCTCAAATAACTGCCTGGTCTGTATCTGAGCAATATCTACTTATTTTGATCGTCTAAATTTGTTTTTTACTAAAGCCAAAGAAATTCACTAATCCCTCCCCCAAGAGTTTATAGTCAAGAGTTAAAAAACTCTAGACTATAAACTCAAGACTTAGCTTCCAAGTGCTGGGGGTGAGGAGGAGATTCAAACTTATACCCTACGCCACGTACAGTTTGAATTAATGCTGGCTGACTAGCATCAATTTCAATCTTCTTGCGAATTTGCCCGATATGGACATCTACAACCCGTTGGTCGCCGACATATTCATAGTCCCATACCTCCTGGATTAGCTCCGCACGCCGCCAAACTCGACCTGGATGACTAGCTAAAAAATGCAACAAGTCAAATTCCAGAGCAGTTAAAGGTACTGCTTGGTTATTAAGTGCCACCTCCCGCCGCACTGGGTCAATCATCAGTTTTTCAAATACCAAGCGTTTTTGCTCGGCAGTAGTTATCACTCGTTGACGCCTCAAAATAGCTCCGACTCTGACTTCTAACTCACCTAGCCCAAAAGGCTTGGTGAGATAATCATCAGCACCTTTAGCAAAGCCGCGAATTTTGTCAGCTTCGTCAGCACGGCTAGTCAACATCAAAACAAAAACACCATTACGACTTTGCATCTCTTGGCAGAGGTTAAACCCAGTTACATCTGGTAGATTCACATCTAGAATCACCAGATCGGGGTTAAATTGCTCAAATAGAGTTAAGGCTGTCTTTCCATCTTCGGCAGCCTCCACCTGATAGTTCTGCTTAATCAGAAAGCGTTGGATTAAATTCCGAACCGCAGGGTCGTCGTCAACTACAAGAATCTTGGCAGGAGCCATGACCATTACTTTGCACAAAAATCCGTAAGATTAACAAAAGGGTTGCGTAAAAACGCAGTTGCCACTTTGGCACTAACTAAGAATCTACATGTCTACGGTCTGAGATTCCTGATTATTCAAAAAGAAATACTCTAATCAGGATTGTGGGCAATGAGAACGCTAAATTTCTGTTAGGCACAGTATACAAGCGCTCTGACTTTAGCCGCAACAGTTCCTAACACCAAGACACGTTATTGATCCCAGTTAGGTGGTAACTTAAAACGTCTCAATTTTAAATCGATATGCGGATATATACCACAAGCGATTATTCAGTATAATTAAAAAAATTCTATTAGGGCACAGTAAGTTGCCAAATTTGAAACATTAAAATTGATATTTTCATAAAAACTATGTGTTTTAGGTACTCTCCGTTCAAATTCTAGATTAGAGCCAGAATTAGACAACGACATGAGGGTATACACGGAGTTATAGCGATATGTTAAAGTGGCTATAGTTGAAATTACAAAGTCGATTAAACTAACCCGTGCTACTATCCTGTTAGGGCATAAAATAGGTCGAGACTTTCGTTTCGATTAAAACAAAACCTAAAGTTGTTTTTTATTCGACAAAAGACTGCCGCTGACTGAGGCTGAACTAACAAACTCCCATGAGCGATCAAAATCCCTACGAAAAACTTGGGGTATCAGAAGAGGCTAGCTTCGATGAAATTCAGGATGCTCGTAATCGCCTATTCGAGCAATATAGTGGCGATGCCAAGCATTTAGAAGTAATTGAAGCTGCTTACGATGCGATTTTAATGGATCGCTTACGGATGCGCCAAGAAGGTAAAATTAAAGTCCCTGAGCGTATTCGGTTTCCAGAGTTGCGAGTGCAATCGCTTCCTAAAGAAAGTCCAACGCCTCGTGAGCAGTCACCTGCATGGCTGCAACGGATGCTGGATCAGCCAACACCTGCTGATATATTCTTACCAGGAGCTTGGTTTCTTGGCTTGAGTTCTATCAGTGTGTTTTACCCAGAGGGAGGCAATCAGGTTTTGCAGTTGGCATTGGTAGTTGGGGTAGGCACTAGTATTTACTTCCTCAATCGCAAGGAAAGCAAATTTGGCCGAGCAGTTTTATTCACCCTGGTCAGTTTAATAATTGGCTTAATCGCTGGGGGACTAGTTGCTGGCTGGCTATTACCACAAATATCATTCCTCAATTTGTCACCGAATCAGTTTTCTAGTGTACTAACGTTTATATTGTTATGGTTGGTTAGTAGCTTTCTACGGTAAACTGCTACCCGTAAGCAAGTTTCCATAAAGAAGACATGGTTTATGTGTGTTCTTTTTAAAATTTGAGAGTCAGGAGTCAGAATACCTATTTTGACTCCTATTTTAATTCAATCTGTTGCAGCTAGAGAACCTTTCTAGACAAGGTGTTTAGGTTTTAAGACTAAATCTATAGCAGTGCTAAAATCCTTAACGATTAAGTCGGGATGGTAAAGTTCCAATTGGGTGCGATCGCGGATGCCAGATTCCACAGCCATCACCTTAATGCCATAATTTTTAGCTGCGGTGATATCGGCTTCCGTATCTCCCACCATCCAGGTATCAGTAGCCGGAGGCAGTTCTTTTAATGCCCTAGCCATCAACAAGGGCTTATCTTCAATATCACGAGTTTTAATGTAGTCGTTACTCAAGCAATAACAACGATTTTCTGGGAAAAATCTTCCTAAATCGTGTTTTTTGAAGGCATAATCTAGTTCCCCAACTCGGCGCATAGTCATAACTGCTAAATCAATTCCAGCTTGTTGAATTTTTAACAGTGCATCCACAGCACCAGGCGCGAGGGTGTCATAGTTGAAATAAGGCTCTGTATGGGCTGTTTGTCGCCGCAATTGGGTAAATTCTTGTGTTTGGGCTTCGTCTAATCCTGAATTCAACGCAATTTGTTTTTCGGGAACACGCGATCGCTTTAACTGCCAAAATTCCGCTTTCGGAAGTTCTTGCACTACTTGGTTTGGGCGACGGGTTTTCTCTAAGCAGAATTGATAAACACGGTAGTACCGTTCCGAAACATCAATAATTGGGCCGTCGAAGTCAGTAATCAGTCTTAGCATCGGCGGAAAATGTTAATTTTTATTAAGTTTATCTCAGATGTATGGCTATTTTTCGAGAGATAAATTGAGTATCAGCATTT
>Ga0335394_10002625_pt1 | contig 20277 bp, 16 predicted proteins | sample MAT03_FD_205741 | JGI IMG/M metagenome (GOLD analysis project Ga0335394, IMG submission 205741) | Freshwater microbial communities from Lake Fryxell liftoff mats and glacier meltwater in Antarctica - MAT-03 (spades assembly) (version 2) ...
AATTCTTTGAAGGTAAAGTTATTTGCGCGAAGTGTTGCCCTGGTCTGCGAGCAGTGAGCTCGACGGACTACACCCGTCCAGAGCATTGCGATGTTCAGGTTCCTTTCTCAATTTTGATTTGTCTGAAGTGTGGTGATGGTGTTTGCGACGGAGAATTTGAAAACGACTGCAACTGCCGCGAAGACTGTCTAGATTCGGATGGTGGGATTCGGGATTGACGTATGCGGAACTTGTCAACGTGTTTGAGCCACGGGTAGAAAAAGTTCTATGAAGGGTTGATGTCGGATGTGTTACGAATCGAGGCGCCCGGGACGGAGATGACGGGGACGGGGGTACCCGTGGTCTCGGAGTGTTGGATCCCACATTATTTCGCAGCTGAGGATCAAGACGTCCTGGAGTTTTGGACGTGCAAATGCAAACCACTCGGGTGTCCGGAATACGCGCCCGCGTTAAATCGGAATCCTTGCCCAAGCGTCTCCGGAATACGCACGGAACGGCCGACTCGCTGGTATCGTCTGGGGGTGTTTCGCATCATCGGGATAGTCTCCGCACTTACCTTCTTGTCCCTGTCGTCCTGGGTCCACAACGCCGCCGCCGCCGAGATCGCGCCGGTGGTGCAGGTTCCGGAGGCCGGCATCGCCGTCAAAGCCACGGACCGAATCATTTGTGGTCCGATGGCGCCAGGTTGGGCTCTTGAGAGCGACAACCAGCGCGTCACGCCTCCGCGCACCATTCCAGAGGGGGCGAGTCGCCAGTTTTCGGTTCGGGTTTCCGACACGGTCGAGGGCTGCGCGGATAGCAAACAGTCGATCACCCTCGTCGCGACGGCAGCGTTGCCCATCATCGACTCCGCACAGGTGATGTTTTACCCGGCAGAGGGGCGTCTTGCGGTTCGCGGCCGAAACTTGCAGGGCCTGCAGATCTTGTGGCGCAAGAAAGCAGCAGGGAACACCACCGATGCGACCAATCGATCGGTTGAAGTGTGCCTCGAATCCACACGGGTCGACAACGCTGAACTTTGTACGATTCCGGTTTCGCGAGATCTCAGTTCCGACAGCGAGTTTACCTGGTTCCCGGCCCACGCCACGCCTGATCCCGAATCCGTCTTGTTCGATGAACTTGGCAATCGCATTGCGAAAGATCGCCTCAGGCTACGGCCTGCACGGGTCGTCTTGCCTGCCCGTTTGTGGACCAAGGACGGCGTGGATGTTTCGCGCGGCCCGGGCACGATTCCCTTACTTTTTCCCGAAGCGATCACGTCGGTTGACTGTGGCAGTGCCCGTTGCGAGTTGGTGGATGGCGCCGTGGTGATTCGATCGGTGCCCGGCCCCGCCACCATGGTCGCGCTGCAGCTCAAACTGGGGCCGCGTGTCTATGTGCCAGGGGAGGGCGGGGCGCTCTCTCAAACTGTGGTTGCGCGTCTACCCTTGATGGCCTGCCCCCTGCGCATCATTTCTGGTCCGCCGCTGCGTGAGACGCCGGTGATCCGGATTGTGGTACGGATGGACGCACGCTGCGGTTCGGAAGCTGGACGCTTGCAGTGGACGGTTGGCGGAGAGGATGCCGAGGTTGAAAACATCGTCACGCAAAAGGACGACGTTTTTGTGCTTTTGCGCAGCGAAAAGATCACGCGTACCAAGGTGACGGTGACGGCCGCGCGTGGTGGCGTGGACCCGGTCGTCATCGGTTCGGCGACGGAATTGACGAAGGTTGCGCCCGTACCCCGTGCGTCAATTGAACTGCTCGATGGGGTAAAGGTTCCGTTTATTCCGACGAATCGCGATGGTTCCGTCATCGTGAGCCGGCCATTGGATGATGCACGACTCGTGTTATTACCCCTTGAAGGCGTGTACTTCGTTGGGATGAAAGGTGATCGCCCGACCGTGCGTGGCGACGGCAATGCCGGCGGGTTTGGATCTTTGCAGTTCGGCTATCGCCGGCCCGGATTGCCCGGCGATCTTGGCAATGTGGATCTGGCGATCCTGTCCGAAGCCTTGCACCGACAGGTCCGCGAGGCGAGCGTGCCGGCAAATTTCGCATCGGCTGGTGGTGAGGCTGACGGTCTGGCCGAGTTCCTGTGCACCGACCTGCACGGAAATCCCTATCGAGTGTTGCCGGGTAAGTCCTGGACGGTCCCATTCGCGCAGCGGGATACCTGTCGCGTGGTCATCCATCGCGAACGCCTGAAGCTAGAAGATGGGATGCAAGAGGTCGTGCTTGAAGTCGATGTGAAATCGGCCGATGGCGAACCCCGCGAAGCGCAGGTTCGTGAACGAATGGTATTACGGCCGGGCGCAGAACCGCGTGTATTCTGGGTCAAGGGAGGCATTGAGCAGTTCGATCGCATCACGGTTCGCCTGACCCACGTTGTCGATGAAGAGCGCTACCTCATCAGCGCGGAGACGCGCGCGGGACTGCCCTCGGTACAGTGGTCCGCGGTGATAGAGGGTGGGCGCTTGCGGGTTTATGCGACGGCCGCGATTCCAGCGGGTCTCTTCCGTGTGAACGAACCGAGCGGCCAGCTTCGGCTGAACTTTGGCGTTATCTCACGCGTGACGTGGCTCAACGAGGTCGGCAAGGAAGGCTTGTTCGGTGCGGAACTTGGCTTGCTGGGCATGGGCCTCGTGACAAGTTCCAACGATCTCCAGGATTGGCCCGCGACCCTCGGGATGGTGATGGGGGTGGGGTTGCGGGTACCTCTTGGCCAGGGGGCAGCCATCGGCGTCAACGCGTGGATGGTCTATGAATTTCGCGACGAGGTCATCTTGAATAACGGAGACAAGGCGAGCCACGTGTCCTTCGTCTTTGGTCCCAGCATCTCGGTCGGCAACGTCGGCAAGAACTTTTAACGCGCTATTCGGCGCGTTTGGCGGCTTCCCACAATTCATCGAGTTCGGTCATCGGTGTGTCACGCATGATCTTGTTCTGCGCTTCCAGCGCCAGTTCGACATGTCGGAAACGGTCGGAGAAACGCTGATTCGACGCACCGAGGGATTGTTCGGCGTCGATGCCGAGCTTGCGGGCGAGGTTGACGACGGAGAACAACAGATCGCCCAACTCGTGAACGATGGCACCGCGATCACCGGACGCAATGGCCTCGTCCAGCTCCGCCACTTCTTCGCTGATCTTGTTTCGGGGGCCGTGTGTGTCGGGCCAGTCGAACCCGACCGCAGAAGCCTTTTCGCCAAGGCGTGCTGCACGCAACAGGGCCGGCGCACTCCGGGGCACGCCCTCGAGTGCGCCCAGCTTGCCCTTCTTTTTCTTCTCGACGCCCTTCATCTGCGCCCAGCTCGCAAGCGCTTCCTCGCTATTTTTCGCGCGGGTTTCTCCGAAGACGTGCGGATGTCGCCGCAGCAGCTTGCTCACGATCCCTTCCACCACGTCGTCAATGCCGAAGGCATTTTCGCGCCGCCGGAGCTCTGACTGGAATACGATTTGCAGCAACAGATCGCCCAGCTCTTCGCGGTGATCGTCGACGTTGCGAATCGCGAGTGCATCGACCACCTCGTAGGTTTCCTCGATGAGGTAGGGAACCAGCGATTCGAGGGTTTGCTCGCGGTCCCAGGGACAACCATCGGGGGCAAGGAGTCGTTGCATGAGCCCGACGAGGTTCGGCAAGGTCGCCCCCGCGTGGGGTCCTTGCGCCGGTTCGGGCGGAGAAAACGTCGGGGGATTGTCTTGGGAGTCGGCGCTCGACATGGGCGGCAGTATAGCGGCTTGAAATGTCGAGCAGGGTCGCCCATGATGCATAGCAATGAATCCCTTGCTGGGAAAACATGCCAACAAGGGTGGGGCGGCGGGTACCATTACCGGTCGCTTCGTGGTGGAGGGCCAGGATCAAGCGCTCGCCCTGATGGGTGAGTTGAACGCCAACCTGCGGCAGCTCGAAAAAGACACCGGTGTGCGCGCGCATTGTCGCGGCACCGAGATTACGCTTGTCGGTGAGTCGCATCAGGTGGCGATGGCGACGAAGGTACTTGAGGGTCTGATTCCGATGGTTCGCAACGGCAAGATCCTGCGTCCAGACGATGTTTCACGTGCGGCCTCGGTGTTGCGAATGGACGGCGGGGCGGATATCCCCGAGATCCTGGCCGAGACCATTCTGGTGGCGAATCGCGCACGCCCCATCGCGCCGAAGGGTCTGGCGCAGAAACAATACGTCGATGCCATCCGAAGCAACGATATCGTTTTTGGTGTGGGTCCTGCCGGTACTGGAAAAACCTATCTGGCGATGGCCCTTGCTGTGCGTGCGTTGATGGAAAAGCGCGTGAAACGCATTGTCTTGACGCGGCCTGCTGTCGAGGCGGGCGAGCGCCTTGGTTTCTTGCCGGGCACCCTGGAAGAAAAGGTCCTACCCTACCTCCGACCGCTCTACGACGCGCTCAACGACATGATGGACTCGGAGAAAGTCGAGCAGTTGGTGCAGCGCGGTCATATCGAAATCGCGCCGCTGGCCTTCATGCGCGGCCGGACCCTCAACGATAGTTTCGTCATCCTGGACGAGGCGCAAAACACGACGGGGGAGCAGATGCAGATGTTTCTGACCCGTCTCGGATTTGACTCACAGGTGGTGGTCACGGGCGATCTGACCCAGGTCGATCTGGGCGATGCACGCCGTTCCGGCCTGGCCGAGGCGGTTCACATCCTCGGCGGGATTGAGGGGATTGCGCTCTGCCGGTTTTCGGAGGTCGACGTGGTTCGACACCGCCTGGTGCGCGAGGTCATCAAGGCATACGACCGTCACCGGAATCCACCGGAATAGCAGACCCGGTGGTATAACCGCCCTCGACGGTCGCAGGATGGAAGAACCGAAAGACGGGGGAAACAGCGGAACGGGCTCCGAACTTGAGGAGCTCTTGGCTATTTCGCGGGCGCTGTCGTCCGAACGGGATCGCCATCGCCTGCTCGATTTGATTCTCGCCAAGGCGCGACAGGTGACGAACGCCGACGCCGGCAGCGTTTACGTTATCGACGAAGATGAGGCCGAAGGGGTGTTGCCGTCGACGCGCGGGACCCGACGCACGTCGACCCGCACGCGGCAGCTGCGCTTCATGTTGGCGCAAAATGATTCGATGGCGATCTCGCTTGCTGAATCGGTGATGCCCGTCGATGTGCATTCGATTGTGGGGAAGGCAGTCATCGAGGGCCAGCCCGTCAACATTCCGGACTTGTATCGGTTGAACGAGCCCGGCAACAATCCCTGGGGCTTCGAGCACAACCGCAGCTTTGACGATCGCACAGGCTATCGCGCACGTTCCATGTTGACCGTTCCGTTGCGTTCAGCTCGCGACGAGGTGATTGGCGTGATTCAGCTCATCAACCGCAAGCGACATCGCGATTCGGTATTGAAAACCGACGTGGATTTCGCGCGCGAGGTGATTCCATTCGAGGCACGCAATGAAGAGCTCGCGCTGGCGCTTGCGGCCCAGGCAGGCATCTGTCTTGAGAATGCCAACCTTTACGAAGAGATAAGCAACCTATTCGAAAAGTTCGTGGATGCTTCGGTCACCGCGATCGAGTCTCGTGATCCGACGACCTCGGGTCATTCCCGTCGCGTGGCCACCCTGAGCGTGCGCCTCGCCGAAAAGGTAGACGCGGTACCGGATGGGCCGCTCGCGGCGTTCAAGTTTTCGCGCGACGATTTGCGGCAGATTGAATACGCGGGTGTGTTGCACGATTTTGGCAAGGTCGGGGTGCGCGAGAACGTACTCGTCAAGGCCAAAAAACTGTACGACGGCGAGCGAGACTTGATTCGCATGCGTTTTGACTACATTCGCAAGTCGATCGAGGCCGAGAAACTGCAAGAACGCGTGGTATTGTTTCAACGCGGTCGTGTGGATCCGGATGAAATCGTTCTGGTGGAACACGAATTTGATGCGCGCACGAACGAGATTGACGCCCTCTGGGATCTGATCGTGGCGGCCAACGAACCGACCTTGATGGAGACCGAGATCCGGGATCGCCTGGAAGCATTGGCGACGCGGACCTACATGGATCCACGCGGGGTCGTTCAACCGTATCTCGCACCAAACGAGATCCACGCCCTGCGTATTCGCCGCGGCTCATTGACGGACGAGGAGCGCACTGAGATTCAGTCGCACGTGAATCACACGATTGAGTTTTTGCGAACGATTCCGTGGGGGCGGACCTTCGGACGGATTCCCCGGATCGCGGGCGCACATCACGAGGTCTTGGACGGGGGCGGGTATCCCTACGGCCTGCGCGGCGATGAGATCCCGCTGGAGGCGCGCATGCTGACAATTTCGGATATCTTTGACGCGTTGACGGCCTCGGATCGCCCTTACAAACCGGCGGTTCCGGTGGCCAAAGCGCTCGACATTATCGCGGACGAGGTTCGTCGCGGTCGGTGCGATGAAAACCTGTTTCGGGTCTTCGTCGACGCACGTGTTTTTGATGCGGTGACGGGTCACTGACTATTCATGTCCGTCGACGTATTGATTCTGGGCCGGGCGAAGGGGGAGGTGGATCGTGGTTTGGTGAAACGTACGACGTTGCGCCTGAAGGTGGCCTTGAGCGAACTGGATCGGAAGAAGGCGTCGGTCTCCCTGGTTTTTACCGACGACGAAGAGATTCGAACGCTGAACCGACAGTATCGTCACATCGATCGCGCAACCGACGTGCTCAGTTTTCACTTGCAAGAGCTACAAGGTGAAACGGATCCAGCCGGCGATGGCATCCTGCTGGGTGATATCGTGATTTCCGTCGAGACGGCACGCCGCCGCTGGCCGGGCGCACGTTTTCCACGCTCGCTTGAACGCCTGGCGATCCATGGACTGTGCCATTTGTTTGGGCACGACCACAAGCGCAGGCATCAGGCGGACAAGATGTACAAGCTGGAACGCAAATTGATGCGCTTGGGGCTACCCGCGACACGCCCGGGTTGACTGTTTATCGTACACAGGTACGATAAGCCGAAATGACTGCAAAGCACACGGATCGAAGGTCGTTGATTTGTGGCACCGTCGGCGCCCTTGCGATGGTGTCAACCAACGCAAGCCCCCGCATGGCATCCGCGCGCAAGGGCCAGACAGGTGGCCCGCCATTGCCCCGAAGCAAGCTGATTCGGGGATTTGAGTTTACCGGTCCCGCATTCAAATATCCGGGTACGGGAACCGACATGCACTGGTGGACCTGGGCCGCCGACGGTGATCTTTATGTTGTGGACGACGACGGTCGCAATTTTGGAAACCCGTGGAACTTTGCGCATTTGCTTCGTGTTGCGGGTATGCCGCCTGATCACAAGATCGAGGAGGTCTCACGCTTTCCCGGTCTGGGTCGTCCAAACACAGCCAAGGTCCGCTACGTTTCCGGTGCGTTGGCAGTGGACAGTCGCTTGTACGTGGCGGCCTACGACTATGACTATTCGTTTCCCGGCAACGAGCGTTGGCGCGTGACGGATGACCAAGGAAATGAACGCATCCGGAAAGACGTGGCCACGATGTTGTTGGATGCCGTGTCGGCGCAAGCAGGTGTGGTGGGCATTATGTATTCGGATGATGCGGGAAAGACCTGGAACAATGTTCCCGATGGCAAGACACCCTACTTTTTGGGACCCAACTTCGGCGGCCTCGCCTTTGTTGGTTTTGGCCCTGGATATACGGGTGTCCCTCCGCAACTGGGTTCGTATGTGTATGCTTTATCGAACGACGAAAACTGGGAAACCGGAAACAACGTTTTCATGGCCCGGGTACCACGCGATCGGATCTTGGATCGTTCTGCATGGCAGTTTTACGCGGGTGTTGCCGGCGAGCCAACGTGGACAAACGAAGAATTTCGCGCTCGCCCCATTCTCAGTGATCCCGGAAGGGTAGGGCACCCCACCATGACGTGGAATGCGGGTCTGGGCCGGTTTTTGCTCGCGTACTTTAGTGATTCCGTACCACATTCGCTGGCAACGATGCCCGACGTTGCCGAGAAAACCTGGCACCGTTCGCGTCAGCTCACGATCGTTGAAGGGCCATCTCCCTGGGGACCTTGGGCTCTTGTACACCATGAACCAAAGTGGGAAGGAGAACACGTTGCCTATCTGCCGCAGATCCCTTCGAAATGGCTTAGCGCGGACGGGCTCCAGGGAACGTTGCTGTTTTCGGGTGACTATTCGCAGTTCACCAAACCGCCAGCGCCCAAGGATAGCTACTACGCCTTCATGACCCGGCCTTTTCGTTTCATTACGCGGTAAAACGTGCCCAACCCGATTCGCAGCGAACCACGCAGGTCGATCCCCCGGCATTCTCCCGATGTTCGACGGGTGATGGTGTTGGAATCGGCTGCGCGCCTGATTGCCGACGAAGGATTGCTGGAAGCGACGATGCGGCGGATCGCAAAAGCCGCTGACATTTCTCTTGGAACGTTGACCCACCATTTTGAATCGGTAGATCAACTTTTGGCAGAAGCACTGGACCTCGCATCGATTCGTTTTACAGAAAGGTTGACACAGAGCATTCAGAAAGGGACGGCGCTTGAGCGGCTTCATAAACTCATCAATGCTGTGATCCCTGTCGACGCCGAAACCCTGCGTCAGTGGCGACTATGGATCGCGTTTTGGTCCCGGTCGATTCACGAACGCAAGCTAGGAAAGACGCACGTTCGTCGCTATGGCGCTTGGAAAGCGACAATCGGTAGTTTGATCAACGCAGGCGTCGCGGATGGGTCGTTTCCTCCCGATCTGGATGTTACGGCGATGACGCAACAAATGGTGGCCTTGATTGACGGCGTTTGTTTTCAAGTTGCAGTGAGGGGCAACGGAATGAGTGCCGCCGAAGCCAAAAAGATTGTGCGGCACGCGCTGAAGGTGTGGCTCAGAACGCCGAGTGCGGTTCTAGTCCAGCGCCAGCGCCGCACCAATCGCATCGGCCGAGCGCCGTAGTACGGATAACCCATCCGCGTCGATCGCTTGCATCGGCAATTGAAACACCGGAGAATCCGGAATCGTTTCTGCCAAGATTCGGCACAGGTCGGCCTGCAGATCGCTTGCCTCTGCCAGCGTCTTCGCTGCCCGTGCAAGTTGTTCAATCCCGGCGTTCATCGTTTCATCCGGAACCCGCATCGCCTCGGGCAATACCCGCAGATGCCGTTGCAATGCATCCACATCCGTCAATTTCGGTCGGGTCAAAACACGGTTCACGACGAGAGCCGCCGGGTAGATCTGCATGTCGGCCAGTTTCTGTGCAAACCTAACCGTTTCGTCGATCGAAGGCCGCTCTGCCACCGTGACCAGGATCGTTGCGACGTAATCTTGCCGAAACAGATCTCCCACTTCGGCTGCTCGTTCGACAAAGACCGGCAACACCGGCTCGAAGTCGCGCAAAAAAACCGCGAGATCTTCCATGAAGTGGTTGCCCACCAGGCCCGCGAGGCGACTCAACAAAGCCGAGCCTCCCGAGCTCAACCGTTTCAACGAAAAGAAAGACTCCTTTTTCGCCGTCACCCATCGCAAGACCGGGCTTTGCACCGCAGCGGTGATGCGCACCGGCGACTGGAAAAAATCGAGTGCGTTGCTGGCCGGTGGCGTATCGAGAATGATGCGATCGTAGTTCTCGTCCGCGTTCAGTTCCCACAACGCCAACATCGCCGCGAGCTCTTGCGTGCCCGTGAGCGTATTGGTGATTTGCAAATAGATCGGGTTTGAGAAGATTCGCTGCCGCACCTTCTCGTCGTCGATGGCTTCCTCGACGATGCCGGCGAAAACGCGGGCGGGATCGAGACGCGCCGCTTGCAACAGTTCTGGTGGATCAATGTTCAACGATCGCGCGATGTCTGCGCGCAACGCACGTGGCGTGGCGTCCAGCGTCTCCATGCCAAGGGCGTCAACAAGTCGCGGTGCTGGATCGATCGTGGCGACCAGTGTGCGGGCACCTGCGCGGGCGCTGACAACGCCAAGACCTGCGGCCGTCGTGGTTTTGCCAACGCCACCCGGACCCGCACAAATCAAAACTGGATGTTGCGCAACAAGATCCGAAAGCGATGCGCTCAATCGACCTGCACAATCAACGCGGTGATGTTGTCTTTACCGCCGGAGGCATTTGCGGCATCGACCAGGGCCTGGCAGGCCTCTTCCGGTTCGACGCCTGCGCCCACGATGGTGCCGATCACCTGATCGTCGACCTCATCCCACAACCCGTCGCAACACAAAAGGAAAATGTCACCCGGCGCGAGAGGGGCCTGATAAACGGTGGGTTCGACCTCATCCTTGCTCCCAAGGGCGCGCGTGACCACATTGCGATTCGCCATGCGCGACAACTCCTCTGGCGACAGGTCGGGTCGAGCCGCGCGGATCTCTTCGGCAAGTGAATGATCACGTGAGATCCGGGTGAGCTCGGCGTTGCGATACAGATACAGACGTGCATCGCCCACGTTGGCTGCCGAGTAGTGGGTTTCTCCAATGGCCAGCGCCACAATCGTAGCACCCATGCGGTGATGGGATGCGTCGGCTTGCGCCACCTTGCGGATGTGTGCGTTCGCGACCTTCATGCCCACGCGCAATAAATTCGACCCCATCGAGGTTTGTTTGTCGATGGGGAAGGGCCAGGCTTCGAGCGGGGTCAAAAGCTTCGAGCGGAAGAACCGTTCGACCTCGTCGACGGAAAGTCCTGCCGCCACATCGCCACTTGCTCGGCCGCCCATACCATCTGACACGATGAATAAGCCCTGCTCGGTGAAAAGACCAAAGGCGTCTTCATTGTCTTCTCGAACCTGACCCTGGTGGGTAACGCAGGCTGCGGTCAGCTGCCGGCCAGTCGAGGATGCGGAGGCGGTCATGGGAGGATTTTTAACCATTCTTGCGTCGGATTGCACATACGTTTAGCAGTTCTCGATTAACTCAGGCCCGATTGAGGGCGTCCCGCCAGCGGGCGACGGTACTTTCGCGGTTGGCAGGGGAGAGGGTTGGGGAGAACCTGTCCATCTGAACGGCCGATGCGGAGGATTCGGCCGCGCCCGGATAAGGTCGCAGGCCCGCTCCGATCGCCGCGAGGCGAGCGGCTCCCAGCGCGGTCGTTTCGAGCAGAGACGGGCGCTCAACCTCGATGCCGAGCAGATCCGCCTGAATTTGCATCAGCAGGTTGTTCGCGGCGGCGCCTCCGTCCACCCGGAGCGTGGATAGCGATCGGCCTGCATCTTTTTCCATCGCATTCACGATGTCCACGTTTTGCAAAGCCATCGCTTCGAGTGCAGCGCGGGCGATGTGGGCGCGCGTGGTGCCGCGGGTGATCCCGGAAATCAGGCCTCGTGCCTCCGGCCGCCAGTGCGGAGCTCCCAATCCCGTGAGCGCGGGCACAATGGTCACGCCATCGCTGCTGGTGACGCTCGCGGCGAGGCCTTCGATTTCGGCGGCCTTTGTGATGATGCCGAGTCCGTCGCGAAGCCACTGCACAAGCGATCCACAAACGAATGCGCCCCCTTCGAGGACGTAAGTGGTCTGTTCAGCCTTGTCGGTGGTCCATCCCACAGAAGAGAGCAATCGTTGATTCGACACGACCGGTTTGTCACCGACGTTCATCAACAAGAAGGACCCCGTGCCGAAGGTACACTTGGCCTGTCCCGCAACGGTGCACCCCTGTCCGAATAGGGCCGCCTGCTGATCGCCCGCGGCACCTGAAATCGGGACACCATCGTCCATGCCCGCGATGCCGCGCGCTTTGGCAAATATGCCCGCACTGGGACGCACATCTGGCAGTAGCACAGTTGGCACACCAAATAGAGCGCAAAGTGACGGGCTCCACGTTCGTGTGTGCAGATCCAATAGCTGAGTTCGTGATGCGTTTGAAACATCGGTGACGTGGGCGCTGCCGCCAGAGAGTCGGTGGATCAGCCACGAGTCGATGGTGCCGAGTGCCAGCTCTCCCGCGTCTGCGCGTTGTCGTACGGTTTCGTCGTGCTCAAGCGTCCAGGCGATTTTGCTTGCGGAAAAATAGGGATCGATGACGAGGCCAGTTGCCGCTTGCACGCTCGCTTCGTGTCCCGCTTTGCGTAAGGCCTCGCAGCGCTCGGTGGTGCGGCGATCTTGCCAAACGATCGCTCTGCCGATGGCGCATCCGTTTGCGCGATCCCAAAAAACCACGGTTTCACGTTGATTGGTGATGCCGATGGCCGCGATGGTGCCGATTGCCTGTGATTGCGCTTCGGCAAGTGCTTGTAGGACGGATGTCCATATGGCTTCGGCGTCATGTTCTACCCAGCCAGGCTGCGGGAAAAATTGCGGGATCTCTCGGCAACCGCGTCCAACGACCCTGTCGTGTTCATCCACGAGCAAGACGGTGGTTCCCGTTGTTCCCTGATCAATCGCGGCGATGAGCGGTCGGCTGGTGTCGGTCATGGGGTCTATTCTAGATTTGTGGGGCGGTTAACGTGCGCAGAAAAAAACGCACAAGGGCCTCGGACAATTGATGTTTTTCAACGTCGACACCCACGAGATGACCCGACCGTTTGAGCCACAGGCTTTCGATATCGGTGCTGCCGAGGCAACCCATGAGCTCGTGTGAGTCGGCGAGCGGTACCGTCTGGTCTTTCTCCCCGTGGACAACGAGCACCGGGATACGGAGTTCCGGCAGAAGCGCCCGGGCATGGTCTTGCAATTCGATGAGGCTTTTGAGGCCCGAGACCGGCATGACCGGCATTCCGGGATTCTCTTGCCGCGCGACGGGGTCGCACACATCGGAGCCGCCCATCTTTGGAATGCGGAGCAAGGGCGACTCGGTGAGAAAGCGGGGTAGGGCGCCGAGCACGCGAATACCGAATCGTTCGTTTCTTCCCAGTCGCAGCGGGACGGCGCCGAGTGCGAGGGCTCCGACCTGCTTCGGGAAAGCATGGGCCAGACAAACTGCGAGCAGCCCACCCATCGAAAACCCAAAAATGCCCACCGGCCGTCCCGCATTTTTTCCGACCAGTTCGTTCAAAGCTGTTTCAGCCGATTTCAGCCAGTCCGGATACCGTGAGGCTGCGAATGCCTTCGCTCCGCCCTCGTGGCCCGCCAACCACGGCGAAAGTACCGAAAATCCGGCGTTGCCAAGGGCTTCCCCTGGGGGTCGTACCTCGAAGGGCGAACCGGAAAAGCCGTGCAAACACAAAACGGCGGGGCCAGCGCCTTCGACATGAAGGGGCCTTGCGTCTCCGGACCCGCGGTGCACGCCGAGATATCGGATGAACCAGCCCTTCATGTAGGTGCCTTCCTACCATCCTGGGGTGTGGGTCGTCGCGCGCCTCTGAAACCAGCACGTCTATGCAATTGTTGAGGAAATTTTCGCATCAGGGCCCAGGTGTCATTAAACCGACGGTCGGTTGCTGCCGAGTATAGAGCGTGAGGGCCCTTGCCCCCAACATGGAAACCCAGCCGGGATGTCTGCAGAACTCGAAACAGCCAGCGACACGCAACGCGCCACATGCGGTGCGGCGTCCGACTTGCGTTCGGGAGGTTTCATGCGACGCGTGCTCATAGCCGACGACGAAAGCAACTTGCGTCACATGCTGCAGATCGTGTTATCGCGCGAGGGCTACGAAACGATCTCGGTTTCGAATGTCGCCGCTGCGATTGCAGAGCTGGATCATCGCACCTTCGACATCGTCATCACCGACTTGCGTATGCCGGGGCAAAGTGGCCTTGAGCTTGTTGATGAAATTCACAAACGCCGTCTGCAGACAACCGTGGTGGTGATGACGGCGTACGGCAGTCGTGACATGGCGATCGAGGCCATGAAGCGCGGCGCCTACGATTATCTTTCCAAGCCCTTTGACAATGACGAGTTGATCTTGTTGTTGCGCAAGGCTGAAGAACGCGAGCGTCTGTTTCGTGAGAACCGCACGCTGCGAAAACATCTGGACTTTGTCGGCAATGAGGCAGATTCGAGCTTTGCGGGCATGGTCGCGCGTAGCGATTCCATGCGTTCGGTGTTCGCGATGATTCGCAAGGTGGGCGAGTTCAAGACGACGGTGCTGGTGCAGGGCGAGTCGGGGACGGGCAAAGAGTTGGTCGCACACGCGCTTCATACCGTATCACCGCGTGTGTTGAAACCATTCGTCGCAATGAACTGTGGTGCGATTCCAGACCATCTGCTCGAATCCGAATTGTTCGGCCATGTGCGTGGTGCGTTCACGGACGCGGTTCGCGATCGCATCGGACTTTTTGAGCAGGCCGACGGCGGTACCTTGTTCCTCGACGAGATAGGTGAACTGTCGGCCGCGTTGCAGGTGAAGCTATTGCGGGTGTTGCAGGAGGGCGAGATCCGTCGGCTCGGAGACACGCAATCGACCGACGTCGATGTTCGTGTCGTGGCTGCGACGGTTCGCGATCTGGAATCGGATGTGAAGGGTGGGCGATTCCGCGAGGATCTGTTTTACCGGGTGAACGTGGTGGCAATCGACCTTCCGCCGTTGCGACAGCGGCGCGAGGATATTCCGCTACTTGTTGAACACTTCCTCGGTCAAATGGCGGCCCGCATGGGGCTCCGCACACTTGCGGTCGAACCCGACGCGATGAAACTTCTTACTCAGCTCGATTGGCCCGGCAACGTGCGGCAACTGGGAAACTGCATCGAGCGCGCGCTGGTTTTGTCCGACGGTTCCACTTTGACCCGGTCCGCGGTGTTGGCGGGCGTACAAAAATCACCAGCAACTCCTCCGTCGGCAGTCGTTGTCGAATCTTCCTCTGCAACCTTGAAAGGTACGATGCGCAGGGTGGAGCAGGGATTGATCCAGGATGCCCTCAACCACGCGGGCGGGAACCGAACCAAGGCGTCGAAAACATTAGGAATTAGTCACCGAACCATGCTCAACAAGATCAAGGAATACGGGATTCCAGCGGCGGGATTGGGTGCAGGTTCCGGGGATGGGGAATTGGATCTAGCTGCAGACGATTTGGGCGAGAATTTTGACAGTTAGCGTACGTAGACTTACTTTGTAATCATCACAACTACATGTAGTTCAATGTAGATGTTCGTATCTCGGAACGGAGAAACCAGGAAATGGCGAAAAACTGTGTAGGTCTCGACATCGGATCGAGCTCGATCAAGATGGTCCAGCTCCGAGAAGCCTCGGATGGGATTCATCTGGTCAACTTCGGAATCGAGCTCTTGCCGTCCGAGACCATCGTCGACGGCGCCATCATGAACCAGGGCGCCGTGGTCGAGGCCATCCGGACGTTGCGCTCGAACCTTGGCATCCGCCAACGAGAAGTGGCCACGGCGATATCCGGCCACTCGGTCATCATTAAAAAAATTCAGGTCCCGGAAATGACGCCAGAGGAACTTGAGCAGCAAATTCCCTGGGAGGCCGAACACCATATTCCGTTCTCGAAGGATGACGTACAGATCGATCACGAGCTCTTGAGCACCGACAACGGTCAGGGCCAGATGGAACTGTTGCTGGTCGCAGCCAAGAAGGAAGTGGTCGAAGACTATTCACTGGTCGTTCGCGAAGCGAAGATGATCCCAACCGTCATGGATGTCGCGGCGTTTTCGATGCAGAACGCGTACGAGATCAGCTACGGAATGCCGACTGAAGGCGAAGCTACCGTGCTCATTAACATTGGCGCGGCGCTCTCGAACATCAACATCGTTCACGGTGGCACGAGCGCCTTTACCCGCGATGTGACGATGGGCGGCAACGCTTTCACGGAGGAAATTCAAAAGCGTCTGAACGTGAGCCACGAAGAAGCGGAGGCCTGGAAAATCGGTTCGAGCGGCGAGAGCGCCAACGAGGTGATTCCGCAAGAAGTGCAGATCGTTCTCGCGGAAGTCGCGGATCTGATGGCAGGTAAATTCCAGCGCTCGCTCGACTTTTTCCTGACTTCGGCCGGCAACACCAAAGTGTCACACATTTATCTGTGCGGCGGGGCTGCCAAGGTACCGGCCTTGCTAACGTCGCTGCAAGATCGCGCACACGTACCGGTTGAGATTATGGATCCGTTTCGTCGACTCATCATCGACCAGAAGAAGTTCGACATGTCGTTTTTGCAGGAACATGCCGCTGAGGCCGTGGTGGCCATCGGCTTGGGTCTGCGTCGCGCAGGAGATCGGGCATGATTCGCGTAAACCTATTGCCGCAGCGAAAGCAGCGGAAACAGGAAGTCGGGCAACGGCAGCTCATCTACATGGGATTCGCCCTGTTGGTGCTAGCCGGCGGCATGATGGCTTTTCACCTGCAAACCGAGGCCGAACTCGCACTGCTTCAAAGCGAGAACGCGGCTGTTCAGGCGGACATCGATCGCCTGAAAGCAGAACTTGGCGACTACGACAAGATTCGCGCGCAACGCGAAGAGTTGATCCGTCAACAAAAGACCATTGAGGAACTGCAGGCACGACGAACCGGACCGGTGTTTGCACTGCGCGAGTTGTCGGAGCTGCTGTCGCCTACGAAGGGTCCGACTTTCGACAAGGAAGACTACGGCGAGGTTCTTCGGCGCGATCCCAATGCGGGGTTTAACGCAGCGTGGGACACCCGTCGTGTTTGGTTGACGAGCTTCGATGAAAAAGCGCGCTCAGTGAACATTGAGGGTTCAGCGAAATCGAACGAAGACGTGGCCGAATTCCTGAAGCGATTGCAAGCGTCCGTGTTCTTTCAAAGTGTCGTGCTTGAGAAAACAAACCAGGTTTCAAGCTCTGGCAACAGTCCTATCAAGTTCCTGACTTTCAACCTTAATACCCAAGTGGTGTACTAATGAACGAGAATCTTGAAAAGTTTCTCAAGCTCAAAACGCCCGTCAAAATCGGTGCCACGATCGGTGCTGCCGTTTTGATGGGCGTTGTCTACCAGTTCCTATTTTATACCGATCTGGCCGACCAGATCGCACAGGTCAAGGGTGGACAGGACGCCTTGAAGGAAGAGCGGAATTCGTACGAACGCCGCAAGACCGAATACCTGGCGTATCGCAACGAACTGACACAACTGCAGGAAAAACAGCGCGAACTGCTGCGCGCTTTGCCACGCGCGCAAGAGATCCCATCGTTCATTGGCAGCATTCAGGAACAGGCCGAGTTGGCTGGTCTTGAGATTGTGAAGCTGGCGATTGACGCGGAAGTTCCCGAGGAACTCTATATCAAGATTCCCGTTCGAATGGAGATCCGCGGATCGTTCCACAACGTCACCCGGTTCTTCAAGAACATCAGCGAATTGCGCCGCATCGTCAACGTCGAGGACCTGAGCCTCAAACCTGAACCTCCGGCTGCCAACGCACCGCCCGATGCGCCCGTGCGTCAGTATGCCGTCTTTACCGCGGCGACCTTCAGGTACAACGATCCCGCAGCCGCGGCAGGTGGAGGCACTCGATGATGATACGAAAGTTGACTGTTCCCGCCCGTGTACGACCCTGGCTCATGGCTTCATTGCTGGGGTCGGGGATGGGCGCCGCCACACTGGACGCGCTGGCTCAGGCGCCAGGCGCGGCGCCAGCAGCCGCGGCTCCCGCAGGGGTGGCGCCGGCCGCCACAAAAGAATCCCGTCTGGCGGTCCTGCGAAAGAAGACTTTGCGGGACGAGGACTTTATTGAAGCTGAAAACAATCGAGATCCATTCAGGTCTTACATCACGCTATTTGTCGATAAGCGTCCCACCATGGTCAAGACCGTGCCGGCAATCTTCGACAAATTCGCACTCGAGGAACTCACGTTGATCGCAATCGTATCGGGAAATGAATCACCACTGGCGATGTTTCGCGACCCGGGGGGGCTGGGACAAGTCCTCCGTCGCGGTGACTATCTTTCAAAGTCGGCCGCGCGCATTTCAAAAATTCTGACGGACCGAGTGATTTTGGAAATGACCGAAGTCATGGCGACCGGTGAACAAAGAGCAATCGAAAAGGCCGTGTTGGTCAATCCAGAGGGAGCTCAGCCATGAGCGCAACCAAGATCGCAACCAAGATCGCAACCAAGATCAATCGTATTACGAAGAAATCGACGCAGTTACCTCACACCGGAAAGGGGAGGGCTATCCAGGTCGCACTCCTTGCACTGTGTCTTGGGCTTTCTGTTGTGGTACCGACCGTTCGATCCCACGCGGGGAATGACGTTCGAGTGACAGGGGTTCGTACGGAAAACGGTGAAGGCGGCGTCACGCGCGTTATCATCGAAAACTCGGCCGGTGCGACCTTCACGACATGGACTCTCGATAGGCCATCCAGGGTAGTCGTTGAGATGGCAGGCGCGCGCCTGTCTGGCTCAAGCGATCCCATCGACGTTGGATCGTTTGCGGTTGGCAACGTTCAAGCGACGGCGACTGCGAACGGCACACGGGTCGTGGTGTCGTTGCGTCGGCGTGCCGACTATCGAATCGTCCCGGAGGGAAAATCCACCGTTCTTTACGTGGAACCCTGGGAAAAGCCTGCGGCAACGCCAGTCGCCGCACCTGCGAAAGATCCGAAAGGTGCGGCCCAGTTGCAGCAAGCTTTGCAGCAAGCTCAGGCCGCAAAAGCTGCATTGCACCTTGCTGAATCGCGCGCGGCTCAGGCTGAATCCGAGTCCCATCGTCTCGCTGCCGCGACCTCGCGTTTGGCTGACGAGAATGCGCAGTTGCAAAAGCGTCAAGCCGCTGCTGAAGCTGCGCAATCGGCTGCAGAACGTCTGTCGGCCGAGCTGAGCGCTCGGGGTGAAGTCACAAGCCAAAAAGATCGCAAGATGCTGGAAAAGCAGCGTCAGGAGGCTGATCGCGCTCGCGAAACTGCCGCGATCGCGCTTGATAAACTCGGACGGGAAAACGCTTTATTGCAATCCCGCCGTGCGGAGGCAGAGCTGGCTCGCGAGGCCGCAACGAAGGCTTCGGTAGAATTGCGCTCCGAACGTGACGCTGCCGATCGGGCGCGTTCCGATGCCGAGGGCGCACGCCGACAGGCCGTCGCGGCAGAGCTTCGGGCTCAATCCATTTTGACCGTTGCGCAAGGCGCGCAGGCCAAGGCTGAAGCGCTGGCTCAGTCGGCGACGCGGGCTCAGTCTGAACAGGCCGAAGCCAAGGTGCAACAGGCTCGAATCGAGACCGAGCGCGCCCGTCAACAGGCGGAGTCTGCGACGAAAGCGCTGGCAGGGGTTCAGAGCGAATGGAAGAAGCTCGAAGCCGCACAGAAAGCCTTTGCCTCCCGAGAGGCTTCGATTGCCGCGTCTGATCGTCAGGCCACATTGGACGTTGCGAAGCAAGCAAACGCAGCACGTGAACAGGCTGTCAAGGCCGAGTCGTTGATGGTGCGAGTGTCGGCCGAGCGAAAGCAATTGCAAAACGAAAAGCTTGCGATCGAGCTGCGTCGTGCAGAGGCCGAGTCAGCCGCTCTGCAAGCTCAAAAGTCCGCAATGCAAGCTCAAAAGGTTGCCTTGGCGGCCGAGAAAGCCGCGCGGATTGCAGAATCAAAGGACCGCGAAGTAGCGGTTCGGGCAGCCGAAACGGAAAAGAACCAACAGGAACTTGTGCGCCGCGAAGAAGCACTGCTCGCCACGCAGAAGGCACTGGCGGAACGCGAAAAGGTGCTGGCCAGAACCGCCTCGAACCAGAAAATTGAGGGTGCTGCCCTGCGAGACGAGGTTGCACGTTTGCGCACCGAGCTGGCAACGGCGTCACAGCGATCGTGGGCTGAAGCGGCGCCCGCACCGCGCCCGGCTCTGTTGCCCGTGGCCGTCGCGACCCAACCTCGAGCATCATCATCCGCGGAAGCGATCCCCGCGCCCCGACCGCGCAGCATCACGCTCCGCGTTCCGAGTCGCGTGTCACGAATCGATTTCGTGGACGAACCTGCGCGTTCATCGGTCATCATCGACCTGGACGAGCCGGCGCAGTATTCATTGCAGCGTTCGGGCAGCCGCGTCACCCTGCGTTTGCACCACACCAATCTTCCCGCGTCACTGGAGCGCAGCCTCGATGCCCGCCAGTATTTTGGCCCGGTGCGCGTGATCAGCTCGTATCGTGATCCTTCCGACCGGGCAGGGGTGGTGGTCGAAGTGGATCTGGCCGAGCTCGTGCCGAACAAGGTTCGTCAGGACGGTACGCGGATCTACCTGGACTTCCAGAAACCGAAGCACGGAAGTGCGGCGTACTCCGTTCACCACGCTCGCGTTCAGGTCGCGGGCTTTTCCACGCTGATGTTGCCCTCTCTTTATGCCCAATCCGGTTCAAGCGAGCGCACCCCGACCAATCGAAAACGCTACTCGGGCCGTCGCATTGACCTGGATTTCAAGGGCGCTGACATCCACAACATCCTGCGGTTGCTCGCAGACGTGGGTGGCGTGAACATCGTCACCTCGGACGACGTTCGCGGCGAAGTCACCATCAAGATGCGCGATGTTCCCTGGGA
>Ga0335394_10002626_pt1 | contig 20273 bp, 20 predicted proteins | sample MAT03_FD_205741 | JGI IMG/M metagenome (GOLD analysis project Ga0335394, IMG submission 205741) | Freshwater microbial communities from Lake Fryxell liftoff mats and glacier meltwater in Antarctica - MAT-03 (spades assembly) (version 2) ...
CGTGAGCGACGACGAGTTGGCGGAGTGCATCATCAAGAGGAACGCATTCCACGGAGAGTGGAACTATGAGATCCACCCCCGTGTCAAAACGAGATAATCCGGCAACTTATTGTTGCGCGAGTCCTTAGCTTGCCTGCAACGGAAATGGAGTGTTTGAGCTAATTCCGTTGCAAAGCCGGTGGGTGGTGTACTGCTGGCCCGCCTGGTACAGGTCGGCGTGCTTCGTCGTTCGTGCAGGGCTCATCTTTCGTGTCTCCGGCCGACGCCCGGGGCCGCTGGAGCAGCGGCCGTTTTCCGTTCGCGTCGTCCTCTCGCTCGTCATACGTCGGGCGTGGCCTCCCCGAGGGGTGTGCCGCGCCGACTTCCACAGGCCGGTGGCGGCGCCGGACGCGCCGGCATCCGCCGCTCCCACCGTCGGGTGGGGCCGGCCTCTTCTCCGCAGTTACGTAGTGGGTACTTGCCCGGCCGAAGGCCGGGGTGCAGTCAGACGCGCCTACCCGTCATGGGGACCGCGGCGGGACGTTTCGCCCCGCACATCAAGAATGGCTCTGTACTATCCGTCTGATCTGAACGGCCAGTCGGCTCGACAGGTCTCGGCCCCGTACCCCGGGGCCGAGGGTCGCACCGACCATCCGTCTCGATCACAGGTCTCTCGTCCCGGGCTCGTCCTGGCCGGGTGCGAGATCCCTCTACTACCGCCCGTCCGCACGGCACAATCGCGGGCGGGCGCGTCCACTCGGCGATCGCGCCCTCGTCGGGCGATCGCCCCCGGGCATCGAACACCGATGCCGCGGTGCAAGGATCATACTCCCGAGCCCCGCCGGTTCAAGCCCCTATTCCTCGAAAAGCATACGCGCGCCTCGCCCCCGGCGTGGCCGGGGGAGAAGACATCCCCCAGACTGCGGCTCAGAGGTAGTCGGCCGTGATCCGGTCGAGGTCGAACGGGGTCAGCCCGCGGTCGACGGCGAACACCGCGTCGGCCCGGTCGGGGCTCCCGACCGGCTCCCCGCGGGCGCGCACGTGCAGCGCGAACAGGGTGTGGAGGTCGGTCTTCCGCAGCTGCGTGACCACCCGGAGCATGAGCGACACGCCGCTCAGGTTGTTGCGGACGTTGTTGGCGAACCGCGGGTGCTTGCTCAGACAGGAAATGCTTCGCTCGGGAGCTTGTCGCACCCTGGAGAGCGTCAGGATCTACAACGGTCCTCGCCCCGCGAACCCGACCAACCCGACCTCCGACTGCCCGCGCCCGGGGATTTCCAGTGGCCTCAGTGGTCGGGATCGCCCGTCCGCGAGACTATGCACCCGACCAGTGGTCGGGTCAGGCGGCGCACCGCTACCGTCGCAAACGGGGGACGATCCCATGTCCGGGTCGAGATCGCTGAGCGGGGTACAACCGATCCGTGTGGAGTGGCGGACGCACCGAAGAACCGTCGATCACCACAGTGATCCCGCTCGACCTAATGGGGCCGGGGCAGACGGCAGGGGGCGATGGGGCGGTGGCCGGCATTCGCTTCCGTAACAACTGGGCGTTCGCCCCGGCCGCTTGGCGGGCCAAGTCGTCGTACACCGCGTCCGCCAGGTCCACGAACCCGAAGTTCACGCTCTCCCCGTCATTCCGCCCGCACGTCGGCTCGTCGTGGTACTGGAACCAGTGGCACCCCACCACCGCCGGGATCTCGCCCACCGCCCCGACGAACCGCGCGTACTCCCGCCCGCGGGCGGCGTCGTCGGGAACCTCCACTTGCTCGTACCCCTTGCTCGCGTTCCCACTCAGGTTCCGCCGAGCCGGGAACGCGAACTCGGTGACCAGCACCGGCCGCCCGCCGGCGCGGTGTAGGCGCGTGACTTCGGACTTCACGAACTCCAGGTCGCGGCTGTAGACGTTGAACGACAGGACATCGACGTGCCGGCCGGCCACCTCGGCGACGACGGTCGGGAACCGGGGCGTGAGCCGCGTGCCGAGGTTCAGGTGGTTCGGGAGGTGCTTCCGCATCACCCCGCCGGTGACCGCGAAGTACCGCTCGGCAACCGTCCGCAGGAACCCGTCCGCCACCCGCCCCGCCTCGGCCCACCGGTCCTTCCCGCAGGGGGCGATCGACTTGACCGCGAGCAGCGCCGCCTCCGAGCCGGCGTCGGTGTCCCAGACCCGCCGTAGGTCGTTGAAGTTACCCCCGTGTGCGGCCGCGAGGTGCGCCGCCCACGCCTTCTTCCCAGGGTCATCCGCCCCCAGCCCGGCGTAGTACTCGAACAGGGACAGGTCGCCCGGCGCGCCCGTCCAAGCGTACCCCCAACCCCAGTCGAGTTCGTTGTCGGTGAAGTAGCCGATCAGTTGCCGGTCCGCGGCCAGGGCGGGGTAGTCGGCGGCCACGTCCGGCCGCTTCCGGGATTCGAGGGCGGCCCGGCGGACGTAGGTCTCGAAGTCGTCGCCGAACACGTCGATCCAGCTGTAGCTCAGCGACAGTTCGAGGACGTAGGGGCGGCCGCGGAGCGCGCTCCACGCCCCGATGGTGTTGAAGTTCCAGGCGTCCAGCCGCCCTAGCGTGAACGCCCGCCACTTCTCCCGCGACCCGCCGTGTCGGGCGAGCCCGTCGTACTTCGGCGGCGCAACCGCCGCGTCCTCGGCGGGGTTGATGACGTTGATGCCGAGGGAAAAGAAGTCGCGGCCCCGGGGGTCGATGAACGCCCAGCCCTCCCCCCGCTTGGCGACCTTGAAGTAGCCGTCCTTCGCCGGGGCGTCGGGGGGCGGGGCCGACCCACCGACTTCGGGGACGGCGACGATCAGCAGCGAGATGGCGAAGAGAATCGCGGCCCGCCGGGGGGACGGCGCGTGTGGGAACGAGGGGCGCCGGGCCGGCGTCGAAAGGCTCATGGGATTTCCCGTCGGGTCAGCGCAGGTTCCTCAGCCACCACGTCCGCCAGAGCTCGGCCGCGGCCCGCCGCTGGGCCGGCGTCGCGCCCGGCTCCGGGCCGTGATCGACATCGCCCCCGGCCAGCGACCGCAGCCCGGCCCGGGCCGCCCGGACAACAACCTCCTCGTCGTCGGTCAGCCGGGCGAGCAGGTCCGAGACGTGCGCCTTGTCGTCCCGCATGGCGGCGGCCAGCACGGCCGCGCGGCGGACCTCGACATCGGGGCCGGTCATCATGCCGCGGAGGGTGTCGGCGGTCAGCCGGGCGAGCCGGTCGGCGAGCGCGGCCCGGGCGGCGACCTTCCGTTCGGCGTCCAGGCGCGGGATCGCGGCGGCCAGGGAGGTGGTGAACGCCGGCCCCTTCCCGTCCCGCAGTGTGTCGAGGGCGTCGGCCCACCCGGGGCCGGGGGCGGCGAGCCGCAGGCCGGCGCGGGCGGCGAGGTCATCAACCGGAGCCGGGGCGGGGGCCGGCAGCGCGACCGGCCGCGGGGCGACGGGGACCGGAGCGGGCGCCAGGGCGGGCGCCGGGGCAGGCACCGGAGCGGGGGCGGTCGCCTTCGCGCCCGCGCCGGCCCGGAGCTCGGCCCCGACCGGCTCGCGGCGGAGCTTCGCGGTCAGGTCGCGGAACGGGTTCGACCGGGCCAGGAACAGCAGGGCGAAGGCCGTGTCCACGTCCACCCCGTAGCCGCCCTTGCCGCCCCACGACCCGTCCGCGTTCTGGGCCGGCAGGAGGACGGCGGCCCCGGCCGCGTACCAGTCCACGCCGCCGATCTTCTCCACCCCGTAGACCACCCCGACGCGCTCCAGCGACCACAGGAAGTACATCTCCTGCCCGCCGGGTCGGTCCCCGTCGAACAGGTTCACGTCCTTCCCCTTCCCCTTGCCGCCGCCGGCCGGGGCGCGGCCGGCGAGGACGCCACCGAGATTGGTCAGCCCCCGGGCCACCGCGGCGGCGGCCGGGTCGGCCGGGGGAACGGGCGCCGCGTCCGGGCGGGCGGCGCCGGCCTTCCGCCCGGCGACCAGCGCCCGCTCCTCCCGCCGGCCGACCCCGGTGGCCAGCCCGAGGAGCCCGGCGCAGGTCATGGACGGGCTCCCGTCGCCGTGCCCGGAGTACGGCCACCCCCCGGTCTGCGGGTTCTGGGTGGCGAGGAACCGCCGCTCGATCCGGTCGAGGGCGGGCTCCACCGGCACCCCGTGGCGGCGAGCCACCCACACCCCGAGGATGCCGAACTGGGTGTTCGAGTTGTCGTCCTTCCGCTCGTGCCGCCCCGCCCCGACGGCCTCCAGCGTGCGCTGGTACTTCACCACGTCGGCGTGGAGCGTGCCAGCCACCCCGAGCTTCCCGACCGCCCCGGCCTTCCCGGCGGGGGCCGGCGGCGCGGGCGCCGGCGGGGCGGGCGCCGGGCGGTCCCCGGCGACGAGTTGGCGGGCTTCGAGGCCGGCCCGCAGCGCGTGTTCGGCGGCGGCGGGTACGGGTTCGATGCAGGTGTAGGTCCACCCGCCCTGGTCGTTCTGCCCGGCGAGCAGGCGGACCGCGAGAAGCTGGATGCGGGGGCGGTCGGCGGGGTCGCCGAGCCGGTCCAGGAAGACGAGGCAGAGGGCGAGTTGGTAGGTCCGGTTCTCGGTGTATGTCGCCTCGCGGACGGCCGCGGCGACGGCCCCGACGGCCGGGTCGCCCGGCGGCGCACCGGCTTCGAGGATGGCGAGCCCGGCGAGCGCCGCCGGCCCGATCCCGTGCCCCCCGCCGCCCTTGCCCTTCCCGCCGCCCTCGGCGGGAACCCCGTTCTGATACCGCTTCCAGAGGAACGAGGCGCCCTTCCGCACGGCCTCGTCCACCCCCGGCGGGGCGGCCGGCGCGAGCGCGGCGAGGGCGAGTACGACGAGCAGGGCGGCGGCTGGGCGCATGACCGACTCCGGGTTGATCGGGGCGGGCGCGGGCTAGCGGGGCGGGGACCGCCCCTCCAGCGCCGGCGCCCCCGGGTCTAGAATCCGCAGGCGGAACCCCTGAACCTCGTCCACCTCGACCGGCGCCTCGACGCCGCCGGCCGACACGACGAGCGTGCCCCGGACCCGGAACGCTTCCTCGGCGGCGGTGACCCGGCCGCGGGTCACGTCGTACCGGATCGTCCCGCCCGCGGCCGGCCGCCGGAAGTCCGCCCGGAGCACCCGGAACGGCAGGTCCGTGTCGCCGTCCGGCGGCCGGTACGTCATCTCGTGGGCGTACTCGACCCGCTCCGCCCCGTCCCGCCGGCCGACGGCCGTGTAGGTCGTCCGGCCGGCCCAGCCGCCGAGCGGCCCCCACGAGTGGGCCAGCGGGCGGGTCCACTTCTCGCCGGCGGCCAGCGGCCGGTCCGGCTGGAAGAAGGTGAGCCCGGCCAGTTCCTTCCACCCGTCCGCGTCGAGCAGCGACCAGACGCGCGTCGTCTCTGCGCCGAGCGGGTCGTTCCCGGCCCGCACCCGCACCGGGTCGGCCGGCCCCGTCAGCCCGGTCACCTCGCCGCGCGGCCCGACGGCGATCTCGAAGGCCGCCCCCTTCGTCTTCCGCAGCGCGTCCTCCATCAGCTCGCGCATCGCCGGGTCGCAGGCCGTCAGGCGGGCCGCTTCGACGCGCTGCTTCACGGTGAGGCTGCCGTCCCGCCCGACCGCCTCGACGGTGAGGCGCGAGGTGAACGTGTACTCCGCGGCCTGCGGGGCGCCGGCCCCGAGGACACGAAACGCCGACCGGCGCGAGACGCTCACCTCCTGCTCGATCACCTCACCCACGCGGTAGCGGCCGGGCGACTCCGGGGCCAGGATGCCGACCGGCGTCGCGGGCCGCACGGCGGGGACGGGTTGCGGGAGTTCCGGGATCGGGGCCGGTGATGGAACGACGGCGTCGGGGCGGGCGGGCGGCTTCGAGACGGCTTCGGTGGCGGGCGGCGGGGCGGGGGTGACTGGAATCTCGGACCGGGCGCCGGGAGGCTCGGGCGCCGCGGCGTGCTCGGCCGGGCGCGACCTGGCCCGGAGGGCGACCGCCCCGAGCGCGCCCGTTGCCGCGGTGACGCCGACCAGGGTGGCGAGCAGCCACCACCGACCGGCCGCCGGCCTGGTGAGCAGGCGATCGCACTCCAGACAGCGGGGCCGGCGGGCGGTGGCACGGGCCGTTCCCCCACACGGGCAGCGGAGCGGTCTGGACACGGGCGACCTCCTTACGGGCGCGCTCCGGGGCCGTAGGCCGGCGAGGGGCGGCGTCGAAACCCTCGTTTCCTCGTCGGCCGGGTCCAGACTTGGCAACCCGGCCGATCGTTTCGCGGGTTTAGTTCCCGCCCTTCTTGCCCCCGCCGCTCTTCTGACCGGCCCCACCCTGCATCCCTCCGCCCTTTTGACCGCCGCCGCCCTGCGGCCCGCCGGGCTGCATCCCGCCCCCCGACTGGAGGCTCGGCCCGGTCTTCTGGCCGCCGCCCTGGCCGTTCTGCGAACCGAGGGCAGCCTTCTGAAGGCCGGCCTGGCTCTGCTGGGGTACCTTCGACCCGGCGACCGATAGTCCCTTCTTGCCTTGGGACGGCTGCCCCTGGGCGGGGGTGTCGCCGATCATCAGCGCGGTCGATAACGCCATCAGGGCGAGAGCAATTCCGGCCTTCATCAGGTATCTCCGTCGGGCCGAGGCCCGGGTTCGGGGCGAACGTGGTAGTACAAGACGGATGCGCGGCGGCCCGAGTTGTGAGTCCGGTCCCGACTTTATTTCGCGGCGGGATTCTTCCAACAAACGCCGCCGGGGCGCATCTGTCGGAGGGAAGGACGGGCGGGGCGCGTGGACGACGACCAGGAGCAGGAGTGTGTCCGCCGGGCCAAGGCCGGCGACCGGGCGGCGTTCGGCGCGCTGGTCGGCCGGTACTGGGGGCCGGTCCGCGCCTGGCTCGCCGGTCTCGCCGGGTCCGACGACGGCGCCGACGACCGCACCCAGGAGGCGTTCCTGAAGGCGTGGACGAACCTCCCCCGGCTGGCCGCCGACGGGGCGTTCCGGGTGTGGCTGTTCCGCATCGCCCGGAACGAGTTCCTGGCCGCCCGCCGGGCCGGGAAGGATCAACCGGCGAGTCCCGCCGAAGACCGACCCGACCCGGCCCCCGGGCCGGTCGCGGCGGCGGCCGCGGCGGAGGCCGGGGTCGCCGCCCGGGCGGCGGTCGCCCGGCTCCCGGAGCTGTACCGCGAGGCGTACCTGCTCTGGGTCCACGACGGGCTCCCGTAATCCGAGCTCGCCCGGGTGTTCGGGGTGAGCGAAGACACCTGCCGGTGGCGGGTGTGCCAGGCCCGGAAGCTCCTCGCCGCCGCCCTCGCCCCGTACCTCGACCGGCCCGACCGATGACCTGCCCGCCCGCCGAATCCGAACTGCTCGCCGCCCGGTCGCTGGCGGACCTGCCGGACGAGGTCCGGGCGCACGTGGCCGGGTGCCCGGCGTGCGCCGCCCTCGCCGCCCGGCTGGCCCGGTTGGACACCGGGGTCCGCGCGGCCGCCGGGGTTCCTGACCCGGCCGCCCGGTGGCGGACGGCCGCGGCCGTCCGCCGCACTCGCCAGATGGCGGCCCCCGGGGCTTGGATGCGGCGAGCTGCCCTGGTCGGGCTCGCCGCCGCCGTCGGGTTCTGCTTCGTCGGCGGGGTGTTCACCGGCCGGTGGTGGGCTCCCAAGCCCCGGCCGGCGGACCACGCCCCGGCCGACCTCGTCCGGGCGCCGGGCGGAAGTGCCCCGTTCCTCGCCCGGGTCGCCGGCCCGGCCGCCGAGGTGGCCGCCGACGGCTCACCCCGCGGCCAGCTCGACGGCCTCTTGCGGCTGGCGGCCGAGGTCCGCGGGGAGGCCGCCCGGCGGGTGGCGAGCGGGGAGGCGGACGACGTGCCCCGGCTGAGCGCGGCCCACGACCGGCTGCTCAAGTTCGGCGTCCTCCGCCAGCTCGGGCGGCTCCCGGCGGGCGACCGGCCGGCCGCGGCCGGGGAGGTGGCGGCCGAGCTGGGCCGGGCGGCGGTCGAGGTCGGGCGGAAGGCCGACGCCGCCCCGCCGGCGGCCGCGGACCTGCTCCGCCCGTTCGCCACCTCGGCCGCCGAGACGGCCGAGTTGGTTCGGGCCGGGCGCTCGCCCGCGAACGACCCCCCAGCGTGGTCGGAGCCCCCGACGTTGGCCGAGGGGCTGATCGCACAGACGCTGCGGATGGCCGACGCCGACGAGCCGGTCCGCCGGGCCGAGGCCGCCGCCGCCCTCGCCGACACCCTCGCCCGGGTGGTCGCGGTGCTGGCCGCCGGCGGGCTCCCGGACGACGCCGCACGGGTGGGGGCGTCGCTCGACGTGGTCCTCGCCCGCGGGGTGGCGGACAACCTCGATTGGGCCGAGGCCACCGACCCCGCCGGCGCCCTCCGCCCGGAGATCGGCCGGGTCCGCGAGCAGGCCGGGCGGGCGGCCGAGGTGCTGGAGCAGAACCTGGCCCGCGCCCCGGCGGCCGCCCGCCCCGGGCTCGAACGGGCGATGGAAGCATCCGCCCCCGGCCGGTCGGCCGCGAAGGGCGGGTCGAAGGGGGCCGGCCCGCCGTGGCGGCGGGAGGGCGCCCCCCCCGGGAAGGGTGTCCCGCCCGGGTGGCAGAAGAAGAACTGACCGGGCTCCCGGTCACTCTACGAGGAGGCCACGCATGATCCCGAGACTGGTGTTCACGGCGACCCTCGCCCTGCTGGTGGTGGTCCAGGCCGGGGCCGACGAGCCCCGCGGCGGGCCGGGTGGGCCGCCCCCCGGGAAGGGGTGGAACAAGGGCGCGGCCCAGACCCCGCAGCCGCCGGCGGTCGCCCCCGCGCCGAAGCAATCGAAGGGGGCCGCCCCGGCCCCGCAACCGGCCCCGAAGGGGAAACTGGACGCGCAGAACTACGCCAAGGGACCGCCGTCCCAGAAGGCGAAGAACGCCCCCGCCCCGCAGCCGCCGGACGAGGGGATCGGCCGCCAGGTCTCGGCGTGGGCTAAGTCCGGTATCCACGGCCGGCAGCTCGCGGGCATGATCCACCAACTCCAGGCGACCCGCGCGGCCGCCCCCACGTCCCCGGCCCCGCGGCCGAAGGGGGACCGCGGCCGGCCGGGCGGGCCGGCCCCGACGCCCCCGCCCCCGTCGCCCCGGGGTAAGAAGGGCGGCGACGAGTAAACCCGCCACCCCACCCGCTGGTATGACACACCGGCGGGTGGTCCCCGAAACCTCAACCCACGAGTTATCGATGCGCCCCCACCCCTCCCGGACGGCCGGCTCCGGCCTGCTGGCCGGCTTCCTCGCCGTAACCCTGGGTGCCGGGCTCGCACCCGGCCAGGTGCCGAACCCGCAACCCGCCGGCGGCGCCCGGCCGGCGGCCGGCGCCGTCAAGCCGGCGCCCGTGGCCCAGCCCCGACCCGGCGTTGTCAACCCCCAGCCCGGGGTGAAGAACCCCGCCGGCGGGAACGGAAACGCCCAGCCGGCCCCGGTGGGGATGAACCCTGCGGCCGGGGTCGGCGGTCAGGTGCTCCAGCCCGGCGGGGGCGGCAAGCTGAACCCGAACCCCGCCCCGGCGGGCGGGCCGATGAACCTCGCCGGCGGGGTGCTGGGCGCCGGGAACCAGATCGTCCAGGGGCAGCAGGTGTCGTCGTGGACCCACCAGGGGATCAAGGGGCAGCAGCTGGCGGCCCTCATCCACCAGCTCCACCAGAAGCGCGGCATGGGCGGGGGAAACGTCGGCCAGGCGCCGCAGATGGGCAAGAACCCGCAGATGGGCAAAAACCCACAGCCCGCGGCCGGAGGGGGGGGACAGGTTCAGAATCCCGTCGCCCAGCCGCAGAACCCGTTCGCCCAGCCCCAGAACCCCAACCCGCAAATCGGGGCGGCACCGCGCGTCAATCCGCCCGTGCCGGCCCCCCAGCCCCTGAACCCCATCGCCGGGGGCGGGAACCAACCGGCCCCGGTCAACGGGGCCATCATCCCGCGGACCAAGCAGCCGGCGGCCGGGGGGCAGGCCCAGAACCCGCTCGCTCGCCCCGGTAATGGTGGGGCGGTCCAGGGCGGGCTCGCGGCCGGGGTCGCGGGGGCGGCCCAGCCCAACGGCGGCCGCGGCGGGATGGCGTTCGCCGCGAAGGGCGGCGGGATGGCCAAGGGCGGCCCGCTCGCCGGCGGCGCGGGCGGGGCGGCTGCCAAGGGCGGCGGGGCCGGGATGGGGAAGGGCGGCCCGCCCGGCGGTGGGATGATGGGCAAGGGCGGGGCCGGGGGGGGCAACCTCGGCGGTGGGATGGCCAAGGGCGGCCCGCCGGCTGGAAAGGGCGGTCCGTTCGCCGGAGGCGGGGCGGGCGGAGCCGCCGCGAAGGGCGGCGGGATGGCCAAGGGCGGCCCGGGCGGGATGGGCGGCGGGTTCCCCGGCGGGGCGGTCGGCGGTCGCGGCGGCCAGGCGGTCGCCGGCGGCGGTAAGGGAAAGGGCGGCGGGGGCGGGGCGATGATGCCCGGCGGGGCGGGCGGGGCCGCGGTCGGCCGCGGCGGGGCCGCGATGCCCGTCGGCGGTGGCAAGGGTAAGGGCAAGGGCTGAGTCGGTCACGGGATCGTGTCCGTCATCCACCCCCGGCCGGGGCGTCCCGGCCGGGTTCATCCGTCAGGAGTGCGTCATGCGCCGCTTCCGGCTCGCTCTGATCGTCGCCATCTACGTGGCGGTCGTCTCGCACCTTACCCCGGTCGGCGCCCAGCCGCCAGCCGGGCCGCCCCCGGCCCCCCCGGCCCCACCGGCCCCGGTGCCGGCCGCCCCGCCGGCCACGTCCGCCGACGAGAAGGCCGGCGTCCTGGCCGAGACGGTGGGGCTGCTGGCCAGCCTCCAGCTCTACCAGTCGTACCTGAACATCGGCCTGCTCGCCGACGCGAAGGCCGAGGGCGTGTACGACGCCGCGATCGCGGCCCCGCTCCTCGGATCGGTCGTCACCCCGCTGGCGAAGGTCGAGGCCCAGTTGACCAAGCTGGCCGCCCTCCCGCTGCCGGTGGACGACGCGGCGGCGCTGGCCAAGCTCCTGAAGATCACGAAGCTCGTCCGCACCCAGGGGACCGAACTGGAAGCGTTCTGGCAGACCGGAGTGATGGATCACGCCCGTCGTTACGAGGCGGCCCGGCGGGAGGCGTGGCGGGAGTTGAACGCCCTGCTGAAACTGGAAGACACGACGACCGACGAGATTCCCGCACCCCGCGCGGTCGCGCCGAAGCAGTAAGTTTGGTGCCGCCGCCTTTTTGTACCGGAAGTGTAACACCACCATGAGACAAGAATTCAGCGGCTCAATTCTTTGGTGATGTCCTACTCTCGTTGCACAGCCGGGAATGCCAACCACTCGGCCAGCGACCACACGTGATCGGTCAAGCCGGCCGCCATCGCCGGGGTTCTCGGTCGCCACCGGCCGTCGGCATCCCGCTCCCGGAGTGTCTCCACCGGCCAGCAGAAGTTGTAGCTGAAGTAGCTGAACGCGGTCGCCGCCCGATGCACCTCCCAGTCCTTCGAGAACGCGTAGCTCTTACGGACCTTCCGGCTGCACCGGTTCCGGTCCGTCCCGTTGTGCCGCTCCACGAAGCACGTGTTGACCGCGGAGCTGACCGCCGAGGCCACCAACGCCAGTGCCACGGCCGCGAGTGTTCCGAACACCACCCGGGTGCTCACGCCCACGACCCGATTGTTCTCCCGCTCCTTGTGGACCGTCGCGTACGTGACCTCGGGCGGGACCACCGTGTACGGCTGACGGGGCCGGCCCGGTCGGCCCGTGCGTGGCGGCGTCACCACCCGCCCGCACGTCGCGCGGATCGCGGTCGCGTATGCCGGGTACTCGTCCGAGGTCATCAGCCGCATCACCCGCCCGCCGGTCCGCCGGTGGAAGTCGCCGACCAGCGCGTGGATCGAGTCCTCGGTCCGCTTGCCGACCACCAGGCTCACGACCAGCCGGCTCTCGGGGTCGAGGGCCACGTGGTCCCAGCAGTCCCCGCGGGTGCGGTCGTCCGGCCCGCAGTGCTTCTCCTTCCGGCCGACGAACGCCCACTTCTCGTCGAACTGGACCTCATTGGTCGTCGGGGGAAAAAGCCACGAGTTCGTCGTGGAGTTGCTCGGCGTGTTGTCCGGCCCGGCGAACGTATCGGGTGACGGTGTCCTTGTGGACGCCGACCAGCCGGGCGGTCTTGCGGGTGCCGATCCCCTCGGCCACGTGGGCCAGGACGGCGACCACCTTGTCGGCCGGCAGGCGGGTGTCGAAGAGTGGGGTGCCCTTGCGCTCGGAGAACCGGTCCTTGCAGGTGGAGCAGCGGAGGACGCGGGTCTGGTGGGGGCCGTACCGGGTCGGTACGGTCAGGTTCCCGTGGCCGCGTTTGCCGTGGTCGGGGCAGGTGTCGTTGAGGCAGCAGAACCGAGTCAGGTCGTCCATGACCGATCCAACCACGGATGTGGGAAATCCCGACCGGGCGACGTAATTCCTTACCACGGATGGGTCAGGGCGTGCAAGACTGAGCGGACATCACCGTGGTAGCCGGCTACGAGCATCGCCGCGCGGTGGACGGCGTCCGCGAGCTCGTCGAACGGGGTGAGTGCCGCGGCGAGGGCGTCGAGCTCGGCGCGGGCGTTCGCGACCGCGGCCCCCGCCGCTTCCCGCTCCGTCCGCTGCTCGGCCGCCAGTTGGGCGGCGAGCGGAGCGACTGCGTCGGGGACGTACTCCTTGACCACTCGGCCGCCGACCCGGCGGGCGGTGTAGAAGTGCCACTGGCTCCCGCGGCGTTCCCACCCCATTGCCGAATCATATGCGCGACGTGTGCAACACCGCGGCGCCTTCCCCGCTTGAAACCCCCCGCGAGCCGTCGAGAGATAAACAACCGTCAACCTGTTGCAGTTTCTGTGCGGTCCCGCTACCCATCTGCCGACTCGTCGGGGCGGACCTGCTTCTCGATCACCAGCTTGAGCGCCTGGAGCTTGGCCCGCAGCGTCGTGCGCGAGATGCCGAGCAACTGGCTCGCCGCCACCTGGTTCCCGTCGGCGTGCCCCAGCACCACGGCCAGCACCGCCCGGTCCACCGCCCGGATCACCTTCTCGTACACGTTCTCCTCGCCGCGCGCCAGCAGGTCGCGCGTCAGCCCGGTCACATCCAAGCCCGGGTCCGCCGCGGCCGCCGGCTCTGAGTCGGCCCCGCGGACCGACCTCGGCAGGCAGTCCGGCGTGATCACGTCGCCGGCGGTTTGCACGACCGCGTACCGGACGGCGCTCTGTAACTCGCGGACGTTCCCGGGCCAGCCGTACCCCTCGACCAGCCGCAGCGCCTCGGGTGCGAACCCGCGGACCGCCTTCCCGAGCTTCCGGTTCGCCGCGCGCAGGAACCGCTCGGCCAGGAGTGGCACGTCCTCGCGCCGGTCCCGCAGCGGCGGCAGGTGGATGGTGAACCCGTTGAGCCGGTACAGCAGGTCCTCCCGGAACGTGCCGGCCGCCGCCATCGCCTCCAGGTTCCGGTTCGTCGCCGCGATCACCCGCACGTCCACCGTCCGCGTCTCGCCCGACCCGACCCGCTCGAACTGCTGCTGCTGGAGGAGGCGCAGCACCTTCGCCTGCGCCGCGGGAGCCATGTCGCCCACCTCGTCGAGGAAGATGGTGCCGCCGTCGGCCTGCTCGAACCGCCCGACGCGCAACCGGTCGGCGCCGGTGAAGGCGCCCTTCTCGTGGCCGAACAGCTCGCTCTCCAGGAGCGCCTCGGGGATGGCCGCGCAGTTGATCGCCAGGAACGGCCGGTCGGCCCGGCGGCTGTGCTGGTACACGGCGCGCGCCACCAGCTCCTTGCCGGTGCCGCTCTCGCCGGTGATGAGGACGTTCACGTCCTGGGCGGTGATCCGGCCGATGGCCTTGAACACCTCCTGCATCGCCGGGCCGCGGCCGACGATCACGTCGGCGTCCGGGTCGGCGTCGTCGCGGTCGGGGACGGCGGGCACGGCCCGCATTCGCCGGGCCGCGAGCGCCCGGCCGACGACATCCTGGAGTTGGTGCAGGTCCACCGGCTTGAGGAGGTACTCGAACGCCCCGCGCTTCATCGCCTCGATGGCGGTTTCAGTGGTGCCGTGGGCGGTGATGACGACGACCGGCAGGTGCGGGTCGATCGCCCGGGCGGCGTCGAACACGTCGAGCCCCGACCCGTCGGGGAGGCGCAGGTCGAGGACGACGGCGTCCGGGGCGGCCGTGCGCACCAGCCCGAGCGCGTCGCGGGCCGTGCGGGCGGTGAGGATTTCGAGCCCCTCCGCGGCCAGGCCGAGTTCGAGGGTGTAGAGGACGTTCGGCTCGTCGTCCACCAGTAGCAGCCGGGGCATGGGCTCCTCACGATGCGGCCGTGGCGGGGACGACCAGCGCGCGCCGAGCGACGGTGACGGGGAGGTGGACGGTGAAGACGGTGCCGCCGCCGGGGCGGTCGGCCGCGGTGATATCGCCGCCGTGACTCTCCACGATCCGCCGGCAGATCGACAGGCCGAGGCCCATCCCCGCGTCCTTCGTGCTGATGAACGGCTCGAACAGCCGGTCGCGCACCCGGGCCGGCAGGCCCGGCCCCTCGTCCGCGACGCGGATCGCCACCCGGTCGTCCTCGCCGGCGACCGCGACCTCGATCCGCCCCCCGGTCGGCTGGGCGTCGAGGGCGTTGAACAGGAGGTTGTACAGCACCTGCTGCAACTGCCCCGGGTCGAGCTCGGCCACGATCGGGCGGCGCGGCGTCGTGACCGCGACGGTCACCATCTGGAGCGCCGCCCGGCCGCGCACCCGGTCGGCGACCTGCTCGACCAGCGGGCCGACCTCGACCGGCTTCTTGTCCGGCCGCGGCGGGCGGGCGAAGTCGAGGAACGACCCGACGGCCTGCTCCAGCCGGATGATCTCCTCCTCCAGCACCTCCATGTCGCGCGGGCGGAGGCGGTCGCCGGTGCGGCCGTCGGCCAGCGCCTGGATCAAGAGCTTGATCGCCATCAGCGGGTTGCGGACCTCGTGGGCGATGCCGGCGGCCATCCGCCCGGCCCACGCCAACTGCTCGGCCCGGAGGGCGTCGCGCTCGGTCTGCCGCAACCGGTCGAGGACGGCGGTGGCACTGCGGGCCACGTCGTCGAGGGCGTCGGCCGACCGGCCGGCCCGGTGGGCGGTGTCCTCGGCGGTGCGGGCGGCCTCGTCGAGCTGGCGGGCCGTGGTCCGCAGCCGCTCCTCGGTCCGCATCATCGCCCGCCGCAGCCCGGACGCGATCACCCACCCGCCGAGCAGCCCGCCGACCGACCCACACAGCCCGAGGACGACGAGGCCGGTCGTCAGCTGGGACGCGGCGCGCTCGTTCTCCGCGTTCGCCCGGGCCAGCCCGCCCTCGTTCAGCCGCAGGTACTCGCGGGTCGGCTCGATCACCTCGTTGGCCAGCAGGGTGTCCACCAGTTCCAGCGTCTTGGCGTAGTCCGCCCGGTCCGGCCGGCCGTGGGTCATCCGGTCGTACTCGGTGAAGAACGCCTGGAGCCCGGCCCGGGTGCGCCGCATCAGCGCCTGCTCCGGGGGCGTGGTGGCGAGCCGCTCGGCCTCGGTCAGGGCGGTCATCGTCCGCTCGCGGAGCCGGGGGATCGGCTCCAGCATCTTCGGGTCGCCGGCCAGGAGGTAGCGCACCCCCTGGCTGCGCAGGTCGCGGGCGCTCAGCTCCAACTCCTGCGCGGCGCGCATGCTGGTCACGTTCTCGGCGAGCATCCCGGCCGTGGTCGCCTGCATGTTGCGGACGTACCAGGCCGTGCCGACGGCGACGACCAGGAGGAGGACGCTGACGGCGGCGACCGGGGCGGCGATGCCGGTCCAGACGCGGGGCTGCATGCTCACGCGGGCTCCTGAACAGATTCTGGGCGCGGCGCCCAGTTCCGGGTCAAGCTGCGGCGGGAACCATGGACCTCGTCCCGCCGGGCCAGGCAACCCGGCCGGCCGTTCACACTCACACAGGTTCATCGTAACTGGCTGGCGGGTTGTCGGGTTGCGTTCGGTCGGGCGGATTCTCCCGGGCCGAACTCCCGACCCCGCCGGCCGGTTCGCGGCCTCCGGTACGGCCGTTGCCTTACGGGTGAACGCAACTGGAATGCCCGGACCGCGGCCACAGTACGGCACCGCACCCGTTCACGCACCCCGGAGGCCGCGTGCCCTGGACAAAGGACCGCCTGGAGGAAGTGGCCCGCACCCGCCTCGGCGGGGCGAAGCTGATCGTGGTCGCCAACCGCGAGCCGTACATCCACAACGTCCGCGACGGGGCGGTCGAGCTGATGCGCCCCGCCGGCGGGCTGACCACCGCGCTCGACCCGGTCATGCGGGCGTGCGGCGGAACCTGGGTGGCGCACGGGTCCGGCAGCGCCGACCGGATGACGGCCGACGCCCACGGTCGGGTCCGCGTCCCGCCGGACGACCCGACCTACACCCTCCGCCGCGTCTGGCTCACCCCGGAGCAGGAGAACGGGTACTACTACGGGTTCGCCAACAGCAGCCTGTGGCCGCTGTGCCACCAGGTGTACCACCGGCCGACGTTCGATCCGGCCCACTGGGCCGCGTACCAAGAGGTGAACGACCTCTTCGCCGCGGCCGTCCTCGAGGAAGCGCGAGGCGGCCCGGCGCTCGTATTCGTGCAGGACTACCACTTCGCCCTCCTGCCGCGGCTGCTGAAGCGCGCCCGGCCGGACCTCGTGGTGGCGCAGTTCTGGCACATCCCCTGGCCGAACCCGGAGACGTTCCGCGTCTGCCCGTGGGCCGGCGAGCTGCTCGACGGGATGCTCGGCAACGACCTGCTCGGGTTCCACATTCAGTACCACTGTAACAACTTCCTGGAGTCGGTGGACCGCACGGTCGAGTCGCGCATTTGTCGGGAGCGGTTCAGCGTCACCCGCGGCGACCAGACCACGCGCGTCCGGCCGTTCCCCATCAGCGTCGATCCCGACCTGGCGACGGAGCACCTCGCCGGCGACTGGGAGGCGCCGGTGGCGGCGCTGCGCCGGCAGTACGGCCTCGGCGACCGGCTGCTGCTGCTCGGCGTGGACCGGGTGGACTACACGAAGGGCATCCCCGAGCGGCTCCGCGCCGTGGCCCGCCTCCTCGACCTCCACCCCGGGCTGGCCGGGCGGTTCCACCTCGTGCAGCTCGGCGCCCCGAGCCGCACCAACCTCCCCGAGTACCGCGCCCTCACGGACGAGATTCACGCCATCGCCGCCGAGGTCAACGGGCGGTACGGCACGTCCGACTGGCGGCCGGTGGTGTTCGTGAACGAGCACGCCGGGCCGGAGCTGATCTACCCGTTGTACCGCGCCGCCGCGGGGTGCGTGGTCAGCTCGCTGCACGACGGCATGAACCTGGTGGCGAAGGAGTTCGTGACCGCCCGGGACGACGAGCAGGGGGTGCTGGTGCTGTCGGAGTTCACCGGCGCCGCCCGCGAGCTGACCGACGCCGTGCTGGTCAACCCGTTCGACGTGGACCGACTGGCGACCGGCCTCCACGCGGCGCTGACGATGCCGCCGGCGGAGCGGCAGCGGCGGATGCGGCGGATGCGCGCCCAGGTGGCCGACCACAACATCTACCGGTGGGCGGGGACGATGCTCAGCGAGGCGTCGAAGCTGATGGACCACGGCCCGCGCCCGACTGCGGCGCGGGCCGCTGCACCGCGGGTTTACGACCCGGACGACGCCCCGCCGGTGGCCCGGTTCGCCCCCGCCCCGTTCCTCACCCACCCCGCGTGAGGCCGTACCAAATGACGACGCACGACTGGGCGGCCGCGGCCGCGGCCGGCTACCAGGCCGGCCGCCCGCTCGACCTCCTGTTCGACTACGACGGCACCCTCGCCCCGATCGCCGCGCACCCGGCGCTGGCGGCCCTCGCGCCGGCCACCCGGGATGCCCTGGTCGCGCTCGCCGCGCTGCCGCGGACGACGGTCGGGGTGGTGAGCGGCCGGAGCCTGAACTCCGTCCGCACGCTCGTCGGCCTCCCCGGCCTCCGGTACGCCGGGTCCGGGGGGATGCATCTCGACACCGGCGGCGGTGAGGTCGTGGACCCGGCGCTGGCCGCGTTCGACGACATCGCCGACGCGCTGGTGACGGCGTTGGCGGTGCCCGTGCGGTGGTTCCCCGGGGCGTGGGTGGAGCGGAAGCCGGGGTGCCTGTCGGTCCACTACCGGCAGCTCTCCCCGCTGAAAGCGGCGTGCTTCGTCGAGGAGGCCCGGGACACGCTGGCCGAACTCGCCCCCGACTGCCCGCCGCTCCGCGTCCGCGAGGTCACCCGGGCGCTGGAGGTGGCTCTCGCCGGGGCGTGGACCAAGGGCGACGCGGTCGCGCGGATGGCCGGCGGCAGGGAGTCGCTGGTCGTCTACGCCGGGGACGGCGCGAACGACGAGGAGGCGGTCGCGGCGGTCAACGCCCGCGGCGGGCTGACGATCGGGGTCGGGCCGGAGGCGCCGGAGGCGGCCCGCGTCCGCGTCGCGGACCAGGTCGCGTTCAAGGCGGGCTTGTTCCGCCTGGCCGAGAGCCTGTGCGGCGCCCCGGTCTTGGGGTTCCCCCACGCCGGCGGGATGGCGACGGGGCACGCAATTCTCCAGGGGGCGCGATGAGTGCGGCACCGGGCATGTTGCTGATCGACCCCGACCCGGTGGAGCGCGACCGGCTCCGGCGGGAGTTGGAGGAGCACGGCTGGCGGGTGTGCGTGGCCGAGGACGCGGCCGCGGCGGTGCGGATGTGCGAGGAGCACCCCGCCGAGTTCCGCGCCGCCGTGGTGGACCTTCAACTCCCGGGCTTGCAAGGGGCGCGGGTACTCGCCGGCCTTGGGGCGGTGGCCCCGAAGCTGGCCCGGGTGGCGATGTCGGCCGGGCTCGCGCCGTATTCCATCGCCGCCTTCCGCCGCCTCACCCGCACCCCGCTGCTGGCGAAGCCCGTCCACGCCGCCGACCTCGACGCCGTCCTCCGGGCACCGGCCGCTGCCTGCCACGGGTAGCGCCCCCACTACCGGAGGCCGAGGTAGTAGTTCACGTCCACGTAGTACGGGGTGACGTAGTTCCGCGTCTTGCGGACCATCGTCACCCGGTCCTTCTGCCGGGCCGCGAGGTACTCCAGCACGGTCTCCTCGGGGAGCGGGTCGATCCGCCGGCCGTACTGGCCCAATAGGTTCATCCCGTTCAACCGCGTCTTCGCCACCGGGAACAGGAACGTCTGCTCGACCGATCGCATCTCCCGGTTCCCCTCGGCGACCAGCACCTTGTGGAAGTACGCCTCCGCGTCGTGCTCGGCGGCGGCGTCGTCGGCCCCGTACAGGAAGAGCATCTTGTTGTTGTCGCGCAACTTCCCCGGCGACCGCGGCCACGCCTTCATCGTCGCTTCCGGGATGCTCGTCGGGCGGTCGGCGCTGAGCCACACGGCGCCGGCGATGTCGGCCCCGGCCGGCGGGTCGGGGGGGAACTGCGTGGACTGCGGCACGCACTTGTACTGGAGCCCGTTCGGAAGCATCGGCGCCACCCCCGGCCGCGCCCACTCGGCGGTCAGCCACATCATCCCCAGCGCCGCTGTGTCGCCGGCGCCGACGAGATAGATCGAGCTCGTGTTCACCTCGTTCTGGTCGTTCTTCTGGTCGAGGTGGAGCCGCACCGCCGCCAGGTCGTTGACGTACACCGGGAGATAACGGGCCTGGTTGATGTCCGTTTTGGCGAACAAGTCGTTCTTGACCGGCCGGCGGTTGTACCCGCGGACGTAGCGCTGGTTCCACCCGCCGGTGACGGAGTTGGTCCAAAACCCGGTGAACGCGTTGTCGCCGAACGGGTCGACGATGTCGGTGCTGCCGCCGTGGCCGCGCCAGTCAAACCGGAAGATGTGGAAGCCAGCGCCGTTGAGTCGCCCGACGAGGTCGTCCCAGTTCCCTTTTCGCATGTCCCGGTCGGGGCCGGGCGGGTACAGGAGAACGACCACCGCGTCGCCCTGCTTGTCCCCGTTGGGGCTGCGGTGGAACTGGCCCTTGAGGCGCACGCCGTCGGCGGTGTTGAACGCCTCCTCGACCGGCCGGGTCGGCGCCTGGGCGGCGGCCGGTGGTGAAACGAGAGAGAGGCCGACGGCGGCGAGGAGGAGCGGGACGGCCGGAAGGAGACGGCGCATGACAGGTTCTCCTGAAGGGACGCGGGACGGACGTGATGGTCAGGAGTAAGGCAATCCCGGTGCCGCTGCGGGGTGACAGGGTCTTTTCAACGTCGTAGACACACTCCGTGTGCCGTGGGTTCGGCGAGGGCGTTCAACCAGTGGTCAACCCGGTCAGGAAGTGGGCACCCGCCCGGCCCGCGGCCGGGGCCGGGCGCAATCTCGGATCGAATCGGGCGAACAACCTGACGCCGCCGCACACTTACCCGGCCGACCGATCG
>Ga0335394_10002629_pt1 | contig 20265 bp, 14 predicted proteins | sample MAT03_FD_205741 | JGI IMG/M metagenome (GOLD analysis project Ga0335394, IMG submission 205741) | Freshwater microbial communities from Lake Fryxell liftoff mats and glacier meltwater in Antarctica - MAT-03 (spades assembly) (version 2) ...
CTCGGGGCACGCGCTGCGGAGATGGGCGACGAGGCTCTCGGAGTCGCGCAGGGTGACGCCGAGCACGGCGCGGCTGATCGTCGCGTCGCTAAGACCGCGACGGTGGAGGTAGGCGAGCGGGTCGGGGTGACAGGGGTCGCGCAGCCAGGCATGCGCCCAGAGCGCCACAGCCGCGTACAGCTGCCGGTAGAACGGGAGGTGCTCGGGCTTCGGCTCGACGCGCGGCCGGCCAGGGGTGGAGGCGGCCCGCACTGAGCGCGTCCCTGGTGACCCTGCGCGCGCCTCGTCGTTGCCGAGGTTTCGCAGCAGGCCGCGCCGATTGCACACGCGGCACCAGTAGCGCTCGGCGGGGCGATCGCCACTGGCCTCCATCCAGACCTGAAAGCGGTCCTCGCCCCCGTCAGCGCAGAACGGGCACGGCCCGGTGTAGAGCCGCCCGCTCCGGCTGACCAGGCGCATAGGCGAAAGCTGCGGATGCAGCTGCTCGGCGTAACGCACAGTGACGCACTTTCACCACTGCTAGTTCAAAGGCATGGCGACGCCCAGCCGTGCCAATGCGGTGACACGGCAAGCGCGCTTCGCGCCAGCCCTTCGGGCTACCAGCGGATGCTAGTGTGGGCGCAGAGACCCCGCCCGGGATTTCGGCTCAGACGAGGACGACCACTGCCGCCAAGCTTCCGGTCGTCCTCGTCGGTTTGTGCTCCGATTCAGGGGGCAGGGGCGCTACGCGCACGGCGAGTGTACGAGGTATCTACTTCGCGAGATGGTGCTGCTGGTAGTCGCGCAGCGCCTGCACGGGGATGCGACGCAGGCGGCCTTCACCGACCGAGGGCAGCTCGCCACGGCTGATCAGGCGCTGGATGGTGCGCAGGTCGTAGGCGAGCAGGCGCGCCGCCTCCTTCAGCGTCACCTGGAAGGGCTCCAGGCGCACAACGTCGTCGCGGTTGGGAATAACGATCTCGCCCGCGAAGGGCGGCGAAATGGGTAATCGTGCAGGCATTGCAACCTCTCCTGTCCAGCTGGCGTCGCCGGTCATTGGCGATCGTGGCGCGACCTGGCGTGCCTGCAAGCATACAGGGGCCGCGCGGAAGGCGGAAGGAGACAAAGGGGGTTGAAAACGGGGCGAAGCAGGGGACAGCAAAAACGGGGCGAATGAGGGAACATACACAGCGACCCGATCTGTGCGTCCGCTCGCTGAAGCTAGACGTAGCCAATTCCAGCTGTCATAGCGCAGCGCCTTCACCGTGCACCAGTCGCGTGCGACTGGTATGCGCCATCAACCACGGCGCGTTGATGGTACAATCGTGGGCACCCTCATGTACACTGCCCGCGTGCTTCCACCTTCGCCGAGCCGAGAAAGCAGCGCCGTGATGAGCCAGGCACCAGAGCTGACGACGGATCCGCTGCCGCTGTGGCTACGCGTGCTTGTGCGGGTTGATTTCGTCGTCGCCGTGGCAGGAACCGTGATCGCACCACTGGTCCTGCTTGCGGGCGCACTGCGCGCCGCGCGAAAGGCCGAGCTCGTGGCCCTGCTGCGCTACTGGCGGGCGTCGAGCCTGCTGATGGTGACGGTCTACCTCTTGATCGGGGAGCGGCGGCTAGCTTTCCCCGCTGGGGTCGCCGCCCGGCTGCTGATTGCGCGCACCCTGCGTGGCGAGCAGACCAATGCGGACCCGAATAGCTGGTACGAGCCATGGCGACGGCTCGTCGGCGGGTACTGCCTGGCAGGCGCCGCGCTCACCACCCCGATGCTTCAGGGCCTGATCGCTGATGAGCTGCCGCTCCTCTGCCGCGCCTACATCGAGCCGACCCAGGCGTTTGCCGCCCTGCTCCACCCCGGCGTCCCCCGCGAGACGTTGGGCCGCGTCGGACTTGTCGGGCTCGGGCTCTTCCTGGCTGGCGCTGCGGCTGCACAGCTCGCTTGGGCCCGGAGTCCGTCCCTGAAGAGCGGGCGCCCGGCGCTGGAATGACGCAAACATCCTGGCGCTGAGCCTGCGCACGACCACCACCGAGCTGGCCCGCGCGATCCGCGACGCGCTGCGCTCCCTGTGAGGCTACCGCCGCCGTATGGGTGACATCTAGCATCGGCCAGCCAATAGTCGATGCCTCAATACCAGCCTACATACGCCACCATCCGGCTGGGGCTGATGACCAAACCTCACATGGGAGACCGCTATGGACGCTCAGCCCATCGCGCTCACGCCTGACCTTGCGGCGCGGCTCGCCCGCATCGCCCTCGAGGGCGTCACGAGAGACTACCCGAACAGCCCGGCCCACGTGCTGCTAGAAGCTGGCGATCATCGAACGCCGCGCGAGTTGCACCCGGCCTTTTACGGCTGCTTCGACTGGCATTCGGCCGTCCACAGCCACTGGCTGCTCGTCCGGCTGCTGCGCCTGCTGTCTGAGCTCCCCGACGCCGCAGCGATGCGCGCGACCGTGGACGCCCACCTCACACCTGCGAACCTCAGGGTTGAGACGGCCTACTTCGCAGAAAGGGGCCGGCGCGGCTTCGAGCGCCCCTACGGCTGGGCGTGGCTGCTCAAACTCGCCGAGGAGCTGTGGGGCTGGGACGATGCTGACGGCCAGCGCTGGTCAGCAGTGGTCTCACCTCTGGCCGAGCTGCTCGCGGCGCGCCTGGGGGAGTTCCTACCTCGCCTGACGTATCCGATCCGTAGCGGCGTTCACAGCAATACCGCCTTCGCGCTCGGTTTCGCCTTCGACTATGCCCACGCCGTTGGCGATGGGTCGCTGCGCGAGCAGATTGTCGAGCGGAGCCGCGATTACTTCGGCGCTAACCGTGATGCCCCGGCCGCCTGGGAGCCGGGCGGCGGCGACTTCCTCTCGCCCTGCCTGGTCGAGGCCGACCTGATGCGGCGGGTGCTGCCCGGCCCCGCGTTCGCTGACTGGCTGGTGGCGTTTCTCCCCGGCCTCGCGGCGGGCGAGCCGTCGCAGCTGCTGCTACCGGCACGAGTGAGCGATCGGGGCGACGGCGAGATCGTGCATCTGGACGGGCTGAACCTGAGCCGGGCCTGGTGCCTGTGGGGCATCGCTCATGCACTCCCGCCGCGCGACCCGCAGCGTCCGCTGCTGCACGCCGCTGCCATGCGGCACGCCAGGGCCGGGCTGGAGGGCGTCGACAGCGGCGACTACATGGGCGATCACTGGCTCGGCAGTTTCGCGCTGTACATGCTCGATTGTGCGCCGAAGCCGATATAGCCACGATTCGCTGCGCACGTCCATATCCGGGGCGCTGGTCGCCCCGCTTATCTAGTTTATGGGGGTACCGGACATGCTGCTGTCTTCGTCCACGACGAACCGACGGCTCTCGCGCAGCGCGTCGAGTATGTCGACTGCGCTCGTGTTCCTATTGCTTCCAATCGCGTGGCATCGGGCCAAGGACGTCAGCAGCATAGATACTGGCACTCAGGCGTCGCATATGCGACGCCTACTCAAGCTATGCTTCTTCAGTGGAGGTGCTGAAAACGATATTGCTGCGTAAACCAGTGCGGTTTATGATCAGGGCGAGTTGCTAAATTGTCATCATCCTTGACCTAGCGAAATCCAGCGTCGGCTGCTATACTTGCCTTATCTACGGTCTAAGGAGTTGGAAATCTGGCGCTTGCACGGCGTTACTCAGCGTGCGCCACGGCGGCTTCGTTGGCGTCTTTTGTGAGGATATGCCTATGCTTCAGGCACCTTTGCACACGCCCGTAACGCTCACACTCCCGGCGCTCTCGGTACTCCGCGCTCGCATCTCCTACCGTCTCCTGCAGGACACCACGCTTCCAGCGTACAAGGGCGCCTTGCTGCGTGGCGGCTTCGGCTACGCCTTCCAGCGCTCGGCGTGCGCGCAGAGCTGCTGGGGCCACGCCGAGCGCTGCGGCGCCGCTATGCTCTGCCCGTATCGCTGGGTCTTTGAGACCCCGCACCCGGAGGGTGTGCCGCATCTGCACGACCTTCAGGATGTGCCGCGCCCCTTTGTGATCGAGCCGCCGCTTGACCACAAGCGCGCCTACGCCGCAGGCGACGCGCTGGAGTTTGGCCTGGTGCTGATCGGGCGCGGCATCGACTTCCTGCCCTATTTTCTCCACGGTTTCGAGCAGCTGGCCGCCACCGGTCTGGGGCGCGATCTGGCAAAGGCGCAGCTGGAGCGTGTGGAGGCGTTAGAGCCGTTTCGCCCCGTGGGCGCGCCGATCTACCAGGACGGGCGTGTGGCCGCGCTCAGCGACCTGCCGCTGCTTAACCTGGCCGAGCTGCCCACGCGCGCCGAGGCGTTGCCCGCCGACCTGCGGCTGGAGCTGCGCACGCCGCTGCGGGTGAAGACGCGCGGTGCGTTTATCGAGCAGCTCGACCTGGGCGCCATCGTGCAGTCGGCGTGCTGGCGGCTGGGCGCGCTTGCCACCTTCCACGGCCCCGGCCCCTGGCGGCCAGACCACAGCCCGCTTGTAGAGGCAGCGCGGGCTGTGCGTGTCGAGCGCGCCGACGTGCGCTGGGTGGACTGGGAGCGCACCAGCACGCGCAGCGCGCAGCCCCGCCAGATGAAGCTCGGCGGCCTCATCGGCACGGCGACGCTGCGCGAGGTGCCGCCCGCCGTGCGCGCCGCGCTGCTCGCCGCCAGCGTGCTGCACGTGGGCAAGGCATGCGTGTTCGGGCATGGTTTGGTAGAGCTACTTCCACGTTAGAAGGTTATACCTATAATGACAGAATATCTCCTCCTTATAAACATCGGACCAGTGCAAGAATTTATTGCTGCTGCTCGGCGCAGTCGTGATCTTTGGTATGGTTCGTGGCTACTCAGTGAGCTAGGAAAAGCGGCTGCGCGGGCAATTGCCGAGCAACATGGCATCGATAGCCTGATCTTCCCAGCGCCATCAGATCCGAGTGCGCTAGAGCCCACAAGCTCACTGATTGTCCCAAATAAGATCATTGCGCATATTAACGAAGATCCAACAGTGGCCGCACAGCGGGTTGAGGCAACGGTTCGCAGCCATCTGCAAACTCTGGCCGAAACAGCTTTAACGCAAGTGAAAGGTTCGTTTCTGCGCGAAGAGGCGTTAGGTCAGATTACCGATTTGTTAGAGTGGTACTGGGTTGCGCTGCCAATTTCGACAGATATAGCCTACTCTGTGTTGCGTGGGCAGCTCGAAGCACTCGCCACAGCGCGAAAGCTTACACGTGATACTCGGCCTGTCCCCTACCCGGCAATGAAGCCGAAGTCCTCGATTGATGGCTTGCGCGAGTCGGTAATCCCTGAAGAACAATACGATTTGCTCGCACCCGACGCGATCTTTGCTCAGTACGGAGCACGCCGTGGCGAGCGCCTTTCCGGGGTTGATTTGCTCAAGCGACATGGCGCTGCTGCTGGTGAGGAGCGTTTTCCAAGCACAAGCCACATCGCCGCAGTGCCGCTGCTCCAGAGCATGAGCAAGAGTGACACGTCGAAAGCTCAGGTCGCATGGGCCAGCTATCGACAGGCGCTACGTATAGCAGGGGTTGACCTAGGGCGCCTGCCAAAAAGATACCCCCTCCACCTGCTTCTTGGCCCATTCGAGGGTGCCCTGCTCTTCGAGGAGCGCCTGGCTGAAGATGTGAGCAACCATGATAAGCTTGCGACCATCCAGCGAGCGCTACGAACATTTCTTGCTGAGGCTGCCGGTGGTGCTACACCATATCCGTACTATGCGCTGCTGCTCGCTGATGGCGACGAGATGGGCAAGGCCATTGATGCTCAGGAAAGCGCTGAGCATCATCGCGCGATCTCCGCAGCACTCGACGGCTTCGCTGCCAGAGTCCGCAAGCTTATCGAGGAAGAGCATAAGGGCGCGTTAGTCTATGCCGGCGGCGACGATGTGCTCGCGTTTCTCCCGCTGCATACCGTCATACCTTGTGCAATGCGCTTATCCACAGAGCTTACGACAGCGCTTAAGTTGTTTCCCAAGTGCGATGGGACGCCTGTAACGCTTTCTGCGGGAGTAGTGATCATTCATCACCTTGAGCCATTAAACGATGCGCTGCGGCAGGTACGCGAGGCTGAGAAAATAGCCAAAGCGCTGCCTGGCAAAAATGCTCTGACTGTGAGATTAAGCAAGCGCAGCGGCGGCGATACGACGGTCTGTGATCATTGGAGCAAGCTTGATACGCATCTACTCGCCTTTGCCGAGCTCTTTTTGGATAAAGACAGACCATTGCCTGATGGTGCCGCCTTCGAGCTACGCTCGCTCGCCGAGCGCTTGCGCCCGTCGCATGGTGACCACGATACCGCAACGCTGCTCCGTGCTCAACGCAAAGAGGCCTTGCGCATCCTTGGCCGGAAGCAGAGCGGCTTAGACAAACAGCGCCTGGATCTGAAGCACGAGCAGTTTAAAGTGCTAGATGAAGCCGTTAACGACCCAGAACTTTCGATCGAGCAACTTGCCGACGAGCTCGTTATCGCCCGTGAGCTTGCACGTGGCCTTGCACAGGCCAGAGGGTAGGAGCCTCCATGCAGACTGTGATTAGCGTTGATGATTCTACACTGGCAGACGTAGAGATCGCGGAAACCAGGGCGCAGACCTGGATTATCGAGCCGTACGATCCGCTCATCGTGCGTGATGGGCGGCCCTTTAACCCGGACCCTGGCGCACGCGCCACATCTCTGGCCTTTCCATTTCCTTCAACAACAACTGGCGGTCTGCGTAGCCGCGCCGGGATTGGCAGCAATGGCAGCTTCGACCGTAATCTGATTGACGAAGTGAAGAAGATCGCGGTTCGTGGCCCCTTGCTTGTCGCGCTCAATGAGCAGGGCGAGATCGCAGAATGGTTGCTGCCCGCTCCGGCCGATGCGCTGCTGCTTAAAGGCGAGCAGGGGTCGATTGAGCGTCAGCAACTCGTACCGCTGGCCCTGCCTGAAGGCACTGTCCATAATTTGCCCGACGGTCTTGCGCTTATTGGCCCACAACGCTATAAGCGTGCGAAGCCGCTATCCGATCACAAAGCACCGCGTTTCTGGCACTGGGAAGCCATTCGCGCCTGGCTGGAAGCGCCGCAGGATGGCACCATTGAGCTTGAAGCGCTGGGTGTAGCCGGGCCGCAGGAGGAGCGCCGCACGCATGTCCGGATCACACCCGACGCGCAGACCGCGATGGAAGGCTTTCTCTTTCAAACGAGCGGCCGCGAATTCTTTTCGCCCAAACATCGTTTAGCAATGGCTGTTACGAGTGAGGGAGAGCTATCGCCTTCTGCTGGTTTGGCACCGCTGGGCGGCGAGCGCCGACTGATGAGTTGGCGTCTGAGTACGGTCGCATTAGCTGCCTGCTCCGATAGCCTGGCCGAAACCATTGCGCAGAAGGGTTATTGTCGCCTGATTTTGCTTACCCCTGCCGTATTTAGTAACCCCTATCGGCCTGCCTGGTTGCTAGAGCCGCGCGATGGGGTCACACCAAGCCTGCAGGCCGCTCTGGTGCCGCGCTCCCAGGTGGTCTCGGGCTGGGATATGGCGGCGCAACGCACGGATAAGGAGGGGAAGATGATCTATGGTGCGCCAAAGCCAACCCGCCGCCTCGCGCCAGCCGGAAGCGTGTTTTTCCTCCGGCTTGACGGCGATGCCGAAGCGATCCAGAAATGGGTGCGGAACTATTGGATGTGCGAGGTGAGCGACGCCGCGTTAGATCGGCATGATGGCTTTGGACTCGCCGCGCTTGGTACATGGTCGGGCGTGCCCCTCCCATTGAAGGTCGAGGCTATTAATGCGTAAAGATCCAGGGCTGCCCCCAGCCCTACAGCCCCCAGATGGCTCTGCGCAGACGGCGCTAACGCGGCGCTACGAGCTGATCACGCCGCTATTTGGCGGCGGCGTGCGCCCTGGGCGCCACGATCTGATTACGCCCGTACGCGGTACTGCGGTTCGCGGTCAGCTGCGCTTCTGGTGGCGCGCAACGCGCGGTCGCTTCTACAAAGATATTGATGCTCTTCGCACCGCCGAGGGCCTGCTTTGGGGCGCAGCCAGCAGCAACGCGGAGGCGCGGCCCTCACAGGTGCAGATCGTTGTGTCGGAGGTGAGCGCAGGCCACGACTTTGTGGTGACTGACAACCAGGGGCGCAAAGCCACTGACAGCCGCGGCGACCCAATTAGTGTGGGCCACTTCCGCTCGCCCTACAGCTATGTCGCCTTCCCGCTTCAGCAGAGTCGTGGCGTTGTTCGCGACGACATCAGCTTCACGCTCACTGTCACAATGCCTGCCACCTGGCGCAAGGACAAAGACAGGAATGACGCAGCGCATTTCTTTGGCTCGCCAGCTGATGAGATCGCCGCTGCGATCTGGGCATGGGAAACTTTTGGCGGCATTGGCGCACGCACCCGGCGCGGCTTTGGCGCGTTGCGCTGTCGTGAGGCCCAAGGGGGTGGTCCGGATCTACCTGACGCCGATGTCCTCAGCTGGCTTGCTAAGCAGCTGGCTCGCCATGTAGTGTCAGGGGGCAACCGGCCTGAGGGTGTACCGCTCCTCAGCCCCGATCTGCGCTGGTATCGGGCACAACCTGCGCAACGCACGCCATTACGCTTCTGGAATGATCCGCTTGAGGCGTGGAAACAGCTCTTTGGCCGGCTTAAGGAGTTTAGGCAGCCGCGTCCGCCAGGCACAGTAGATCCGCGCCGCCCTGGGCGCAGCCGCTGGCCCGAGCCGGAGGCGATCCGTGGACTTACCCGCCGCCGCTTGCCACGCCATCAGCTGCTCCCCGGCAGTGGAAAGTTTCCACGGGCTGTGTTTGGCCTACCGCTCATCTTTCAGTTCAAAGATGCTGGCGACCCTGAGCAGACGAGCTTGCAGGGCGTAGATAAGATTGATCGTCTGGCAAGTCCACTTATCCTGCGACCGCTTGCGCTCGCCAAGGGCAGCTGGGTTGGCCTTGCCGCGGTGCTCGACGCACCACCTACTCCGCCAGGCGGGCTGACGCTCCGGCAAGGCAAGACGCAGGTTGCCCCATCGGCAACGGCTGCCGCGCCTGATTACATCCTTACACCGGCTGAGGCTGCCCGGATCAAGGATCAGACCGGCAGGCATCAGCTGCTTGGCAGCAGCACCGATCTGCTCGAGGCCTTCTTGAACTTCCTATGAGGAGCACGGCGAGATGAATAACGCGCGCCTGGTCTTTATCCACGCCCTTTCTCCACTTCATGCCGGCACCGGCCAGGGGGTTGGCGTGATCGACCTGCCAATCGCCCGTGAGAAGGCGACGAACTTGCCGTTTCTGCCTGGCTCATCGCTCAAAGGCCCCTTGCGCGATCTCTGTCCAGCCGAGAGCCGGGTACGAATCTTTGGCCCGGAAACCGACAAAGCCGGCGATCATGCGGGCTCGGTGCAGCTCTCCGATCAGCGTCTGCTCCTGCTGCCGGTGCGTAGCCTTGCCGGCACTTTTGCCTGGGTGACGTCACCGCTCATCCTGGCACGCTTTATCCGTGATGTGATCGAGACGGGCATGGATGTTGGTGAGCTCTCCACCGCCCCGCCGCGCCCGAGCAGTCCTGAGCACTGTCTGGTAGCGAGTGCCGAGCCCGCGATCAGCTTGCCCCTTGGTGGCGCCCGTCAGGTCGTGCTTGAAGATCTCGATCTTGTGGCAACTGCGGATGCGGACGTGCAAAAGTGGGCTGCCTGGATCGGCGAGCGGCTCTTTCCTGGTGAAACTGTCTGGCAGAATCTGTTACACGAGCGCATCTGTGTGATTCACGATGATGTACTTGCATTTTTACTCAACACCGCCACTGAAATAACCGCGCGTGTGCGGCTTCTGCCGGATACCAAGACCGTTGCCCAGGGCGGCCTGTGGTATGAAGAGGCGCTGCCTGCCGAGACGGTTCTGGCAGGGCTGCTTGTAGCCACACCGATCAAGGCAACCGCCACCGAGGTGTTTACTGTCATTGCCGGGTTGACCGGCAGCGTGCTACAGCTTGGCGGGAAGGCGACCGTAGGGCGTGGGCTGTGCCGCGTGCAGCTGGCGGAGCGGAGATAACCATAATGAAAACACGAGAGCAACGCTATGCCGCCGGAGTGCTAATTCTGATCGAGCGGGTGGGCGAGGGCGAAAAAACCGCATACGGCTCCATGGCTCACCAGCTGCCGGTGCTCATCCGCACCGCAGGGTTAGCGCAAGCGCTTGCCTTTGTGCAGAGCCGCCGCGACACAAGCCAGCAACGTCTCCTTGCCGACCTTGCAAGCGTCATCGGCTATGCCACCAGTGAGGATTTACTTAAGGCAAGTCGTGACGCATCTCTGGCTGACTATATGCGAATCACCCAGAATGCTTTGGCAGCGCTGCTCTGGTTCAAGCGTTTCGCCCAATCGGTGCTGAAGGTGACAGCTGATCAGAGGGGTGACCCATGAGCACACGGCGTGCGCGGCTTGCCGGCCTCCGCCAAGAACCAGGCATGCATGCCGGGCTTTGGCTGGATAAGTTTATTACCGATGCTCGTCGCCAGCAGCGCGGCAATGAAGAGCAGGGCACCGCCCAATCTCAGCTTGTTGAGGAAGTGGCAAACCTGCGTGTTTCGGAACTGTATGCGGGCTTCTTTGCTCGTTGGAGCGCGAGCCTGAGCGCGCAGCGAGCCGAAACACGCCGGGCTACTGTGCTAAGTCGCATGGTTGTTGGACTAGGTGCAGAGAGCGTACTGGAAACGGCGATCTCGCTCCATCGCACCTACGGTGTGCCGATGATTCCCGGCAGCGCACTAAAGGGTGTGGCTGCGGCCACAGCCCGTCAGCATTTCGGAGAAACGTGGCGCATCCCAGATCGATCACAGGAGAACAAGATAGAGCCACAAGCGCCGAGTCCCTACGAAATCCTCTTTGGCTCTACCGCCACGGCGGGCTACGTAACGTTCTTCGACGCGCTATATATTCCTGGCTCGATCCAAAACGACCGGCCACTTGCTTCGGATGTGCTCACGGTCCACCACCGTGAGTACTACGGCGGCAAATCTGATGCTCCACCTGCCGACTGGGACAGCCCGGTGCCCGTGCCGTTTCTCAGCGCCGGCGGCGCGTATCTGGTGGCGCTTGGCGGCCCAGAGGCATGGGTGGAGACAGCCTTGCAGTTCCTTGCCTGGGGCTGCGCAAACAGCGGGATTGGCGCCAAAACATCGAGCGGGTATGGGCGGCTGAGTCTTGCCGGCGTAACAATGCCCTCGCTCGATGCACCTCGCACGCAGGAGGCAGTGCCGCCCATAGCTGTACAGCAAGCCTCTGCGCAACTCTCGACACGACCTATACCCAGCGTCGGCGCTGTGTTTGCTGGCAAGCTCATCGAGCGCAATGAGCGAAGCATCGCCGTCGCCGTACCGGGCCATCGACCCGAGGACGTGCTAGCCCTGCTAGATATCCAGACCGACACACCCCCGTGGAAGGTAGGCGACCTTGCTCGTGTTGAAGTGGTGAGTATCGAGGAGCGCGATACGCGCACCATCTTGATGCTACGCCGTGCGCCCAGGTCGAAAAAGAGTTGACAGCCGTAGCGTTGCGTTAAGAAGTGAGGTGCTATATGAGCGAGGCTAACAGCGAAAAAGACCTTCTGGCTGTTTTTGAAGCCTTATCACTTGAAGAGAAGCAGAGATTGATAAATCTGCGTGAAGAGAGTTCATCACGCTCACCTGATAACTCGGCGCCATCTCCATCGAGTGCAACAAAATCAAGCGTCATCGACGTAAGCCACGGGCTAATAGGAGATGTCACAACTGGTGATGTTGCTGGCGGCAACATCACCAAAGATGTATACATTATTGCACAAGCTGTCTTTGGACCATTAGCCAGCCAAGACCAGCAGAAGCAAATTGAAAGATATTTACTACGACTGGCAAATAAGCTCTCCCACTTGCGGCTACTTGGCGTAGCTCAACAACCCGCCCAAGGAGAAGAAATCAGACTTGCGCGGGTTTATACACAGGCGACCATTGCTAATCAGAATGCATTTCTAACCGAGTTTATAGCCCAACATAACCATGTAGTTCTTCTTGGTGAGCCTGGAAGCGGAAAAAGCACATTTCTTCGTTACCTTGCCTTGGCTTGCGCGCAGCGCGGCCTGGATAACAATGACACATCGGTTGTGCTTCCTGGGTGGCCGAAGGGACAAGCTGTATTACCGATCATCGTACCGCTACGGGCATTGGCAGGCCAGATTGCACAGAGGGGCGCGGAGCCAGGTGCGGTGCGAACAGCTTTAATCTCTGAAATACAGGCATTGGACATAAAAAACGCAGAATATTTACTTGACGCAGCACTTGATAAGAATATCGCTCTTATACTTTTCGATGGGCTTGACGAAGTACCAATTGAACGCATTGCCAACGTAAGTGCGAGTCGTCAAGATACAGCAACCACCGTATATAATTTTATGACGCTGCATAATAAATGTCGGGCGATTATAACCTGCCGTACCCGAGCCTTTAACGCTGCATTTCAACCCCCAGCGGATTGGCAAACGGCTACAATAGCTCCTTTTTCCGCATCACAAATACACGAATTTGCCGAGGCCTGGCACAACGAACTGGCTGCTAAAGGAGAGATTAATCCCGCTAAAACGAATACTCTAAGTCGGATGTTGATTGAGAGAATAGGAAACCACCCAAGGCTTCAAGCTATGGCCAAAGTGCCTTTGCTGTTGACACTAATGGCGTTCGTCTTACTCAAGAATGACACGCTCCCATTTAATCGACCTCAACTGTACGAGCGCATTCTGAATCTACTTCTCGGGGAATGGGACAGCTTGAAAGGGGATCAGCAAACCCTTGCTGATGCAGTCGGTCTTCTAAACTGGGACATTAGTCACTTTTTGCCTTTGATTGAAGAGCTCTCTTTCAAGGCGCATGCTGAAGCTGTATCAGATGATGGTCGTGGCCGTCTGGAGCGAGGAGGGTTGTATAATCGTTTAATTGAATATTTCCAAAACCTAGGAATTAAAGACTATTGGGGTGCGACAGGGCGGTTTCTTGAGTATATTGAACAACGAAGCGGCCTGCTCGTTCCTGACGCATCAGATAGTTATGTGTTTGCCCATCTCACGCTTCAGGAATACTGTGCAAGCCGTTATATTAAAGAACTCGAGGAGCCTATTGAGCTCATTATGAAATACCGCCGCGATGATCGCTGGCGCGAAATTATTTTTTTGGCGGCTGGGTCATTTAGGCCATACGTGCGTCGCGCTTTACTTGAAGCGCTTGTTCGCGACGTTGACGAAGTTAACCAGATTAAGTCTACAGAACAACGATATTACGATTTTGTCTTAGCCGCCGAAATCGGAGATGATACACACTGGCAAACAATAAGTGACAAGAGTGACAAGATTAATGCACTAAAAGAAGCTATCCGCCCAGGACTTCAGGATTTGCTCAGAGACAAGCTTCAACAATTGCCTATAACGGAGCGAATACGAGCGGGCTTCTTACTAGGTACGTTGAATGATGCACGCTATCCGGTAGCATTAGAGGCGTGGCTGAGCGAAATTGGGATTCAAGCCGACACTGTAGATCAAGGATATTTCCGTCGTGTTGAAGCTGGGGAGTATCAAATTGGCGGACCTGTATCCGACCCCGAAGCTGATAATGATGAACAGCCACAACACACCATCACTATTGCCCATCCATTCCTAATTTCACGCTTTCTTATTACCAATGAACAATGGCGATCCTGGGCAAAAATTCCCGATCTACCACAAGATCGCAATCAGCCCGTTGTGGATGTTAGTTGGGATGAAGCCGATGAGTTTTGTCGCTGGCTTAGTAGCAACTTAAAGCATACCGTCAGATTGCCGACAGAGTACGAATGGGAAGCGGCTGCCCACGGACAGGAAGCAAGACGCTATCCCTGGGGCAATGAGTGGCAGGCCGATCATGGCGCTTATGCGCGGGAGCAGGAAGGCCAGCGATGGGAAACCGCTTTGCCTGTAGGTTGTTATCCTGCCGGCGCTGCTCCTTGTGGTGCGCTCGATTTGGCGGGAAATGTCTGGGAATGGACCGCAGATTACAGGGCGGATTATCCACGGGCTGCGAGTACGTTCGTAGACCAATCTAGACGCATGATTCGAGGTGGGGCCTTCGATAGTGATCGCGTCTTTCTTCGGTGTTCAGCACGCAGCAGTGCAGATCCTACTACTGGCGCGTCAAATATAGGCTTTCGAGTGGTGGTTGATCTTTCCCCTGCACCGACTGAGGCTTCAACTACTTTATTAAGGGACTCTACTATGCTCCCTCACCCTGACGCTCTCGCTGCTGATCTCGCCGCAGCCCTGCCGCCCGAGCTTCAGGCGGCTGCGCCTATCCTCGCGGATCTCATCGTTATCTTAGCGGCCGACCCGGCGGCGGAGCCGGGGCTTGGCACGGCAGCGCCCGAGCTCGCCGCCTCGCTCCAAGCGCTTGCAGGGCGCAGCGTGCCCGTCGGCAGTAGCCTGATCAGCTTCGGTGCCGACGCGCAGCTCGGCGATGTGACGATTGGCGATGTTGCCGGTGGTAATCTGGTGAGCCTCAGTATCTCGATCACACGTGATGAACGTACCACCCAGACTGTTACTGCCGGCAATGGTGGCACGATCAGTCAGGTGGTGCAGATCAGTGGCTCCGGCAACACAATTATTGTCGGAGGCGGCAATGCCAATCCGGCCGCCGTCACCACACCGCCAAACCTTCCCGCTCTTGCCGACGGCGCTACTATCTTTCTCGCCAGCGGCGGCACTAATAGCATTGCGCTTGATGCTTTAGCGCTCCATCTACGTTTGCGCGGCCTACGTGTCTGGCGCGAGCCTGAGATCGGCGACCGGACCCGCCGCGCCTACGACCACGCCCTTGCCTCGATTGATGCTGCCATAATCGCCCTCACCCCTGAGAGTTGTGAATCCGACCGCCTGTTGCGCGTCGAGCTGCCCGCGATTTGGGCACGCTTTGCCGACCCTGCGTCGCCCTTCTGGGTTGTGCCACTGCTCGACGGCGTGAGCGAGCGCATCGCCGATCGCACCCTTAGCTCGGGCGATTTACGCAGCACTGACCTGCGCGCCTTTGCCCTCGGCGCAGCCCAGGACGGGCGGGAGACGCAACTCGTCGAGATCGCGCGTCTGCTCTTGCAAACTTTGCTCATGCCGCGTCTACAGCAGGCGATTGCGCGCCACGGTGGGCTAGATTTACATCTGTTCACGCACCCGGCCGCCGGTACTACTGGCCGCGCCGATCTTGTGCTCGATTGGGAGGCGCGCTTTGGCACCAGGGCGCAGCCGCGCTGGCCTGATCGCGATGAGTGGTCGGCGCTCTTGCTCCCTGCTCTAGCCGATGTACGCGCGCTGATAGGCGCCAGCAAGGTCGCGCGTCTGCGCATCGATGGCAATTTCCACCTGTCGGCTGGCTATGCCCTTGGCCATCAGTTTGTCTCGACGACGAAGATCATGCCTGAGGTATGGGCGGCTACCTCGAACGAGTGGTGGGGGATGGAGCAGAGTGGTCAGTCTGGACCGGGGCTGGAGATGACCGTGGAGCCGCTTGACGGCCCAACCGGCGACGAGGTAACCATCGAACTCAGCCTGACTCAGGATGCCGGCGCTGGTGTTGAAGCTTATCTCGCCAGCTCCCCGCTGCCCCTGGCCCGGCGGGTCCAGCTTGCCAGCCCGCCAGTGTCGCAAGGCCAGCTTCAGGCGGCAAGGCGATTTGTGGTTTCACCGGCCCACGCTGCCGCGCTGGCTGACCAGATCGCCAACGTGATCCTGCTCCAGAATCGCGCCTCCGCTATCCATCTGTTCGGACCGCTGCCCCAGGCACTTGCCGTGATGGTAGGCGCGCGCCTCAATACAGCGCGCCCGGTGCAGTGCTACGAATATGAGCGTGCGAGCGGCACTTACGTGCCGTCGTGCTTCTTGCGCTAGCTACCGCGCCCCCCAGGAGTGGCTACAAACAGCCATCACAGCGTCTCGTCCGGCGAGCCCGCAAAGAAGCCAGTGATGGTGGCGCGGAAGGGCAGTGTGGCGGAGACCAGTTCGCCGTCGGGTGACACACTTATCGATTGGAGGAAGAGCCCGCTGGTCTGATCGGGTCGGCTGAGCAGCAGCAGGTCGCGCTCTCCTGGGCGCACGATCCAGTATTCCGGCAGCCCCGCCCGCGCATAGGCCGCACGCTTGATCGCGGTGCCTTTCTCGGCATTCGAAGGGGAAGCACCTCGACGATCAGGGCCGGCACGCCGTTGATCCGCCGGTCGTAGATCATGCTGTGCTCCTCGCTGCGCACCACCATGATGTCGGGCTCATCCGCTGGGCTTGCTCAGGGAGCATAGGATCTGCTAGTAGATCGTCTCTCCCGTCCACATTTGCGCCCGCCATCGCCTGTATCCTGGGGTTATGCGCTTCTATCCGCAACACCTCCAGGAAACAACTCACATGGCAACGCTCTACGTCCAGGAGCAGGGCACAACCGTTCGCAAACGCGCGCAGCAGGTAGTGATTACCAGGGAGAACAAGACCCTCCAGGCGGTCCCACTCAACAAGGTCGACCAGGTAGTGCTTATGGGCCTCGGCGTCCAACTCTCCACCGCCCTGCTGGTAGAGCTGCTCGGCCGCGGTGTTCCGGTGACGCTCACCAATGAGAGCGGCAGCCGTCACTATGCCACACTCACCGCCGGCCCATCGCGCTTCGTCGAGCTACGCCTTCGCCAGATGCAGCGCGCCGCAGAACCCGATTGGGCCCTCGACCTTGCCCGCTCGCTCGTACGCGCGAAGCTCGTCAACCAGCGCGCCCTGCTCACCGTTACCGGCTGGCCCACGGCCGCAGCCGAGCAGATCGCGGCTGCTACAAGCGGCCTCGACAGCGCCTCAAGCGCCGATGCCCTGCGCGGCCACGAGGGTGCGGGGGCCGCCGCCTACTTCGCGGCCTGGCGCATTGCGCTTGCGCCGAGCTGGGGCTTCCACGGCCGTGCCTTCCACCCGCCGCCAGACCCGGTCAATGCGCTGCTCTCCTTTGCCTACACCCTGCTGATGAACGATCTACTCACGGCTATCCACCTCGTTGGCCTCGACCCCTATCTGGGCGTCTTCCATACGCCCGAGGCCGGCCGCCCCTCCCTTGCGCTCGACCTAATGGAGCCCTTCCGCCCGCTCGCAGCCGACCGCTGCGTGCTCGATCTCCTGCACGAGGGGCAGCTGCGCCGCGACCAGTTTGCCCCCTCGTCCGACCGCCCCGGCGGTGTGGATCTGTCTGCCGAAAGCCGGGCGCTTTTGATCGCTCGCTACGAGACGATGATGCAAGCGCCCACGCAGCTGCCTAGCGGCGAGCGAACCGCGCTGCGCCGTGCCATCCTGCTCCAGGTCCAGGCGGTGGCGCGTGCCATCCGCGGCGAGCAGGCCGCCGCGACCTGTTTCCAGCAATCTTCACTCTAGCCCACGCCGGCGCGGTGACGGCCCAGAGCTGTCGGCCGCCGGCCATCCCAGCTTATGCTCACGCTCATCAGCTACGACATCGTCGACAACCGGCGGCGCGGCAAGGTGTTCCAGTTGCTCAAAGGCTACGGCTCACGGGTGCAGTGCAGCGTTTTTGAGTGCCAGCTCAGCGGGCCGGAGTTCGTCCGAGTCAGCGCGCAGCTGCGCGCCATCATCGACCCCCAGTGCGACAGCGTGCGCTGCTACCGGCTCGACCTCGCGGCGGTTCAGCGTATCACGATCCTCGGCGTTGGGACGATCTCCGTCGAGCCGACTCATTGGCTGGTCTAACCCCTCGTCGAGCCAGACCCGCACCAGTGAGCTGCCCGACGCTGCATCCGGGTGCCCGGCGAAGAAGCCGGCCCGCAGGGCGCTCCGGTAACGCCGTGGGCCGGTTTGTTTCCTGGAACCTACCTGCGTGATTTGCGAGCGCTCGCCTCCCCCGCTTGCGGCCTCTGCCTGACGCGCCGTGGGCCTGATGGCCAGCACGCGGTCGAGCCGAAAGCAGCGCTCGTCTCGTGCCAGCAGGCAGTAGGCGTGGAGGTACCACCACGGCCCGTGGTGCTCCATGCGCAGCGGCCGGACGACCCGCTCACGCGGCGCCTCCTCGTGCTCGCCCTGGTACCAGAGTGTCACCGCCCCGCGCCGCCGAAGCGTAGTCCGCAGCTGCCCGATCAGCACGTCAATCGACGGAGGCGCATTCGTCGGAGGTTGGCTGGTAGCGTGCGCGCCTTCACCGGTGCCAGAAGCTGTGTCGGCAGCAGGTGTCTGGGCAACGGCACGGAGCGCCGCGATCGCGCTGTCGGCTGCGGCTGCGAGGGCAGGAGGGAGGCCGGCGCGCAGCCGCTCGAGCAGCGCGTGGTCGGGCACAAGCGGCGAGCCAGCGGGCGCGTGCGCCTGGTAGAAGGCCGTCGCCACCAGCAGCGCCGACGCTTCGCCAGGGCTGAGCTCCCCCGGCGGAGCTGTGTCCGGCGCGAGCGGCGGCGCGACGATGCGGCCATCGCGGGCCAGGGCGCGAGCCAGGGCAAGCGCTCGACCGGGGGCAACGAGCGCGACTCCGGGCGCGAGCTGGGCGTCCACCGCACGACGCACCGACCGCCGGCGCATCGCGGCGGCGAGGTCAGCGGGGGAGTCGCTCAGGAGCAACGTCCCGGCGGACATCCGCAGGCCCCCGCGCGGCGCCAGGACAGCTTCGAGCTCGGCAGGGAGTGTCCCGCAACGGCGGAGCAGCAGGGCACGCAGGCGCGACGGGTCGTGACCGCAGGCGGCCGCTGCCGCCACCGAGGTCAGGCTCAGTTCGAAGCGATCGCTGCCGGCGTCGCTGGTGACAAAGCGGGCGAAGGGCGCAAGGAGCAGCAGATCGTCGTCGTGTGTCCCTCGTCGGACCAGCAGGCAACCATCGGCCGTCGCAGCCCATGCGATCTGCTCCGCTGTCGGTGATCCAGGCGCGACAGCGGTATGTTCGGACCGCTCGATGGCGCTAGCCGCGCTCCGCGCTGGCGGTAGTTCTGCGAGCCATACGAGGGGCCCGGCGCACGCCGCGGCCCAGACGTCGGCGGCGCGATGGGGCAGCCATGGGGCGCGGCGCGGTGAGGCGCAGACTCCGTGGGTGCCGGTATCGGCGAGCGGACCGAGGGCAGCGCTGAGCAGGGTATAGCTCGCAGCCGGATCGACCGGGGCATCGGGGGGCAAGGCGGCGGCCCACACGCGCAGCCGACGTCGGAGCGCGGGCCAGTCGAGGCCGCGCGTGTTGACGCGCAAGCGCGTGAGCCATCGGTCGGGGCGCGGGCAGCGCTCCCAGGCAGCGTTCAGGGCGCGTACACGCGCGTCGGGTGGGGCCGCGAGGAAGCGTGGGGCCGCGGGGCCAGGGACGGCGGCTGCGCCGTGGGGCGCCAGGAGTCCAAGCTGTGCGAGCAGGGGCATCAGCCATGTGCAAAGGGCGTCCGACTCCGCGTCGGACAGCGGCGCGAGCCGGGGACGCAAGGCCAACAGCGCCATGGCCGCAAGCCCGCCGTCGCTGCGCAGTGGAAGCGGGGCAGTAGCGGCGGCGACCAGAAGCGCCGTCGCCCCACGAACGGCCGGCGCGGACGCCAGCGCCTGGCCATTGGCGCCGGGCTGCGGCTGGACAGAGCAGCCTGGGAGGGGGGCGGGAAGCCAGGCGCGTAGCTCCGGGGGGAGCATGTAGCGGGCGGGGTGATTGCGCGTCGCGGGGCGTGGCAGAAGCCAGCCCAGAAGGAGCAGTCGCTCGCTGAGCGAGCGGGGGGCGCGGTCGACGCGCAGCGCCTCCAGGGTGCGGATCGTCCCAAAGCGGGCGGCGAGAGCCGGGGCGGAGAGCCCGCGCGGGATGTGGCGCAGCTCCTGGAGCGCCTGCTGGGCCTCAGGGTCGAGCGTGAAGTAGACGGCGCGCACGGCTGCGGCACGGCAGAGGGCGCCGCGGAGGCGGGCGAGGCGCTCGGCGGGCGCGCAGCATCGCGGCAGGCTGATGCGCTGCGACGACGCGATCAGACGCTGCAACGTCGGCGGGGTCTGCGCAAGCAAGGCTGCCCAGCGATTCATGATTGCCTCCAGACCAGGAACCTGCTACACTATCGGTACACAGGAATGGTAGCCGGATTTGGCCAGGATTGCAAGGTGGCGCCAGCGAAGACGGTCCCTCGTCAACTGCCCCCAAGGGCGACCTGATGCGCCAGAACCGTGGCATCTCGGGTGCGAGGCCCTAGCAACCAACGCCCCGCTTTGAAGGGGTTTGAAACTTTCTGGACACGAACGAGGGCGCCCTGCTGCGGTTCGCTAGCAACCAACGCCCCGCTTTGAAGGGGTTTGAAACATCGTTCCTGCTATGCATGCAAACATGCCTAG
>Ga0335394_10002635_pt1 | contig 20244 bp, 15 predicted proteins | sample MAT03_FD_205741 | JGI IMG/M metagenome (GOLD analysis project Ga0335394, IMG submission 205741) | Freshwater microbial communities from Lake Fryxell liftoff mats and glacier meltwater in Antarctica - MAT-03 (spades assembly) (version 2) ...
TGCTTTAAATCGTCTCTTAGAGGCAAGTTTACGAATGTTTTGTCCAGCTTGGTTGTTTCTTTTTGGCATGATTTATCGCACGGTGTGATGCAACCTGATCTACGGGGAACTTAAGGGTAGTGGTATTGATGTAAGGATTTTTTGATGGGCGGGCGAAGCCCGCCCATCAAAAAATCCTTACCAATGTAGGACTACCGAACTTAAGAAATGAATAAGAAATTCCCTTAAATAACAAGTATTTTGTTTATCAAATATTTCATAAATCATCACGAATTTCCCAGGGTGGATACACTCAGAAAATAGGACGAGTTTCTAGGAGGGTGCTCTAAAACTTGATTTTCGTGCGTACAATACTTAGCAGATTGCCTCAAAAAATGACGAATTTTAAGTGTAATCAAACAAGGGAGCCGCCTTAAAGCGCAAGAATTTTCGGCATTGTATAAGTCTTTGTTTTCAGCATTGCATAAGTCTTTATAGAACCGCAGGAGGACTGATCAATTGCAGTTAAGAACAGAGCTAGAGAAAATGCTGTTGGGTGAATTGTATGATCCCAACGATCCAGAGCTTGTTTTGGCACGGAAACAGGCTAGAAATGCGATCGCCGACTTCAACAACACGCGATCAGAGGAGACTGAAAAGCGCCAGTTAATGCTCGCTCAACTGCTGCATGGCGTTGGCACAAACGTGTACATTGAGCCTCCATTTTTCTGCGATTATGGCTCTAATATTCGGCTGGGAGACAACGTTTATCTAAATTTCAACTGCGTTATTTTAGACCCAGCGCGGGTCACCATTGGCGACAATGTAATGGTTGCCCCCAATGTACAGATCTACACGGCCACACATCCCATTGATCACCGGGAACGCAACGCTGGGCTGGAGTTGGCCAAGGAAATTACGGTTGGCTCGGATGTCTGGATTGGTGGCGGTTCCATTCTTTGCCCAGGGGTAACGATTGGGGCGAGGAGTGTAATCGGTGCTGGCAGCGTCGTGACCCGCGATATTCCAGAGGATGTAGTTGCAGTGGGGAATCCGTGTCGAGTGTTGCGCTCTATTGGCTAAATCAATTGGCTAACTGTGCTTGACCGAGGGCGATCGCAACTGTTCTGCTAACTCGTGCCAAAACTGAATCAAGGGAACTTGAGTGACACTGGCAAACTGCGGGTTGCTCGTCTCAATTACAATCCAGGACTCGTCTTCTAACTGCCCCACATCGATCGCCACATAGGACACCTGAATTCGTCGGGCTGCCTCTAGTGCCAGTGCCAACATGTCATCTTCTTCGGGCACGGAGAGAAGTTTGTAGGGATCGTCGCCGTGCCAATAGTAGCCGTAGCTAAGCACCTGCTGACGATACACAAACACACGAAACTTGCGTCCCAGCGGAAATCCATCAGCCGCTAAGCGGCTATGTCGCAGGTTTACCCATTGCCGCAGGAGGATCTTGCCGTTCAGCCCAGATTGTGAATGTGTCAGTAAGGGCTTCACTAGGCGCTGCACCTCGGCGGGGGTGGTGGCTACACAGGCATTCCACCCCTTAGACTGATTAGAATGACTGGCTCCCCGCACAAACAGCGGTAGACCCAAATGGGCGATCGCCCTGTCACAGTCTGACAAACTACCGACCGCAATACTTTTAGGGGTGAGTCCCACAAGCTGAGGGTAGGCTTGGTCAAACTCCTGTGCCCGTTGATATTCGGCAGGTGTGTTGAGCAAGCGAATGCCTTTACCGAGGGCTGCCGCATAGAGGGCGTGGTAGCGAGCGGGCGACGGTGGATAGCCCAGCCAAATGCCGGGTGTGTCGGTCGGCTGCGGAGGGATATGACTCAGTCCGGTGTCCGCGTGGCCAGTCATGCCCGCGATCAGATACACAGTAAAGCCGAGCAGTTGGGCGATCGCCGCCGATGTCTCCAATGCCTGACGGCTGGTAACTGGCACCAGATCGTCAACAGTTTCAGCGAGAACAATCATGATGAGCTTCATTAACACCAGGTAAAGATCTACACTGTGCAAAGGATGAGCCATTTCTGGCACATCCGCAACCTTGAATTGGGGTTTCAACGAGCGGTATGAATCGAATTAGCAGTTCTGAGGCACCTGCGGTAGCGGTACCACCTATAGCAGAAAAACGGTTTTACAGTCACATCCTGCATGGAGATAAGCGGGCAGACGACTATTTTTGGATGCGCGATCGCGACGATGCCGCCGTTATGGCGTATTTGGAGGCTGAGAACGCATACACTCAGGCGATGATGCAGCATACTGAAGCGCTGCAAACAACCCTCTATCAAGAAATGTTGGCACGCATTCAGGAAACGGATTTGTCGGTACCATACCGAAAAGATGAGTACTACTACTACAGCCGTACCGAAGAGGGGAAAGCCTATCCCATCTACTGTCGTAAACGGGGCAGCTTGGACGCTTCCGAGGAAATTATTTTAGATGAAAATCAGCTAGCAGAGGGCAAAGATTACTGTGAGGTCGGGGTGTTTCAAATTAGCCCCAACCATAACCTGCTGGCCTATTCAGTAGACACCAGCGGTGCAGAATCGTACACGCTGTATTTTCTAGATCTAACCACCCGGCAACATTATCCCGAAAGCATCCCGGATACTTACTATTCGTTTGCGTGGGGCAACGATAGCCAAACCATTTTTTATACCCAGGTGGATGCTGCTCATCGCCCGTACAAGCTGTTTCGGCATCGGCTGGGAACGCTTGCTAAAGAGGATGTGCTGGTTTACCATGAACCGGACGAGGCTTACTTTCTGAGTGTCGGCACCACCCGCAGTGAGGCGTATATTTTACTGAGTCTTAACAGTAAAGTGACCTCGGAAGTGCATTACTTGGATGCAAATCATCCGACGGGAGAGTTTCAGGTGATTCAAGCGCGATCGCCTGGAATTGAATACGAGGTAGAGCACCACAGCAATAGCTTTTACATCACCACCAACGAAAACGCCATCAACTTTAAGCTGATGAAAGCGCCTGTAGCCTCGCCCAGTCGAGAAAATTGGGAAACCGTGATCCCCCATCGCGACACGGTGTTCCTTACGGGCGGCGTGAGTCCATTTGTGGATCATTTGGTGGTGTATGAACGCTACAAAGGATTGGAAACCGTGCGCGTTTGCCAGCTTTCTACAGGGACAGAGCATTACATCACCTTCCCCGAACCAACTTACGAAGTTAGTGAAGGCGGCAATCCCGATTTTAATACTCACATTCTGCGGTTTAACTACACCTCGCTGGTAACGCCAAATTCGGTGTTTGACTACAACCTAAATACGCAAGAACGCGAGCTGAAGAAAGAAACGCCCGTATTGGGCGGCTACGATCGCACCCAGTATGGCATTGAGCGGCTAGAGGCGATCGCCCCCGACGGTACGGCGGTGCCGCTGTCGCTGGTGTACAAAAAGGGGATCGAGAAAACGGGCAACAACCCGCTGCTGATGACGGGCTACGGTTCCTACGGAGCCAGCTATCCCGATTACTTTTCATCGAATCGGCTGTCGCTGTTAGACCGGGGGGTAGTGATGGCGATCGCCCACATTCGCGGCGGGTCGGAAATGGGGCGCAAGTGGTACGAAGACGGCAAGTTTTTACAAAAAAAGAACACGTTTACCGATTTCATTGCCTGCGCCGAGTGTTTAATTAAACACGGTTGGACATCGCCCGATCAGTTGGCGATCGAAGGCGGCAGCGCTGGAGGCCTGCTGATGGGAGCGGTGGTAAATTTGCGCCCCGACCTGTTTAAAGCTGCGATCGCCCAGGTGCCGTTTGTGGATGTCGTCACCACCATTCTTGACACGTCATTGCCGCTGTCGGCAATGGAATGGGACGAGTGGGGCAACCCCAATGACAAAGCCTATTACGACTACATGAAATCCTACTCGCCCTACGACAACGTAGAAGCAAAGGACTATCCGGCTTTGCTAATTACCGCTGGACTCAACGATCCCCGCGTTTCTTACTGGGAACCCGCCAAGTGGACGGCAAAACTCCGTGACCTCAAAACCGATGATCATATTCTGCTGCTCAAAACCAACCTAGGAGCTGGACACAGCGGTGCATCGGGTCGCTATGAACGGCTGAAGGAGGTCGCCTTTGAATACGCCTTTTTGATGGATCAATGGGGCAGGCTAGAAAGCGCGTAGGGGTTTGTGGAGTTTGCTAAGGATTGCGTACAAAATAAAACCTAATCTTTTTTTGGAAGTGCCGCGCGGAGCGCGGCACTTCCAAAAAAAGATTACAGGTTAATTAATTTGCAATCCTAAACGGCGTGAATTGTTTCTGGATAAAACCCAGAAACAATTCACGTTCTCGGTAGTGGTATTGAGGTTAGGCATCTATTCAGTAAGCCTTGTAACCGCTACATTGGGGCGATCGTCTACAGTCAATAAGGTGACTTAATCGACGAGTCTAGCAGGTTAAGGGAGGTTGACCTGCTAGACTACCCACCGAATTCCTCACTGGGTAGTCCTAAATTGGTAAGGATTTTTTGATGGGTGGGCTGCGTCCGCCCATCAAAAAATCCCTACATCAATACCACTACTCCTCACTGAACTGCATGTCGAAACGGATAGATGGAGGTTGACTCAAATGACGCTAGCGACGACAACATCAATCGACTGGGATGCGTTTGTCGCGTCTCTCGACGGCGTTGAGGTGATTCGGGATGCAGCTCAGGTAGCAAAGCTCTCGAAGGACTATTACACCTACAGTCCAATTTTGGTGCCGCTTTTGGCGGACAAGGTAGGCGACTTGGTGGTGCGGCCTGCTAATGAAGCAGAGGTAATAGCTGTCGCTAAAGCCTGTGTGCAGGCGCGCATTCCGTTGACGGTGCGAGGAGCGGGTACAGGTAACTACGGGCAGTGTATCCCGCTAGAGGGTGGCGTTATTCTAGATCTCACTAAAATGCAAGCGGTGAAATGGATCAAGCCCGGTTTAGTCTGCGTTGAACCGGGGGCAAGGCTACTGGCGATCGATAAACAGACGCGCGAAACGGGCTGGGAGATTCGCATGGCTCCATCGACTTACCGCACTGCCACCGTGGGCGGCTTCATTAGCGGCGGCAGCGGCGGCATTGGCTCGGTTACCTATGGGCAATTGCGCGATCGCGGCAATCTTCATGCGGTGCGCGTTGTGACGATGGAAGACGAACCTCGCGTGCTTGAACTGCGCGGCGACGACGTGCAACAGGTAAACCACGCCTACGGCACCAACGGCATCATCACCGAATTGGAAATTCCGCTTGGCCCTGCCTATCCTTGGGCAGAACTGATCATTACATTCGACGACTTTATGACGGCTGCTCGGTTTGGTCAGGCGTTAGGTGATTCTGATGCCATTACCAAAAAACTGGTCACGATCTTTGCCGATCCGATTCCTAGCTACTTCGTGGCGCTACGCGACACCATCCCCGCTGGCAAACACTGCGCCTTTGTCATGGTGGCTGAGCCGTCTTTGGAACCGTTTGGCGATCTAATCCAGCAGTTTGGTGGCTCCGTCTGCTACCGCAAAACGGCTCAAGAAGCCAGCAAAGGCACCATGCTGATGGAATTTACCTGGAATCACACAACCCTGCACGCTCGCAACGTAGACCCCAATCTCACCTACCTGCAAACATTGTTTCCCTACGACAAAGAGCTAAAGCTAGTGGAGCAAATGTATCACCACTATGGCAATGAAGTGATGCTACACCTGGAATTTTTGCGGGTGAATGGCTGTATCTTACCCGCAGCGCTGCAACTGGTACGCTACAGCACGCCTGAGCGGTTGATGGAGATTATCAAACATCACGAAGACAGCGGCGCATTTATTGCCAACCCCCACACCTACATTCTGGAAGATGGCGGCAGAAAAACGATCGATCCGGTGCAGCTTGCCTTTAAAGAAAAGGTCGATCCGTATGGGCTGCTGAACCCCGGCAAAATGCGGGCATGGACTGAGCGATAGTAGTTTTTTAGCGCTGCTGGTTTCAATAGTCCCAAACAAGTCAGGATTTTCAGGCGGGCTTCGCCCGCCCATCAAAAAATCCTGACTTGTTTTGGACTACTCGCTTGGTTTAATGCTGAGCCTTATTATAGCGGTAGCCATGATCAATAGGACGCCTCCCTGTCATTCCCGCGCAGGCGGGAATCCATCTGCTCGATCGGTGCGGGGCTGGATTCCCGCCTGCGCGGGAATGACGCTGGCATGTCCTAAGCTTTATGACTATGACTATATTACTGGCTGGGTAGGTCGGCGGGGTGGTCGGCGAGTTGGGGCGAAGAAACGACGCTGGTTGTGACAAGCGATCGCAACAACCCTGACCGAGAGGTGCGAATCGTATCAAACGTAGCCTTGATGAAGCTGGCGATCGGCACAGCCACTAACAGCCCCAGCACCCCGCCCAGCTTTAATCCCACATCCAACGAAACGAGCATCCATACCGGATTTAGCCCCGTCAGTTCGCCCAAAATGCGTGGCCCCAAAAGGTTCTCGCAAATTTGGATAATGACGATCGCCACTAGTAGCACCTTCACCCCCAGCCAAAAGTTTTGGAGCGCCAGCAGCGAACTCACGACAATCAATGTGGTGGTGCCCCCAAATGGAATAAGACTGGCTGCCCCAATGCCAAAGCCAAACAGTTCGGCCAGAGGCACTCGTAAAACCAACAGCGCCGCTGTTTGAGCCACACCCATAATGGTTGCCAGAGTGACCTGCCCGACAATAAAGCGCTCAAAATTCTCAGGTAACGATTGCTTGACCCGTGTGCCCCAGGGGTCGGGTAGCCAGCCCAAAATACCATTCCATAGTCCCTCACCCCGCAGCACCAAAAAGATCGTGAATACGGCAGTTAGAAAAATATTGACGATGCTGCCGATCGCACTAAAGAAAATGCTGATGATCTGACTAGTAAGCGATCGCAAAATGCTGGTCAGCCGCTCTATTTGCTGATTGAGGGTGGTACTGACATCAATCGGCAACTGTTGATCGATTGCCCACGTCTCGAACGACTTAAGCTGCTGCTGCCCAGATTTAAGCCAATCTGGCAATCGGATGATTAACTCATTGGCTTGCCGTAAAATCAGCGGTGCTAAGAAAAACACCAAAACACCCAATATCACCAAAAACAGTAGAAACACCAGCCCTACCGCAATACTGCGCTGCACTCCCCGCTGCTGCAAAAATCGAATGGGATAATCTAACAAAAATGAAATCAGGGTAGCTGCAATTAGGGTACTGGCCAGGGGTTGCATCCACTGAGCCAGCAGCAGCAGCAGCCACGCATTCAGAAATAGAACAGGAAAGACTAATCCCACCGTGAATATTCGGGGTAGTTTGTTGAGAGTTTCTAGCATAGGAATGGCCAACAGTTAAGGCGCGCCCAAAGCGGCGGAGACATCAGTACGAGGTAGTTTCTGGAGTACAAGGTAGTTTCTGGTTTTGCTTCTAAGTAGGTAGGCTTAAGTAAATATAAGATCCTAAAACCCTGCGCCGCCCGCGCAGGGGGCGGCGCAGGGTTTTAGAATTTGGTTCTTATTTAGGTTGAACTACTTATAGCGATCGCCATACAGGCTAGGACGAACTCTTTTTTGATGGCGTGCTCAGTGGCTGCAAAAAAAGAGCTTATTTTAATTTGAGCGGTTGGACGCTACATCATTTACTGTTTCTATTGGGTTCCCTTTATTTTCTATCTATTTCTCTTAATCGATGCAGGTCAATCTAGACCAAAACTAGACCTTAGGGATGTGCTGACTAATAATCTACCAGGCAACCAGGTTTCGGCTACGCTCAACCTTCAGCCGTCGCGGGTTGAGCGCAGTCGAAACCCAAACTATTGGTACTTTATTTTCACGCAAGCCCCTTAAGGACTTGTACTACCCGTGCGGCAGACAGCGCAAGCCTTTAAGGGCTTAGTGTTAATGCTCACCTTGTCTCTGCGTCTCTAAACTATTGTCAACTATTTCAGGATCGTCGGTTTCGGGTGCTGAACTGCCAGCATTAGGTTCAGCATCCTTGCTACCAGGGGTCGGCGTAACTCGATAGAGAAAGCGAAGCATGGTCTGTTGAGGGTCCCATCGAGCAAGCTGTTCACGGACTTCTGCTTCCGTGGGAGCTTTGGCTTGCATCAAAAACGGCAAGAGTTTAAAGGTGGGTGTGTAGACAAAAAAGTAACCTCCGTGCACATCAATTCTGCCAATTAGGTACAAAAAACTGTTGATGATATCAATTGGGATCGCCGTCAGTGGATTGAGTTCAAGGGCAACGCCATTTAGCCCCACCATTTTCGAACAGTCAAGGTAACTAAAATTTTCAAATAGATCAAAGGCAGAGGTAGGACGAACGGCAGCGCGGGCAATTATGGCTCCGCGAATTTGCAACCCCTGTAGTCGTTCTCGTCGTCTGCGTCGCCGCCGGGGGGTAGGGGTAACAGCAGGGTCAGGCGGCAAAAAAATATTTCCCAGTCGCAGGCCAGACATTTCGATACTGGGTTCGGTAAACCAGTTACCCAAGGTAGAAAGGTAGCGCAGCACAATGTCGCGATCGCTTGACATTAAATAAATCTGTTCGCAGCGTCGAATCGCCGAGCGTACATAGTTATTCCGCCCTTCTCTCAGTAGCTCTAGAGGAATATCGGGCGATGCCAAAATGATTTTGCCCAACCGTAAGCAATCTCCCAAGCCACCGTCTTCATAGCTATCTAGGTCATCTTTGCCAAAACGGTCAGAGAGCACCCGCAGCATGTTGACAACCACCAGCCCGCCCATGCTGTGTCCGATCAAGTTCACCTGTTTGCGGTGTTTGGCCAGCCATTGACGATCGGCCTCTGGGTTGAGCAACGGTTTGGGTGGGGGCATTTCTGCCAGGTTTATCTGCTTCAGATGCTGGTCTAGTCGCCAAAAAAACTCTGCCAAGTCGGGCGCGCCATAGTGAACGGCACGGTAGCGATCGCGCAGATACACCACCCCCCGCAGCAGCATCAACAGCGATAGCCATAGAAAAAATACCCCAGCGGCGATCGCCAAATCCCACTGCCACCCTGCTGGTTCCACAATCCGCAGTCGTTCAAACACCCGCGTTAGCGCAATCAGCACGCCGCTTGGAATAAAACTTAAGACCAATACGCTGATCAGAAACTTGAACAACACTTCCAGGTTACTCAACGAGTCACGCGTTAGACTCGCGTTAAACAGCGGCATTTCGCTAGGCCAGTGGTAGCCAATGTAAAGATGCTTGTCTGCCAGGGTATCAAACGCTTGGGCATTGGGTTTGGGATCGGCAAACAGCACATTGGCTTCTTGCGCCAAAAATTTAAAGAACCCCAGCGCTGGGTTAGCATAGCCATGTGTTCGCAGCGTCAGCGATTGAATGCCGCGATCGTGGATGATATGAGCCAGTTCTTCTACATTAAATAGAGGACGAAATTTGTGGGAAGGGGGCAGTGTTCGTTCTACCGAAAGAGAAACCGACGCTGTACTAAGTACCAAAAATGTATTGCGAGAGCAGCGATCGCCCCCCTCCCGTTCTCTGGCTGTGTCGCCTTTACCGAGGTAGCGATACACCTCAAAGTTGCGACTAATGGCTTTGGTAAATTCCCCAGCTTGCCAAGAATTTAACGTTTTGATCACAAACGCAGGGTCAACCGCTTCAAAAAAGCCTGGATACATCGCCTGACCCTGCACTACGTCAAACGCCTGCCCATAGGTCAAAATTTCTTCAACTAGAGCCTTGGCAATGGCATCAACGGTTCGGTAAGCCGTGTAAATGGCCGGGTCTGCGCCGTACGTTGGAGCGTACGCCATTTGCACGATGCGGGCTTTAGTCCACCAGTCTGAAAACGGCGCAGCATTGGCCGCAATGCCGTTTAGCCAGCCCTGGTCATTTTGAGCCGTTGCTTGTCCATCATCCGATTCATCCCAGGTGTAGGGAAGGGGACAGGTCAGCTCTATTTTGGTATTCATTGAAACCTACTCTCACAATGCACCACCTAAAGTATCTAGGACTTAGGCACCTCACACGAAAAACTAAGAAAGTTGAATGATGTTGCAGGCGCGGAGCGCCTGCAACATCATTCAACTGCGTAAGTTTTAGCATCTAGACACTCAGATTTTATTTTGTAATTCTAAGCTTCTGGTGTAAGGGAACTGCGTTGAAATAAGATATCGGCTCAAGCAGAAGGCTTATCATGGATTCCCGCCTGCGCGGGAATGACACCGGGATGATTTTTGTTTGCTAATCCCTAAATGCTTTCTTGCGAGCGTAAATTGTTTCTTGGCGAAGCGAGAAGTTCAGGCAAGCGGTCTACTAGGTGATGGACTAGATGACGAATTAGGTGAAGAATTAGGTGAAGAATCTTGTAAGCTCTGCTGCAAGGCCAAAAAAGCAACCTGGGCAGCGGCCTGTTCTGCTGCTTTTTTAGATCGGCCTTTACCACATCCCCACAGACGCTCTTGCACCCAAACCTCGGCCACAAAACGTTCGGGATCGCCGTATAGCTGCCCCGTTTCGGTAATTTTGTACTCCGGGAGCATTTGGTAATAGGCTTGGGTTAAGCCTTGAAGTGCGCCTTTGTAGTTTTCGAGCGTGGGGTCTTGGCGGATGCGCTCGGCGTGCTCTTTGAGGTGTAAATCTAACCAAGGATGCACCAGTTCCAAGGTGTAAGTGCTCAGATACAGGGCAGCTAAAAGAGCCTCTAGCGCCGCTGCCAACCGCGTTTCTCGGCCTAAATGGTCGGCCTGGGTGCTACCCGAAACTAGCAGGTAACGGTCTAACCCATAGCGATCGCTAATTTCCGCTAAGAGGCGATCGCTCACCAGCGCCCCCCGCATAGCCGACAGTTCTCCTTCGTCTGACTCAAGATAGGTGGCATACAGAAACTCTGCCGCCGCCAGCTTCACCACTGCATCGCCCACAAATTCCAGCCGTTCATAATTCGCCGACGCTGATGCTGTGGAATGCGTCAGCGCTAAATCCAGCAAATCCCATCGTACTGGTGCTGCCTCTGGCAATCCCAGCTTCTGCACCAATGTGCGGAGCTGCTTTTCACGATAGGGGGTGCTAAACAACATCCATCATCCTTAAATTTCTTAGGTAGGACTTACGCAAATCATTCAACTTTCTTGGGTTTTAAGTATCAGGTGCGTAAGTCCTATTAGATAGTCTTCAACAGACTTCCTGCATGAATGCCTTTCTGGGGGCATGCATCGTTTCCCGGCGAAGCCGGGAAACGATGCATACAGGAGGCCTATTCTTAAAATTAGGTGGGAAGAGGCGGACATAAGCCGGGTTCTGTTCTCTGCATGGCAAGCCAGCAGAGGGTGGTTATCTATCTGGGATGTCTGTCACCAGACACCTCAAGCGGATTGGCAGAAGCGGGTTGCCCCACTTCTCGGAGCTGGTAAAAGACCAACCGTTGCCCCTTCGACCTTGCTCCCAGCCGGGGTTTACCGAGCCAGCGCCTCTCAACGCTGCTGGTGCGCTCTTACCGCACCTTTGCACCCTTACCTGTTGTGTCCTAGCGGGCATTTAGTGCCCACTAGGACACAACAGGCGGTATTTTTCTGTGGCACTATCCTCACGCTCGCGCGCACTAGGCGTTACCTAGCAAGCTTGGTCTTTCGGGAGCCCGGACTTTCCTCAGACCTGATGATCTGCAACCTCCTGCGCCTCCTCTTCCCATCTTCCAAGTCTAGTAGACTTCCTGCCTGAATTCCTGTTTGAGAGCACGAATCGTGAGGTGATGGTAAGTAGCTCGACCCAAATAAAAACAAGCTTCTAAAAGTCTGTGCCGTCCGCTGCGCGGGCGGCACAGACTTTTAGGATTTTATGTTTAATTACGTCCATCTACTTAGAAGCCTTGGCCTATTTTCTTTTCCAGGGCATGTCTCGATCCCAGGGAACTCGTCGAACAATGAACCTACACAGTAGAGCTTTAGTAGCCATGTCTGAATCTGTTTCGTTGCCTGTATCGATTAGGCGGATCAGGAGACGTAACGAAAATTCCAGTTTGCCATCGGGGGCTAATCCTCTGGCTGCTGACAAATCTACAATCGGGGCGGCTACTTGCAACGTGCCTTCGGGAGTGCGCTTCAGCATGTCTTCGGCCACGATCCGCTCTCTGAGCGCTTGGCCAGGAGCGATGACGCTGAATACCTGCGATCGCGACAAATCCATAATCATGCTGGGATTGAGGCGAATTACCCGGCGCGATCGCCCCTTAAAATCGGTTAACGTACTGCGATCCCAATCGACGTAGAGCGGGATGGGTGAGTTATTGGTCAGAATCAGAGCCAGGTCGTTGATCTTGTTGAACTGATACTGACCTTGCAGCGGCACCGCCAAAGCGATCGCACCGGGCTGGCCGTTGATGGTCAATTGCTCCTTGAGGGCACTTTGATCGAGTTGCACCGTTGCCCAATCTTCCATATTGCTCATCGCCCGGTACCCCACGTATACCAGGGTAATCAGGTAGATTACGACAATTAATAGGTCAAACGGGGTCATGGGCGGTAGGGCAATGTAGACATCTTGAGTGCATCGGCTCTCGATTTCAGGTCAGAACCGATTCACGCTCTCGAAAAAGCATTTATGCAAGCAGTCTAATATAAGCTGGAAGCGACTATAAGCTGGAAGCGATTATAAGCTGGAAGCGATCGCGAAACACGTGGGCAAGTGCAATGTCCAGACGAAATTGCAGCAAGTGGCAACTATCTGAGAAACCACTTCCGCCAAATACATCTCAGCAGGTTCGGAACCGCTCACCACTTATATTGGTGTTTCCTTTCGATGCTCTAAGAAAACCTAATCCTTCAGACTTCCCAGGCTCCCAAAACAAGGAAAAAAGGGGGTACCATGATAGGTAATTTAATGTAACCATTCGTCCTTCTTACCCAGCAGCGAGTGTCATAGTGTTTGTTTTAAGCGGCTACGAGTATCTCCTAGGATTCTTACTCATCTGCGCCTTTGTTCCCATCCTTGCCCTGGTGATATCTCAGGTGCTTCGTCCCAAGCGGTACAGCCCTGAACGGCGAACTACTTACGAATCGGGAATGGAACCCATTGGTGGAGCCTGGATTCAGTTCAACATCCGATATTATATGTTCTCGCTGGTGTTCGTGATCTTTGACGTAGAGACAGTGTTTCTCTATCCTTGGGCAGTCGCGTTTAACCAGCTAGGGCTACTGGCATTCATAGAGGCGTTAGTGTTCATCGCCATTCTGGTAATTGGTTTGGTCTACGCATGGCGGAAAGGAGCATTGGAATGGTCATGAATCCTGGAACTGAAACCAGTAATCTCAAAGAAACTATTTTTAACCCGATTGGACAGCCGCAGATCACTAAAGATTTGTCAGAGAACGTAATTCTCACGACGGTTGATGATTTGCATAATTGGGCACGTCTCTCTAGCCTGTGGCCGCTGCTGTATGGCACAGCCTGCTGTTTTATTGAGTTTGCAGCGCTGATTGGCTCCCGATTTGACTTTGACCGCTTTGGCTTATTGCCCCGTTCTAGCCCCCGTCAGGCAGATCTGATTATTACAGCCGGCACCGTTACGATGAAGATGGCTCCGGCATTGGTGCGGCTCTACGAGCAAATGCCTGATCCCAAATATGTAATCGCTATGGGCGCTTGCACAATTACGGGCGGCATGTTTAGCGTGGACTCGCCCACAGCAGTTCGCGGAGTAGACAAGCTGATCCCGGTGGATGTATACATACCCGGTTGCCCACCCCGCCCTGAAGCCATTATCGATGCCATCATCAAACTGCGTAAGAAAATTTCCAGTGAGTCTCTGGCAGAGCGAGGACAGGTGGCTCAAACTCATCGTTTTTACACGGTGTCTCACAAAATGAAAGAGACTCCGGATATCCTTACGGGTAGCTACATGCGGTCGTCTAGCCGTCAAGCACCTCCTAAGGAACTGACGGAAGCATTTGGTATGCCGATGACTCCGGCATTGCAGCAAGTTGAACCGGAGGTGAGCGAGCGTGGCTGAAGCGTCTAAGGAAACGACACAGAGCGAAACGACACAGATCGTAGAAGCAGGCAAAACCTCTAAGTGGCTCACTGAGAATGGCTTTGAGCACGAAGCAATGGAACCAGATCGGGTAGGAGTAGAGGTGCTCAAGGTCGATCGGGAGTTTTTGATTCCGTTTGCGACAGCCCTATACGCCTATGGATTTAACTGTTTGCAGTGTCAATTTGCCTATGACACGAGTCCTGGTGGTGATTTAGTTAGCGGCTATCGTCTGATCAAATTGGCAGACAATGCCGATCGCCCAGATGAAGTATGCGTTAAAGTATTTTTGCCCAGAGAAGATCCAAAGGTGCCATCGGTGTATTGGATCTGGAAGGCGGCTGACTGGCAAGAGCGCGAAAGTTATGACATGTATGGAATTATCTACGAAGGGCATCCAAATCTGAAGCGGATCTTGATGCCAGAAGACTGGGTTGGCTATCCGTTACGGAAGGACTATATTTCGCCTGACTTCTTCGAACTGCAAGACGCTTACTAGGGCTTGCTGAAGGTAGGTTGATGGTTTGGCTGCATGGAATGTACCTGTGGCGATCGCCACTCGACCAAATATAGTGGTAGCCATGATCAATAGGATGCCAGCGTCATTCCCGCCTGCGCGGGAATGACGCTGGCATGTCCTAAGCTTTATGACTATGGCTATACCAGAAATTAAGACAAGAATGGGCGAGGATTTTGTCCCCGCCCATTCTTGTCTTAACCGAAAAACCAAGACAATTTATTCCCACATGAGCCTTCGCTCTAGAATTAGTCTGTAATGCTTTTATTAGGGCTGCCATGTCTGTTACGTCTGCTGCTCCATTTTCGCCCCAAGAAATCGCTGCCGAAGGTCTAAAGCCAGAGGAGTATGAAGACATTGTTCGCCGTTTAGGACGACATCCCAACCGTGCAGAACTGGGTATGTTTGGGGTGATGTGGTCAGAGCACTGCTGCTACAAAAATTCTCGACCGTTGTTGAAGCAATTTCCGACTACGGGCGATCGGGTTTTGGTGGGGCCGGGTGAAAATGCAGGCGTTGTAGATTTGGGCGATGGGCTGCGGCTGGCATTCAAAATCGAATCGCACAATCACCCTTCTGCGGTAGAACCGTTTCAAGGGGCAGCCACAGGCGTAGGCGGCATCTTGCGCGACATTTTTACCATGGGGGCACGTCCGATCGCTATCCTCAATTCGCTGCGCTTTGGGGATTTGAGTGATGCCCGAACGCGGCGGTTGTTTAGCGGTGTGGTATCTGGCATTGCCCACTACGGCAACTGTGTCGGGGTGCCTACGGTTGGGGGCGAGGTCTATTTTGATCCCGCTTATTCTGGCAATCCCCTGGTCAACGCAATGGCGTTGGGCTTGATGGAAACCACAGATATCGTTAAATCTGGCGCGGCTGGAATCGGTAATCCTGTGCTGTATGTGGGGTCTACGACTGGACGCGATGGCATGGGCGGAGCTAGTTTTGCCAGCGCCGAGCTGAGTAGCGCCTCGATTGACGATCGCCCTGCGGTTCAAGTTGGCGATCCATTTCTAGAAAAATCTTTGATCGAAGCGTGCTTGGAAGCGTTCAAAACCGGAGCGGTTGTCGCTGCCCAAGACATGGGAGCGGCTGGGATCACCTGCTCAACTGCCGAGATGGCGGCCAAGGGTAACGTGGGCATTGAGCTAGACCTAGATAAAATTCCCGTGCGCGAAACGGGGATGGTGCCCTATGAGTATCTACTATCTGAGTCGCAAGAGCGGATGCTATTTGTGGCGATCGCCGGACGCGAACAAGAGCTAATCGACATTTTCCACCGCTGGGGGCTACACGCTGTCGTCGCCGGAACCGTGATCGCAGACCCAATCGTTCGCATTCTGTTTCAAGGCGCGATCGCTGCCGAAATTCCTGCTAACGCCCTAGCGGACAATACCCCGATCTACCATCACGCGCTGCTAACAGAACCGCCTGAATATGCCCGTAACGCCTGGGCTTGGAGCGACGCTGCGTTACCTGCCAGTCCGATTGAAGGGATTACAGTGGGCGATCGCCACCTCTCTTGGACTGATGTGCTGCTCACCCTGCTCGATACGCCCAGCATCGCCTCTAAGCGCTGGGTCTACCGCCAATACGACCACCAAGTTCAAAACAATACCCTCCTCCTTCCTGGCGATGCCGATGCCACCATCATTCGACTTCGCCCCCAAGTCGAAACACCAACTCCTGATTCTATCTCAGGCTCTGCAAAGGGCAAATCCGAATCTCTTTCGTCCTCTCAAACTGCCTTTAATTCCGGTGTGGCTGCCACAGTCGATTGCAACGCCCGCTATGTTTACTTACATCCCTACGAAGGGGCAAGAATGGCCGTCGCAGAAGCTGCCCGCAATCTGAGCTGTGTAGGCGCAGACCCGCTAGCCGTCACCGACAACCTCAACTTTGGTAGCCCTGAAAACCCGGTTGGCTATTGGCAATTAGCAGAAGCGTGTCGCGGCCTAGCCGATGCCTGCCGTGAGTTAAATACTCCCGTAACGGGCGGCAACGTGTCGCTTTACAACGAAACCTTGGACGCAGAGGGCAAGCCCACCCCAATCTACCCGACTCCTGTTGTGGGCATGGTGGGTCTAGTCCCTGATCTCAGTAAAACCGTGGGGCAAGGCTGGCAGGCCGAAGGCGATGTAATCTACCTGCTGGGACACCTGCAAACAGGGCTGACTCTGGGCGCGTCCGAATATTTGGCCGTGGTTCACAACACCGTGGCTGGAACGCCACCCTTGGTCAATTTTGAGTTAGAACGGCACGTACAGACCGCTTGCCGCGACGGAATTCGCCGGGGCTGGGTGCGCTCTGCTCACGACTGTGCCGAAGGAGGGCTAGCAGTAGCCTTGGCCGAATGCTGTATTAGCGGCAGACGAGGAGCAGATGTCACGCTGGGAATAGAGACTCTGGACAACGAAGTCCAGCCGATTAGTGGCACCCCTCAAGCAGAAACCTGCCGCCTTGACACACTCTTATTTGGCGAAGGTGGTGCTCGCATTCTCGTTTCGATAGCGCCAGCTCAGGTCGATGCGTGGGAAGCCTATCTGACGCAGCAGTTAGGGAGTGCTTGGCAGCAACTAGGACGGGTGGGATCGGATATCACACCACTGTCTCTTGCAAATGCCAGTGGTTTCTCAATTATTAGCGCTAGCATAACGGATATGGGCGATCGCTGGGCAACTGCTATTGAACGGCGTTTGGCGCTTTAGGTTTGAGCGCTGTTGATGACACAGCACGTCCGTAGAGTATGGCGCACAACGTCAGTCAGATGGCTGTAATTTTCAGGTTTCGCGTCACGTGACCCGTATTCATGTGGGAATATTAAGAAGCGATTAAAAACTCAATAACAATGTGGGCTGAAGTAAATATAAAATCCTAAAACCCTGCGCCGTCCGCGCAGCGGACGGCGCAGGGTTTTAGGATTTTATATTTAGGTTGAACTACTTAACAATGTGGCGATCGCTTAATGGCTTGTAGTCCTATCCAACGCCTCAACGCATGAGTGATTGGTGAAGCGCCTTGCCCGGAGGGTGGGGCGTTTCACCAGTTATTTGGGATTTCTATAAGTTTGTTTAGGGGTTTCAGTCCTTTGACGACGGTAGAGGTTCTGCCGCTGCCATATCTGCTTTATCCACCTATCTGCTTTTTCCCCTTATCTGTTTTTTTAAGTTGCCTGCTTACTTACCAGACCCGGAGCTGAATCACCCATGATGCCTGAGATACCTGATTTTGCAGATTGTTCTTCCCCTGACAATCGGTGCTCTGGTCAAGTCGAGTGCGAGCCAGATGCATCTCGTCCTGATAAACCCGAAGAGGCCTGTGGCGTATTTGGCGTATACTCGCCTGGTGAAGACGTGGCGAAGCTGACCTACTTTGGGCTGTACGCCTTGCAGCATCGAGGACAGGAGTCGGCTGGGATCGCCACCTTTGAGGGAGCATCGCTCGGCAACGCTAGTCAGTATCTCAATGCTGCGCCAGCCGACAATCTCCAGGTTCACCTGCACAAAGATATGGGGCTGGTATCTCAGGTCTTTAGTGAGCAGATTTTGCAGAACTTAGTGGGAGATTTAGCAGTAGGCCATACTCGCTACTCCACGACGGGGTCTAGTCGGGTCGTGAATGCTCAACCTGCCGTAGTACCAACACGGCTAGGGTCGCTGGCACTAGCCCACAACGGCAACTTGGTGAATGCCTCAGAATTGCGCGAGGAGTTGCTGGCGTTTAACGTCAATTTAGAACTGTTGACCACTACCGACTCAGAACTAATTGCGCTGGCGATCGCCGAAGCTGTGAATGGGGGGCAGGGATGGTTAGAGGCTGCCACTGTTGCATTTCAGCGCTGCAAAGGTGCTTTTAGTTTGGCGATCGGTACCCCCGCTGGGCTACTGGCTACCCGCGACCCCAATGGCATTCGCCCCTTGGTCATTGGGGTTTTGTCTAACGAAGACACCCACGGCATTCCCCGCTATGTGATTGCATCAGAAACCTGCGGGTTAGACATTATTGGGGCGGATTACGTAAGGGATGTAGCCCCTGGAGAACTGGTGTGGATTACCGAGCAGGGGCTAGAGTCGTTCCGCTGGGCGGCACCCGAAACGCGCAAACTCTGCATCTTTGAAATGATTTACTTCGCTCGACCCGATAGCATTATGCATGAGGAGAGCTTATACAGTTACCGATTGCGGCTTGGTCGCCAGCTAGCGCTGGAAAATTCGGCTGAGGTCGATCTGGTGATGGGTGTACCCGATTCGGGCATTCCAGCGGCCATTGGCTACTCGCAAGCATCGGGAATTCTCTATGCTGAGGGATTGATCAAAAATCGCTATGTTGGGCGCACCTTTATTCAACCCACTCAAAGTATGCGCGAATCTGGCATTCGCATGAAGCTCAACCCCTTGCGGGACGTGCTCGCTGGCAAACGGGTGCTGGTGGTAGACGACTCAATTGTGCGGGGTACCACCAGTCGCAAACTGGTAAAAGCGCTGCGTGACGCTGGAGCGATCGAGGTTCACATGCGGATTTCGTCACCCCCTGTAACTCACCCCTGTTTCTATGGCATTGATACTGACAACCAAGGCCAGTTAATTGGAGCCACCAAGACAGTGCAGGAAATTGGTGAGCAAATTGGGGTAGATTCGCTGGCATACCTCAGTTGGGACGGGATGTTAGAAGCTACTAAGGTTGATACCAATACCTTTTGCTCAGCCTGTTTCACGGGAAATTACCCGGTTCCCGTGCCTGAACTGGTTAGACGGTCTAAGCTGCTGCTCGAAAAGCAGATGTCGGCGGTAGCGCCAGTTTAGGTGTCGTGTAAGGGGTTCTAGAGGCGGTTCGCGAACCGCCTCCACCGCACGCCCCCACAATTCACCCGTTCCCATTACCTAACGCCATTGTTTATGTCGCTACCGACCGTCATTTTGCCTGGATATCTGGCGAATGCTGCCCCCTATCGTGAGATGGAAGTGGCGCTGGGGGCGTTGGGGGTGCCAGCCGTGACAGTAGCGTTGCAGCGCCGAGATTGGTTGCCGACAATTGGTGGTCGATCCATGCGGCCAATCTTAGCGGCATTAGATCAAACCGTTAAGCAAGTTATGGAGCAAACGGGGAGCGATCGCATCAACCTGGTCGGCCATTCCGCCGGAGGATGGATTTCGCGGATTTATCTCGGCGAAATTCCCTACGCGGTGCATCTCGGCGATCGCGACCAACTCTGTCTCTGGAAAGCCCACCCCAACGTTGCAACCCTGGTTACGCTAGGCACCCCTCACGTTAGCCAAGAGCGCTGGACTAAACGCAACCTGAACTTTGTCAAAGATAACTATCCCGGCGCGTTTTATCCTCAAGTGCGCTATGTGTGTGTTGCGGGTAAGGCTATCTATGGCGATCGCCGTCTGGGTAGCTGGTTTGCCTACAGCAGCTACGAAATCACCTGCGGTACAGGGCAGTGTTGGGGAGATGGCATTACTCCTATTGCCGCTGCCCATCTCGACAATGCCGAAAACCTAACTCTAGAAGACGTACTGCACTCGCCTCGACCCGGCAAGCGCTGGTATGGTTCAGACGAGGTGGTTAAAACCTGGGCTAATTATTTGACCTAGAGGGTTCAATACTGATTAATTCGCTTAAGTAGTTCAACCTAAATATAAGATTCTAAAACCCTGCGCCGCCCGCTGTGCGGGCGGCGCAGGGTTTTAGAATCTTATATTTAGGTAGCCATGATCAA
>Ga0335394_10002640_pt1 | contig 20224 bp, 11 predicted proteins | sample MAT03_FD_205741 | JGI IMG/M metagenome (GOLD analysis project Ga0335394, IMG submission 205741) | Freshwater microbial communities from Lake Fryxell liftoff mats and glacier meltwater in Antarctica - MAT-03 (spades assembly) (version 2) ...
TTTTTGTAATGTCAATTTTTGTCTTTTAATTCCTTAAGTTTGACGTAATTTTTTATAGCCCGGAGCTTACGCTAACTCTCGCTCACCCTTAAGCTAGTTGCCGTAACACCCTTCGGGCTTAAAAATTACTGTCAATAAAAAGATCTGGGTACAAGTATGGGGTGAAGGTGCGATAGAAAGTGTATCCCTTGAAAGCATATTTATCATATGCACCCATGAAGTGGGTGCCGGCAATTAACCAAAAAACGTGCTAGGAATGATCAACATAAAATTGAATGCCATAGGTCCTAAGAAGGTTGGCTAAAAATATAACTAAAACTTGTTTTTTCCTGATATGGCTTGTCTGAAGAATCTCTTGCTCGTCCATTAAACAACTTACATTTAGTACATCATGGCAACTTTGTTGCCATGATGTACTAAAATTTGCGACTTAGTTGATGTTTTCCATATCCTCAATTTGATACGGTTCCCAATTTGGATTTTGATCATCTAACAAATTGTTTGATGATTTTTCATCAAGTGACTTTTTGAGCTCTTTTTCTTTTAGAGTTTTTATAAGTTCGTCTTCACGTCTTGTTAGATGCTCAATTAAGGCATGCAGTTGCTGTTCATTTTCATGAGATTCTTCTTTAGCTTTTGCATGAGCTTGCAATACAGCATCGAGTTGTTGTTGTCTTTGGTAAATTTCATTTGCTAGTTGTTGATTTTGAAGTTCAACAGAGGAGCTATGATCTTTAGTATTTAAAAGTTCAAGCTCGCGTTCTTTTAGCTCAGCCCCAAGTTTAAATATGGCATTTTCTACATTCGATGCTTTATCTTCAGCTTCCTTGTATTTTTGTAATGATAATTCTAAATCTTCATGCTGCTTCTGAACATCTTGAGATAATTTTTCATTACTTTTAGAAGTTTCATTGATAAGCTCTTTGATTTCAGTAAGTTCACGTTCACGATGCAATATAAGTTCTGTTAAATGGTTTACATTCTCCTCGTTCTTAATTGTATTATCTTGCGCCTCTTCATATTCCTTGATGATCACTTTAAAAGAATCTTGAGCTTTTTGAATTTCATTTGAAAGCTCTTCATTTGTTTGATGACTCACTTTTAAAGTTTCTTCTTTTGATAAAATTTCCGAATCACGTGATTTTAAAAGATGATTCAATTCTTCAAGTTTTGATTCAAGTTCACGCGCACTTTTATTTTCAATATCTTGCAGTATTAACGCTCTATCCAAGGCTTGTTGATAAACCTCAAGTTCACTTCTAATTTTTTCGTTTAATGAAATATGCGTCTCTTGAGTCGATTCAAGATTGATAAGTTTTGTTTGATGTTCTGCTAATTGAGTATTTAATTTTTCGATTGCTTCCTGTTTTAAATAGGCGATTTCCGAAGCTTTTTGAAGTTCTCCTTCAAGTGTCAACAAATGTTCTGCTAATTCTCGTGCATAATTTTCTTTTTCAGTCACAGTTCTTTTACTTTCTTCAATTTCTTGAGCTAAAGAAACATTTGCAGGCTCAAGAGATTGTAGTTTTGCTTCGTGATCTGCTAATTGAGCATTTAAATTTTCAATTGCTTCTTGTTTAAAATTTACAGTTTCTTCCGTTCTTTGAAGTTGTTGCTCAAGTACCAAAAGTTGATCTGCTAGTTCTCTTGCATGATTTTCATTTTCTGTAGCATTTCTTTTAGTCTCTTCAATTTCTTGAGCTAGAGATTCATTTAAAGAAATATTATTTTCGTATGCCGGCTCAAGAGATTGTAGTTTTGTTTGATGATCTGCTAATTGAGTATTTAATTTTTCGATTGCTTCCTGTTTTAAATAGGCGATTTCCGAAACTTTTTGAAGTTCATCTTCAAGTGTCAACAGATGTTCTGCTAATTCTCGTGCATAATTTTCTTTTTCAGTCACAGTTCTTTTACTTTCTTCAATTTCTTGAGCTAAAGAAACATTTGCAGGCTCAAGAGATTGTAGTTTTGCTTCGTGATCTGCTAATTGAGCATTTAAATTTTCAATTGCTTCTTGTTTAAAATTTACAGTTTCTTCCGTTCTTTGAAGTTGTTGCTCAAGTACCAAAAGTTGATCTGCTAGTTCTCTTGCATGATTTTCATTTTCTGTAGCATTTCTTTTAGTCTCTTCAATTTCTTGAGCTAGAGATTCATTTAAAGAAATATTATTTTCGTATGCCGGCTGAAAAGATTGTAGTTTTGTTTGATGATCTGCTAGTTGAGCGTTTAATTTTTCGATTGCTTCTTGTTTTAAGTAAGCGTTTTCCTCTGATCTTTGAAGTTCTTGCTCAAACGTCAAAAGAAGTTCTGCTAGTTCCCTTGCATGATTTTCTTTTTCTGAAGCACTCTTTTTAGTTTCTTCAATTTCTCGTGTTAAAGATTCATTTAAAGAAACGTTAGATTCGTATGCAGGCTCAAGAGACAGTAATTTTGCTTCGTGATCTGCTAATTGAGCGTTTAATTTTTCGATTGCTTCTTCTTTTAAATTGGCAGTTTCTTCCATTCTTTGAAGTTGTTGCTCAAGTACCAAAAGTTGATCTGCTAGTTCTCTTGCATGATTTTCATTTTCTGTAGCATTTCTTTTAGTCTCTTCAATTTCAAGAGCCAGAGATTCAATTACGGAAACATGTTCGTTGTATGCTGGCTCAAGAGTTTGTAATTTTGCTTCGTGTCCTACAAGTTGCGCATGTAATTTTTCGATCGATTCTTCTTTTAAGGAGGTCATTTCCTCTGCTTTTTGAAGTTGTTGTTCAAGAGCTAAAAGATGCTCTCTAAGCTCAGTTGCTTGATTTTCTTTATCAATTGCGCTTTTTTTAGTTTCTTTAATTTCTTGTGTTAAAGATTCATTTAACGAAACATGTTCGCTGTATGCAGGCTCAAGGGATAGAAGCTTTGTTTGATGATCTGTCAATTGAGCATTTAATTGTTCTATTGATTCTTGTTTTAAAAGGGCAGTTTCTCCTGCTCTTTGAAGTTCTTGTTCAAAGACTAAAAGAAGCTCTGCTAGTTCTCTTGCATGATTTTCTTTATCAATTGCACTTTTTTTAGTTTCTTCTACTTCATGTGTTAAAGATTCATGGTCAGTTAGCTTGGCATTTAATTTATCTATTGATTCTTGTTTTAAAGAAGCTACTTCAAATGCACTTTCAAGCTCTTTTTCTAAAGATGAAAGACGAATTTCGAGCTCTTTTATCTGATTTTCTTTCTCACTTGAAGCCTGTTTAGTTTCTTCAATTTCTTGTGTTAAAGATTCATTTAACGATACGTGTTCGCTATAGGCCGGCTCAAGGATTGTAAGTTTGGTTTCATGATTAGCTAACTTAGTATTTAATTGTTCTATTGACTCTTGTTTTAAATAGGTAGTTTCTTGAGATCTTGCAAGTTCTTCTTCGAAGCTTAAAAGTTTTGAGACAAGTTTTTGTAATTCATGTTCTTTTTCTTCAATTGCCTCAGATGCTTCATCATATTGTTTTAAGGCCGTTGCATAAAAGTTTTGAGATCTTGCAAGTTCTTCTGCTAATTGAAGCTCTCTTTCTCCGCTTGAATTAAGAGATTCATTTTTTGCAATTAACATCTCTTCATTTAAGCTTAAATTTTCATTGAGTGAAACTAAAGACAATTCGAGATTTTTTAATTGTTCTTCGTTATGAAGTAATAATTCTTTTAGCTCTTCATTTGATTGCTGATTCAAAAAGGCTACTTCCTTGACTTCCTTTAACTCATGTTCTTTTTTTTTGAGAATATCTGTCATTTCGCTAAATTCGTGGCTTAGCTTTTGCTTTTCATCAAAGATTGTTTCGCGATGAGCAATTTCATTTTCCAATTCTTTTGCTCTTGAAAGCTCCAAGTTTAGATTGAGTGTCATTTGCTCTATATTTTCTTGTAGAGCCGCAATTTTTGATTCATAATCTTCAGATCTTTCTTTATTATTTTCTTCGAGGCTAGAAACATGCTTGCTTTTTTCCTCAATCGCGCTGGAAAGCGTGTTTCTATCGTGTGACAGGGCATGATGAGCATGTTTGAATTGCTCAAGTTCTTGTTGTTTTGTTTCTAAACTTTTAAGAAGTAGTTTATAGAGTTCTTCATGTATATATAAATCATGCAGAAAATCAACCGAGTTTTTAAGACTATTTTCTTTTTCTTCAAAAAGTGATTCATTCAAGCTAAGAAGAGCTTGTTGAGATTGAATTTTTAAATCTTCGTTTCTATTTTTTTCAAAACTTACCTCTTCATCAGCTTTTGCTAAATCCTGATTTTTTGTCATGATATCTTCATTTTTTTCATCAAATTGAAGATAAGCTGTTTTTAATTCATTCTCAGTTTTTTTAAGCCTTTCTAATTCAACTGCAAGCTGAGATTGTAGATAATGGAGTTCCTTATGAATGTGTTTCGATGCTAAGCCTTGAGCTTCGATAATAAAACTTAAATTTTCTACCTGCTTTGTCAGCTCATAATGATTTGATGATAAGCTTTCGTTTAAATTGTCAGCTTCAAGCTCCTTATCTATCGCAATCATGTTTGATCTGCTTAATTCATCTTCCAAATGCTTAATTTCATACTCATGGTTTTGCATTTCAATTTTTAATGTAGTTTGGTTTGCTTCTAAATCATGAATAAGTCTTAAAAGCCTTGTTTTTTCGCTCAAGTTTTCATCTTGAAATGCTTCAAATTTAGCTTTATAATGGTCCTGAGATAGATCTTTATTTTTTTTTTGCGAGTAAACAATTTGATCCAGAATATCAATTGTCGACTCCATATTTACAATTTGTTCTTCTTGAGTATGGATATTTTCTTGAAGCTTCTCAATATTTTTAGAAAGTTCATTTTTCAGGCTTTCTTCTATTTCCAAGGACTTTTTTAATTTTTGAATGAGGCTGTTTTCCTTGGCTTTTTCAGCAGAAAAAATTGAAAGTTGAAGAGAATGAAGTCTTTTGGAGCTTTGGTTAGCCTCTTCTTTTAAGGCTATTATTTTATTTGAAAAATGAATATTTTGCGCATTTAGTAATTTAAGTTCGATTCTATCCGGTTTTTGATAAACATCTTTGTTAGAGTTTAAAACGATCGAGAATTTTTTCTCTGTCGGTTTTACAGTTTCTTTGGATTCGCTTTCCCTAATGATTTCATATCCCATGATAGTAATAAAAAGAGCTGTGACTGCACTGAATATCAATACAGTCTTACGTGTTTGACCGTGACTTTTATTTGGTATTTCGTCTTTTTGCATATGGACACCCGCCTGAAAATAAGAGTTAAGGAAAAGAGATAAAGGGTATCTGATAAAAATTCAAGATTAAATTAATATTTTTTATGGATTCTTCGGGTAATAAAAAAAAACTTGCATTCACTGGCCTTTTTAGGGTACTTATAATAATAAATTAATATTTTGAACAAGTGAACAACTTTAGAGTCGCAACATGAAAGAAGTAAACCGCCTGATTAAAGAAAAGTCTCCGTATTTACTTCAGCATGCTTATAACCCTGTTGACTGGTATCCATGGGGTCAAGAGGCTTTTGATGATGCAAAAAAAAATGAAAAGCCTATTTTTCTGTCGATAGGATATGCAACATGCCATTGGTGTCATGTGATGGAGAAAGAATGTTTTGAAAATAAAGATCTGGCAAATCTTATGAATGATACCTTTATAAATATTAAAGTAGATCGCGAAGAGCTTCCGGAAGTAGATGCTATTTATATGGAGTTTGCACAAGGCATGATGACAGGTTCTGCTGGTTGGCCATTAAATATTATTCTAACACCTGATTTACAACCCTTTTTTGCAGCCACCTATCTACCCCCTGAAGGTAAGCATGGGTTGATAGGCCTTAAAGATTTGATTTCGAAAATAAAAATAATGTGGAGTAGCGAAGAGCGTGAGGTAGTAGTCGAACAAGCACAAAAAATTGTTAATATGTTTGAAAATAATCTGCATGTTAAGGGAGTTGACCTACCGGATAAGGAACATGTTGAGGAGTCTGCTGAATTTCTATTTAAAATGGCTGATCCTATTTACGGAGGAATGAAAGGGTCTCCAAAATTTCCGATTGGTTATCAGATGAATTTTATGTTGCGTTATTATATGACTTCCAAAGAGGCAAGAGCCTGTTTTCTTGTGGAACGCACTCTTGACATGATGCATCGAGGTGGGATTTACGATCATTTGGGAGGCGGTTTTTGTCGCTATAGTGTAGATGAAAAGTGGTTAATTCCTCATTTTGAAAAAATGCTTTACGACAATGCCATGTTGAGCTTTGCTTACCTTGAATGTTGGCAGGTTACAGATAAGCCATTGTACAAGCAAATATGCGTTGAAATTTTAGAATATCTAATAAGAGTAATGAAATCTCCAAACGGAGGATTTTACTCTGCAGAAGATGCTGATTCAGAAGGTAAGGAAGGTAAATTTTACACATGGACAATCGAAGAATTCCAAAACATATTAGGAAAAGATGAAAGTGCATCTATTATAGAATACTTTGGTATGAGCGCCAAGGGGAATTTCCTTGGAAGAAATGTGTTGCATACGCCGTTAAATCTTGAAGAATTTGCTAAAAGTAAAGCCTTGAGTTTAAAAAAATTAGCCATAAAAATAAATGAGCAAAAACAGCTGCTTTGGACAGTGCGGGAAAATCGGGAACATCCATTTAAAGACGATAAAATTTTGACTTCTTGGAACGGGTTAGTCATCTACACTTTAGTAGAAGCTAGTTTAGCACTTAATAAAAAGCATTATCTTGAATATGCTTTAGATGCAGCCACCTTTATTAAAAATACGCTGTGGATTGATGGAACGCTTTACAGACGTTTTAGGGATCGTGATGTACGCTTTAGTGCCTGTCTTGATGATTATGCATTTATGATTCGTTCCTGCATTAGTTTATTTGAGGCAGATCTTGGAGTGTCATGGTTGATGTGGGCTATCGAGATGACTAATATTTTAGAGTTAAATTTCAAAGAGGCGGATGGCGCATTTTATCAAACCGATGGTAGTGACTTTAATTTAATTTTAAGAAAGTGCCAATTTTCTGATGGAGCTGAACCGTCTGGAAATGCTATACATACTGAAAATTTACTTAGACTATATCAATTGACAAATGAGAGTAACTTTTTGGAGCAGGCAGAAGATTGTTTTTCTGCTGTAAAAAAATATTTAGATAATTATTCTCCTGGATATTCGTACCATACAATGAATTTAAATAGATTTTTTGATAAGAAGGCAGCTACCATCGTCATTGCCCTAGACGAAACGAACTCGCATGAAAATGAATTAAAAGAACAGATTTATAAGAATTATATTCCTCATAAAGCAGTTATTTGGAAACACAAAAATGAAAAGGATCTTCTAAGAGTCATTCCTTACTTAAAAGATTTGATACCTTTAGATGAAAAGACAACATTATATATTTGTTTTGAAGGGGTTTGCCTAAATCCTCTAAATGAACTACCAAAAATGATGGAGGCAATTCATAAATTGTAAGGCAAAAAAATAAAGTTTTCTCTTTTTTAATTTAATAGATTAGAGTAGAATTGGTTGATTAACAAATTAATAACTTATAACTATGAATAAAGACAACTCATTGAAAAATATATTAGAAAAAATTATAGCAAAAAAAAAATCTGATTTTCATGCGTTTGAAATCTCTCTTGAATCTGATTTGGAATTTTTTAAAAATTCAGAGGATTTTGATTTATTGAATCTACCGGACCGTGAAATTCTTGCTAAACTTTTTATTAAACTTGGCGAAAACCAGTTAAAAATGGGAGACAGTCAGGTTCTTGCTAACTTTGAACACGCTGTAAAAATTTCTCCAAATAGTTACACCATTTTTTATCTTCAAGGGATGGCTTATTCAAAATATCCGATCAATATACAATGCTTAAATTACGCTAAAAAGTCTTTTAAAAGAGCTCTTGAGATTCAACCAGGCTCTTTTGATGCTATATTTGCATTAGCAATGGTTTTAATTCAGCAAGGTTTGGTTTTGGAGGAGGCTACTTATTTTCAAGATGCCATTCAACAGTTTGAATTAGCGACGAATGTGATTGCAAATGAAGAGAACTTGGAAGGCTTTTATTGGAATTTTGGTTTGGCATGGTTTTATCTTGGAAAGTTGTCAGGTGAAGCAATGGATTTTCGTTATTCATTGGATAAATATAGAGAAGCTGCAAGGTATGGGTTAAATCAAGCCCCTTTTTGGAATGCTTATGGAGATGCTGTCATTGAAATGGCTTTTCTAGTTAGTAAAAAAGAATATTTTTTTGAAGCCATTGATCTTTATCAAAATGCCCTCAAGCTAGATGATAGGCAATTTCAAGGTTATTTTAATTTAGCTTGCGCTTATCAATGTGTATTTGAAATTACTGTCGATTCAGATTATTTTGAAAAGGCAAATGAATCTTTTGAAAAAGCTGAAAAAGCAGACTTTCAAGCCAAATTGAATTATGCAGCTCTTTGGCTCAAATGGGGACAGCTTTTATCTACGTACGGTAAATTTAAAAGAGAAATTTCCTACCTTGAGCTCAGTCTTGATAAGTTTATGGAAGCTGATAAAATCGAACCTAATCATCCAGGGATTTTAAGTCGGTGGGGTGAGGCAGAAATGCTTCTTGGTGCTAATACCGATCAAATTCATTATTTAAGACAAGCAGAGGAAAAACTTGTTCGGAGCTTAGGTGTAAATCCTGATGCCCCTGAAATTTGGTATCTGTATGGGATTTGCTTAAATGAACTTGGAAGATACTTTATAGATGAAAATTTTTATAAACTTGCAATTCAGAAATTCCAGTATGGCTTGTCATTAACGCAATCAGATCCGCTTTTGTGGTATGGGCTTGCTATGTCCCATTTTGCTCTTGGAGACCTATTAGATGACCAGCTAACCATCGAAAAATCTGTAAGATATTGCTCACAAGCACTCGAATTTGGTGGTCAAATGTTCCTGCAATTTTGGAATGATTGGGCAGTTGCGTTGATGAGACTTTCTGAAATGAGCTTGAACGAGGATTATATTGATTCAGCAATTGAGAAATTTGAAGAGATTATTAAACGCCAAAGTGAAAACATTGAAAACGAAGAAATTGATCTGGAATGGCTTTATAATTATGGCTGTGCACTTGATATGAAAGGTGACTTTACAGATGATGTCGATTCTTATGAAAAATCTGTACAAATCTTATCTAACGTTGTAAAACTTGATCCTGACTATACCAATGCAAGATACAATTTAGCTTTAGCTTTATCACATCTTGGAGAATCTGTTTCTGATGTTGACTGTTTGCAAAAAGCATCAGAACATTTTCAAATACTCTTAAGCGAAGATTTAGAAGATGAAGTGGCTTGGAATGATTGGGGGCTTTGCCTTTTGCATCTTGGAGAGCTTACTTTTGAGTCTTGTAGACCAGAGCTTAGTCGTTCGATCTACGAGCAAGCAGAAAATAAGTTTTTTCATGCATTGAGCCTTGGATGTCTTCCTTCATTTTATAATCTTGCTTGTCTTTATGCATTGATAGAGAATTTTAAAGCCGCGATGCATTATATGGAACGTGCTGAAGTTGTAGGATCACTGCCGCCAATAGAAGATATTATGCACGATGAGTGGCTCGGTAATTTACGTAAAACTGAAAGTTTCAAAGTATTTATTTCTGCCCTCTCGAACAAACAACAAAAGAAATTGTAAGCTACATATTTTTACGCAAATTGTTCAGTCAAAGGCCGGCTCGAAGTTAAAAAGATGAAATTCGGTAAATAAGCTCAGGCTCTTGGTTTTGATGTGCTCGTCTAGAAGCGAAGGTCAAGTGGTGTGAAGGATAACACTTTTGTTGTTTCTATTTTAGTCTCTAAGGTTTGTATTAATTCTTCTTCTTGCTCGACTTTTGAGTCGTTTTTATTAGATTGAGTCACAGGTTTTAGTAATTCTTTTTGTTTTATTTGATAATGCTCAGCTCTTGAAGCAGAATGTATTTCATTTAAAATAGTTGCCTGAGTATACCCAAGGCTTGCCTGATCCTTAAAGTATCCTTTTTCATTGGCATAAGTTCTAGCTGCTTCATGACCTAATTCTTCTTTAATTTTATCAATTCCAGGATCTCTCTTATCTTGAGGAATTAAATCTAGCAATTGATTAAATTCAACAATTGCTTCCTTATATTTTCTTTGATCAAGAAAAATTTTAGCTCTTTCTTCTCGAATTGTCACTTCATTAAACTCTTGCAATCCTAAAGAGTCTGTTGTCAACTGGTCATCTGGATCTTGAGGCATAAGTAAATGTTTTGCAACATGGGCGCAAAGTGCAAGGCACACACCTGTATCAAGTTCAAGATCACCAGCTTTTGCTCTACCGGCTGCTTGTGAGATTGGTACTTCCATATGATATTTAAACATATGTTCATATGAAATATTGGGATCATCTTGAGGAGACTTTAAGTTTTCAGGATCAAAAAGAGCCCAATCATCTGTGTAAAACCTGGAAATATGCTTAGCTACATTAATAGCAAAAGTTTCCGGATTGTCAAATCGAAAAATGCCTCCGTTCGGATCAAAGAACCGATAAATTTTATTTTCCGGATCAGCAGAAATTAACATCGCATGTTGAGGTGCCCCTATAAGGACAACGTTTCGCACATTTGCAAAATTTTTGATCATATCAGTTGTAGTTTTTAAAGTTGAATCTTCTAGATGGTAATGTTTTATAGGCTCAACACCCATTTGTTTTAATAGATTAAATTTAAAATAAAGAGCGAATTTGTCTCCGGAATGATATAACTCAGCTCTTTTATCGGTAAGAGCCGTCATTCTTGAATTAAATTCTGCTAAATGAGCTTTTACATTTAGAAGTATAGGTTTCATTACATCAATCATTGTGTTTATTTGAAATAATGTGGATTCTTTCTGAGGTATTTGCTGTTGTCTTCTAAGTGCTGGTAGTAGCAGTTTCCAAGCTAAAAAGGGTCTATTTTCTATTTTGTTTCCTATTAAATATCCAGCCTGCTGATTTCGAATACGCGTTCCACTAGATGGAATAAACAAACGTTCAACTTCCGCTTGCATAGATTTTAAATTTTTAGTTTCTTCAAGAGTGCCAAAAGCACGATCTGAATTAAATAATTCGAGCAATTCTTCTTTTTGAGTTTCCAATTCTTCTGAAGTGTCAGTTTTTTTTAAAATATTTTCTTTAAATTTAGATGTTTTATCCTTCATTTCTAGTTCAAATTCGTTAATTAGTAAAGGCCTTGCTTTAGCTATTTCATTTAGTATTTCTAATTCTGAATTTACATTTTTGTAGATAAAGTTAAGGTAATCTTGGTTTTTTCCGTAGTCGTTGATATTGTAGTATTTGAATGTTTGCCTTGCATATTCTGAAATTGCAAAATAGCCTTTCTTTTTTTTGGTCATTTCTTCAGAGTCGTAAGTTTTATCAATCATCCCTTTTATTTCCTTGATGTCATCTTTTGTTAATTCAAGATGAGTTGCAGGTTTTGAAATTTGATGAATTCCCTCATTAAATTTTTGTAACAATAGGATACTGCTTGTAAATTGAGTAGTATCTATATGAGCTGAATAAAGGGACGCTTCCCCAAGTTCTAAAACCTTTTGAATAACGGGATTTTGGCTATAATTAGAATTTATTTCCTTAACAATTCTTCCGTTCAATGATGGATTGTAATCATAATCATAAACATCTTCTAATAAATTCATATTAGTTGGATTTGAATTTGAATTAATAGGTTCAATATTCATAAAAAACATTACCTTTAATATTGTTAATACACAATAATAATTATAACACAAAATTGTTATTTTTTAATAATATAAATTAAATACTTAATTTATATTATTATTTTGATTTTTTTATATTAAGAAGTTGTTAAGGATTGGTTAATGAAAAACAATGAAATTTTATTTAGATTAACTGCTTCTGAGTGTCCAAGGATCGATTTGTTCCTGAAAAAACCTTTTTTAGAAGCATAAGATTGGGCAGCAAGAATTCCTCGCTCTTTAAGAATATTATCTAGTTCAGCGTCTCTTTTTTTCTTTAGTGATTAACTTTAGTAAAAATTAATATTCACTAATCGCCTCAATATATTTTTTTTGTTCCGTAAAGTTTTTTAGCCTCTACAATTTTTGCAATATTTTTTCAATTCTGAATCGTTCGTCATATTGTATGGGCTCAACACCCATTCGCTTAAACAATTGATACGTTTTATCTGAATTTGAATTAATAGGATCAATATTTATACAACACCATTCTTTTTATTAATTTAAAGTTACATTTTTAATTATAGAATGTAATTAATTAAATTTTTTAATTTAAAATTATTTGTGACTTGATTTATTTGTTGAAAACCTGATAGGGTTAAATTCTAATTTAAGAAATTTATTAAGGATTGGTTAATTATGAATATTCATTTAGGTTCCAAATATATTGAAGGTTATCATCCGGTTAGAGAAAATCTTTCAAAAGAAGAAAGTCGTTTTTTTATAACTCATTGTGCTGCGACCGTTACAACTCATACCTCCGATCCTAAATGGGCAGAAGCTGTAGGTTATCAGGTTATAAACCCAAGTGATCTTGCAAAAATCATGGACTTGGATGGTTTTGAGGTAAGAGAGCGTTGTCTTTTTTGCTCCGCATCCACACTTAAAATTATTCTAATGGTAAAAGAGCAATCCCTATTTATCACCTTTGGTCCAAGAGACTCTTATAAGACTGAAATTGATCTTTAAGATGATGAGGAAATAGGCAGAAGACAATTTTCTCAGATCAGATCAAACATTTTGGGTAAGCTCCCATTAGTTTATATTAAGGCGTCTGAATTTATTGAAAAATTAAAAAGTTCAAAGTACCTGGATTCATACAAAACAGAATGTGTAGGACAATCATTTGGAGGTTCTATTGCCCAGTATGTCGGGCTAAAGCATGAAATTCCAACAACTATTTTTAACTCCCTTGCAATCGGCTCCGGCCTGCAATTAGACTTAGGCGATGCTGCGATCGCCAAAGCAGATCAGCTTCTAACACATATTTCTGTAGAGGGTGATTTTGTTAGTGATAATAGTTTTTTTGATACTTTAGATTATATAGAATCAGGAATTGGTATAAGAACGCCTGCTAATTTCGGATATAGTAAGAGTTTGCCATCAGCCTATGATAATATTGGAGAGACTCATGGTTATGTCCTTGGGAGTCTTCTAACACATGCAGGCTTAAGAGATGCCAAGTCTGGTGATGAATTAAGAGATATTCTTAAATTTCAAGCATAAACAAAAACATTATAAATTAATCAAATCTTAATTTTAAAAAAATTAATTCTTAATTCTTTTGTTATATAATTAATGTAAATTATCAAATATATAACAAAAGTTTTATTCTTATGTTAGGTTTAAATTCATTAAATAGTCCCTATGCATTTAAAGAGTATGACCCCGTTTCATCCAATCAAATTAACCACACTCAGCAAATTTCGCTAAAGTTAACAAAAGCCTATTTTACAACAATTGAGACATCTCGAGGCGACTGTAATATTTTAGGAGCGACACCCTGCAAAGATGGAGTTAATTTTGCCATCCATTCAACTTCAAAAACCATGAATCTTCGCCTTTATGAGGATGTAAAAAATAAACCTATTTGTACAATCAAGCTCAATTCCACTATCAATAAAACAGGCAATGTTTGGCATACTTTTATAAAAGATCTGGTAGTGTAATATTAAGTCTGTAAATTCAAAAAGAGATTTTTATAGTAAGAAATTATTTACTACATAAAAATAAAAAAATCTGAGATCATTTAAACCTAATAACTATCAAATTAAAAAGGATTTAGAATGAAATCAGATCAATTATATTTTACCGAAAAGAAAACTATTTTGGAACATTTAATTTCAGATGGGGCGAAAAATCTAGTACCTGTCATTGAAATATTGTTGAATGAAGCTATGAAACTCGAGCGAGAAGCCGCACTTAACGCTTCTCCTTATGAGAGAAATTTGGAACGCAAAGGATATGCAAACGGATTTAAAGAAAGAGAATATGCAAGCAGATTGGGGTCATTAAGAATTAAAATTCCACAAGTTCGCAATCTTTCCTTTTATCCTAACTGTCTTGAAAAAGGTGAAAGATCAGAGCGTGCTTTGAAGTTAGCTATTGCAGAAATGTATATTAACGGAGTTTCTACAAGAAAAGTCTCGAAAATAACAGAAGAACTTTGCGGATTTGAGGTGAGTTCGGCACAGGTTTCAGTTGCAACAGATTTTGTAAGCGATCCGCGCATTTTACCGATCTTTGACAGAGTATTAAGCCTTGTTGGGATACGGACACCCGGTAACTTTGGGAAACGTTATGTCTTACCTGCCGGCTACGAAAGGTCTGATCAGATTCATAGTTATATAATAGGTAGTTTAATGAAACATTTAGGTTATAAGGATAGAGACAAATTTGATCTCCTTGATATTTATGAACTTGATATCGCAAAAAATGCTAATCCCGCAAATTTAACATTTACATTGTAATAGTTTGACGTAATTTTTTATAGCCTGGAGCTTGGGGGAGGGCGACTGAAATTAGCCCGTAGTGACTGAAGTGCGAGCTTTGCGAGGACGAAAGAACTACGGGAAAAAACGAAAAAAATTTAGAGCTCGGAGCGAGGCTAAGAGCGACTGAATACTATACTGTTTTTTCGAGGATTGTGAAATGAATTGTCCGAGGAAATTTTAGCTATATGTCATTTTTTTTTACTCAAACGTTATGCAATTCGGTTGCTCTTTGCTACGATTAATGTCATTAACTTAAGAATTATACTTCTGATTATAAATTACTTAAAAAATAACATAGCTATAGTATTGAGGTCAGGTTTGACATTCTGATATTTGCTGATCCTTGAAGCTATAAGGTTTTGTGGGAGCAAATGATCACAATGTCAAACCTGACCTCAATATTATAACTTTTTTAACCACTTAGTAATCGGTCATATGCTCCTTAAGTTGATGACATTGTTGCAAGCTCCGGGCTATAAAAAAGTATGTTAAAATCAAGGTATTAAAAGAAAAAATTGACATTAGAAAAGGCACGTATTGTTGATTAAATCAACACTCCAGGCTAGAGCTTGAAAGATTGACAGTTTCTCTTAAAATACCTCGGTATATCCATAGAAACTCTCAATACTGTCAAGCTAGAACCGAAATACTCACCATAAAATTCACTTGTCTGTAGATTATAAATTCTCAAATAGTAGATACAGAACATTAAAAGTATGACTTTTAAAAAAATCTAGGAGATTAATTATGAATATAATTAGACAAGACTACGAAGTTTTATTCACAAAAGATTTTCTTCAGAAAGTATCAAAAGATGATTACAAAATTGTTTTATACGATAGAACCATTATCAAAGTTATTCCCTCTGAAAAAATAGAAAAAGTAAGAAGTAGCGGTAAAGAAGTTAACGAATCTTTAGCTAATATTGTAGAAATTGTGAGAAATATTAATAGGAACGAAATAACAGAAGATGAGAAATTTCTTCTTATTGATAATTTTAAATGGTTTAATAGGAAAATTAAAGTTCTAAATCAAAGCATTTTAGACAATCAATTTAAAATCAAAATGCTTGATAATAGAAATTTATTTGTTGAGATAGAGGAAAAAAAACAGTTCCAAATAAGTGGAAAGAGGATGTATTGTTTGACTCAACTCTCCAAACCCTAAATTTTTATTCTAATAAAGATCAATCTGATCAATTTATTGCCTACTTAAACAATTTTGAATTATCAGAAAATGGACGTATTAATTTTGCAAATATATGGATAAATTTACCCCTATATTTAAAAAATAATATTACTATTGAGAGGGTGTTCTTATCACTAACTTTAGACAATAGGGTAGAGACCATTTCGAAATTACCTTTAGCTGATCAGACAGCCTATTTATTAACGGCAAATGATCAAATTATAAGGGAATATTATGAAAAAAAATCATTCTTAAAAAATTATAATCTAGAGGAATTAGATCCTATAAAATGCCTTGATACATTAACCGAAGATATTAAACATATTTTAGTTAAGATTGTTCAGTTGAAAGATAAAAAGGTGTTTCAAATGCAAAATCATCCACTTTTTCGTTTTCTTATTAGCAAAGAACTTCAAAATGTAACCAAAGAACTTCTTGATTACCCAACCATTATTGACATTCAAATAACAGACCCAGCATATCAAGCTCTTCTATGTGCAGAAAGGTGCCAACAGTTTATTTCAAGTGACAATCTTTTAAAAGTTTTAGGCTTTGTTCGAAATAACGGTGAAATTATAAAACTTCATGGAGAGCAGTCAAAAAGCAGACCACATTTAAGAAAATTTAAGAAAGTTATCTATAAAATTCCGTTCGATATTCATTACGACACGAATAAAGATGATACTTATATTCAGCTTGGATTTTTGGGTAAAGGCACTTACAAAACCGTAAAGCAACAAATAAAGATAGGTTTAGGGTTACCGATTCAAGCTGTTGCGAAACAAGGGTTAGATTTAAAAAAATCTGTCGCATTAAATGAATTAAAAATTTTAGAAATGGCAAGGGGTTTGCCCCATGTCATTTCATTTCTAGAAACAAGTAGATATTTTTCGAAAAAAAAAGCAAAAAATATTCTATCCATAACCTACCCAATGTATAATATGGGTGAATTATATGAGTGTATGCATTCTACAGAATTTAGCTATATCAAAAAATTAGAGCTAACAATCGAAATAATAAAAGGGTTAATGGGGTTACATAAAAGAAACATTATTCATCGGGATATAAAACCTGAAAACATTTTTCTTCATAAATCTTTTGAAAATGGCAAGGAAGTAGAACATGCTTTTGTGGGCGACTTTGGCCTTTCATGTATAGTTTTCAATGATCCACTTAGATTAGATTTTTCTGGATCAAAGCTTTATATGCCTCCGGCTATGCTAGAAGGAAAAGAGTTTGCGAATTGTGAGATGGATATTTGGGCGCTAGGAATTGTCATATCTGAATTTTTTATAGGAAATTCACCGGTGCAAAAAATTGATATTGAATCGGTATTGATTGAAACCACAAAAAAGTTAGGGGATTTGAAATTAAATCCAGAGCCTACAAATAAAAGCAGTATTGAATATGTTATATGGAAATTAATGCAACCAGAGCTCTTTAAAAGAATGAAATTAGCCGAGGCTTTATTTATTTTTGAAGATTTACTGCTAAAAGAAAAAGCACACTGTCAATAGATTTTACAGTGTGCTTTTTTGAATTCGCAGTTCAAATTATTTTTTGCGGTCGCTACTTTTGCGCTCTGTTTCTGTTAGAAAGCGTTTACGCATTCTGATAGCATCAGGAGTAATTTCAATCAATTCATCGTCTTGGATGTAATCAATTGCTTGCTCAAGAGTAAAGCGTCTTGCAGGAACTAGTACAACGTTTTCATCAGTACCAGAGGCTCTAACGTTAGTTAATTGCTTGCCTTTAACAACGTTAATGATAAGGTCATTGTCACGGCTGTTTTCACCGACAACCATACCCTCATAAACATCTTCCCCAGCAGCAGCAAATAAGACTCCACGATCTTGCAAGTTAAATAGCGAGTAACCAGTTGTTTTTCCGGCGCAAATGGAGATAAGTACTCCGCGTGAACGTCCTGGAATAACACCTTTCCAAGGACAATATGAATCGAAGATAGAAGTTAAAATTCCAAGACCGCGAGTGGCTGTCAAGTATTCATTACGATAACCCATTAATCCACGAGTTGGCATAAGAAATTCCATTCTTGTAATCTTATGTTCATCCGTATCCAGATGCTGCATTTCTCCACGGCGTTTTGATAATTCTTCAATTACGCCACCTGCATATTCCTCCGGGACCTCAACATAAACGCGCTCTAGAGGTTCATGCTTAACTTTATCAATTTCCTTGACTAACACTTTAGGTTTTGAAACGCTAAATTCATAACCCTCACGACGCATTGTTTCCATCAAAACGGATAAGTGAAGCTCGCCACGACCAGCTACTGTGATTCTATCTTGAGATGGATCTTCAAGATCAATTTTTAAGGATATATTAGCGCGATGCTCTTTAGTTAAACGCTCGCGCAGTTTATTCATTGTGACATGTTTACCGCTACGTCCAACAAATGGGCTATTATTAACTGTAAAATCTACAGAAACTGTTGGCTCATCAATAGAAATGCGGGGCAATCTGATGATATTTGAAGGATCGCAAAGTGTGTCGCCGATAGAAATTTCAGGAACACCTGAAAGAATCACGATGTCGCCAACTCCAGCCTCATCCATATCAACTTTTTCAATACCAAGATGACCTTGAATACGAATAATTGTACATTTATTATTTTTGCCTTCTTCATCGATATGAATAACTTGTTGACCCTTTTTAACTGTACCTTCAAGAATTCTGCCCGATGCTTGACGTCCAACGTAATCATCGTAGAAAATAGTTGATGCATGCATTAAGAATGGATTGTTCAGGTCACCACTTGGAGCCTTAACTGCTGTTTTGATTAATTCGAAGAGCGGCGCCATATCAACTGATGCATCATCAAGATGTTGTTTTGCAAAACCCGCAAGACCAGATGCGTAGCAATATCTGAAATTAAGTTGTTCGTCTGTTGCGCCAAGTTCTGTAAAGAGATCAAACGTCTGATCAAGAACGCGATCAGGATTTGCATGAGGGCGGTCGATTTTATTAAGAACAACAATTGGGTTTAATCCCATTTTGAGAGACTTAGAAAGTACAAAACGTGTTTGGGGCATAGGCCCCTCAGATGCGTCAACTAATAATAGGACGGAATTTACTGTTCCAAGAACACGCTCAACCTCACCTGAGAAGTCGGCGTGACCTGGAGTGTCGACGATGTTGATTTTATAATCACCATAAGGAACAGATGTAATTTTAGCAGTAATTGTAATCCCGCGCTCTTTCTCTTGGTCGCCTGAATCCATGACGCATGTTGGAACAAATTGATTATCGCGAAAAACGTGCGATTGCTTAAGCATGGCATCTACCAAAGTCGTTTTGCCGTGGTCAATGTGGGCAATGATGGCAATATTACGAATTTTATCGGGTTTGTACATGATATTTCTTTTCTTTTAAATGTGTTTTTAATGTTTTTTTAATAATAGCAGGTTATCAGATAAAGTTAAACAAATCAATTGAAAAACAATGATATGGGAAATTTTGTAATACTTTTGCCATTCGTGATTTCAAGATTTTTGATGGCATATATGGATAGCGATCTTGGAATTAAAAGAATGTTAATATCTGTCTATCTTCCAAATTAAGCATCTGCTTTTGCAGATTTTCTACCTGTAGACCACGGCTTATCCCAAAAAACTGCTTTGTGTTGTTAAATACTCTATTTGCAAATGTTCCGGCTCTTACGATCCCGATGAGTAACGGTGATGTGAGTGTGCGACCAAGTTCTAGAACATTATGTTCCATACGGCTTTTAAGGGATTGACTTCTTACATTATAACTTGTTAATTTAGAATCGCAATCTTTGCCATCAAGGCTCATTAATAATCTATTAACTTCATTAAGTTTATGAGATGCTAGCTTAGAAATTATGCTAGTCGTATCTAATACAAATCTTTGGTCTGTTGGAAGATGATCACCTCCAAATCGATAAACGATATCCTTATGATGGTGAATATCAATAATTTCTGGAATGAGAATCTCACTGCCTAGTTTTTTGAGATTTTCTTTATAGGTATTTACAACAAAACTGCCGACACCAGGCGCATTATAGTGGAAAGTTTTTGCAATGACTCCATCACCCACATTTTCTGCAGTTGTGCGTTGAGCAAGAGCGCCACCTAAACTATGACCTGTGATGACGGTGCCTTTCGGATAATTCTCTTTAGCTTCAATGAGAGTCTCTTTAATAATTTCACGGCTCATCAAAAATGAGCGATCTCCTATGGAAGATTGTAAATCGTCAATAATATTTTTTCTGTTAGAGGGTGAAGTGCCTCTAAATGCAAAAATAGGGGATCTCGATGTATCTTTTATATGAGTATCATTTTCAACAGGCTCAAAAAAAACGGCTCTTAGACCTTGCCTGTTTTCAATAATTTTTGAAGCTTTGTAAAACCCTAAGTTTCCGGCTTGAATGACCTTTCCTTGTCTGATTTCAGGGCAGTAGGCAAATCTTGCTATTAAACCAAAAATTGTATATTCATCTTTAGCATTTTTGAGGTTATCTTCCAT
>Ga0335394_10002644_pt1 | contig 20213 bp, 20 predicted proteins | sample MAT03_FD_205741 | JGI IMG/M metagenome (GOLD analysis project Ga0335394, IMG submission 205741) | Freshwater microbial communities from Lake Fryxell liftoff mats and glacier meltwater in Antarctica - MAT-03 (spades assembly) (version 2) ...
AAAGAGCTAATAATGATGACTCGTTCTTTTCTCCCGCATATTCTTCTAGTGCTTGTTCTAATGGCATAATTTGGGGTACATGATTTGATGTCAGTTGTGTGGTATATGTTGCAAAAAATGCGAAGGGAGCTGCCAAATTATTTTTATTTTCACTAAGATTAAAGCAAACTTTTCCAACTAGATTCCATGAAGAGTTATATGAGTTCAAAAACTCTTTTAAATTTCCAGAAAATAGTTCTAATTCTTTTGTTAAAGTTTTATTGAGAGCTTCCCAAATTGTTATAAGTAACTCTTCATTTAAATATTGAATTCCTTTCATTAAGGGAGCTTGAATGACAAATTCTTGTAATTCAAGCATTGAAGGCAGAGCACTATTTATTGTGTCATTTTGATCATGGCCTACCAGGTGACATAGATTTTTAATAAATCTTTGAGAGAATTTCTGCCAAAAGAGAAAAGTTGAAGGTAATTCATCCACGAACTTAAAAAGCCCCATTTCTAGCAATCCGTTGTAAACACTGTGCTTGAAGATGGCTTCTAGTTTGTCTCTAGTTTTTTGGGAAATTTCTTCTTGATTCTCGCTGCTCCTATCAAGATAGAGTATCCCTGAAGGGCTTAGCGCTAATGCTAATGCAAAATTAGATATTTTGGACATACTTTCTCATAAAAAACAGGTTTCTCTTTTAAGCTGGCTTATAGAAAAGTGTAAAAGAAAAAACTCTGTTTTGCAAAAGTTAAAGTAATGAAAAAATTTCTTTTAGATTTATAGAACTTATGACATAGGCCGTGCTACCATTATTTGTTTATGCAAAATGCCTTTCATCAGAATGCACGGGGAAATCCTTTATCGACAGCACCAAATTACAGGTTTGCGTTAATCAAAGAATTAGTTCATCTGAATAAAAAGAACTACTTCGTAGCCGAGGAAGCATTATTGAGGTGGCTATCGGAGTGCTTAAAAACCTAACTGATTTAAATTGGTTGTTTAATGGGCTAATACATCTCAATCCGCTTCTGGAGATAGTTTGACGTCGCTGAATTCTAAGGGCTATGTTGCTCGCCCGCTGTGACGTTAGTGTGTATTGGGTTAAATCTATAAAAGCGGCTTTCTTTTTTAATCAACAAACTACTGGCAAGCTTTCCATCGCATTCGCTTTAATTAGACATTCTGGCAATAGTATCAGTTATTTCTTCCATTAAACCGATCCCATTTGTAGAAATTTGGCGAATTTTATGCATGGTTTGAAAGTAAGGTAAATCCACTAAAAATTTACCAACTAATTTTGAGTTTTTAATTTTAGCTAACTCTAAATCTTTCCAAAATAAAGGCACTCCAGTAGTATATAAAAGCTCAACAATATAAACCCAATCTTTTTCTATTGCTATGTTTAATATATCACGGGTGGGGTTGGTCTGTGCTTTATTTAAAATTTCTAGATAATACTTAAAATATTCAAGTAAATGTTGATCCAGGAGAGCAGTAATTGGTGTTTTTTTTTCGCCAGTGTTGTAGTGGCTAGCAATACAAAGATAGTTACCACTTTTATATTTAAATCGAGCACAATTTCCCATGATTTCTGGAATAACACCTTGAGCGAGAGCTAATTGAACGATAGCCGAATTTCTTACCTTGCCGTGCAATGCAACTGCAGCATTCTTAAAAATTCTTTGTGTACTACCATTTCTCAGAATGATAGGCTTGTTATCGTCTTCCATAGCTTTAGTAGCTGATGGATAAAAGAAGGATAACGCTGTAATTATTAGAATTACTATTTTATTTTTCAAGGGACACTCCATTTATCGAGAATTCTTATTTTATATTAAGAATACCCGCGCGTCTGAAAACTGCAACAGCTCTCAGGGTGTAATTAAAATTTAATTGGATCGTTTTTGTGATATCGATGATAACTATCAAATTGATCTTTTTTATAGTGACCCGGATCCCATGTTTGATCATTAAGATTACTATTGACGTATTCTCTTTTACGGGGATTATAAACAAAGTCTATGCTGTTACCCTTGTTCTCAACAAAAACATTTTTATATTTGCCAATTTTTGTTTTATCTAAGGATTTAGGTTTGCAATAACAAATGCTATTGAAGTGCTGAGACCCGATAACCTATGGTTACCTAAGAGCTTATGCACAATAGAAACAATAGAAGAGGGTTTTGAGGGAATAAGCTTTAAAGCGATTGAACAAAAATATAAAAAGGTCCTCGTTATAAAATTTGATTTAGTTAGATCGAAAAAACTTCCTCTTTGGGCTTTTATCTAAATAAAGGGACAATCTATAAATTGCTTTTTAAACTAAGGGTAAAAAATTGTTGATAATTTTAATGAGTGTTTGGTAATAATTGCAACACTATGAACTGTTATGGGATATGATAATGACAAGCAAAATAAAAAAAAATAGTAATTTTGAGCCTGAAAAAAATTCAAGTGATAAAAAATTTCGCATTGAATTTGACTCACTTGGTCAAGTTGATGTTCCAGGTGACCGCTTGTGGGGTGCTCAAACGCAACGAGCTCTTAAGCATTTTCCAGAAAATATAGACTATATGCCGCAAGCTTTATTTAATTCCTATGGCTATGTAAAAAAAGCAGCTGCACTGGTCAATAGAGATTTAGGCAAATTGTCTGATGATAAAGCTTGTTTAATAGCAGAAGTTTGTGATGAAATTATTCAAGGTAAGCTTGATAAAGAATTTCCGCTGTCAGTTTGGCAAATGGGTGCTGGTACTCAAGCAAACATGAATATTAACGAAGTAATTGTTAATAGAGCACGCCAAATAGTGAATGCTAAAAAAGGGCATAATGTAATTATTCATCCGAATGATGATGTTAATATGTCTCAATCATCAAATGATACATTTCCGACTGCTGCGCACATTGCACTAGTTTATGAACTTGTAAATAATCTTATCCCTGCAGCATCTGATTTGACCCAAGCAATTGCGGTGAAAGCTTTTGAATGGGCTCATGTTGTAAAGGTTGGCCGTACTCAATTACAAGATGCTGTTCCTCTGACTGTTGGGCAAGAATGGTCTGGTTATGTAGTGCAACTTGGTAATGCAGTTGAACAGATCAAGAGATCACTTTCGGGTCTTTATGAATTAGCTATTGGCGGGACAGCTATTGGGACTGGTATAAATGCCCCTAAAGATTTTGCTGAACAGGTAGCGAATAAAATAGCATCATTAACTAACAAGCCTTTTGTAACTGCGCCAAATAAATTTGCTGCAATTGGAGGAGCTGATGCTATGCTTCAAACCAGTGCTGCACTTCGCTCTTTGGCAGTAGTTTTATTAAAAATAGCTAATGATATTCGTTTGTTAGGTAGTGGTCCCAGATCTGGTTTTAATGAGTTTAACTTGCCAATAAATGAACCTGGTTCATCTATCATGCCCGGCAAAGTTAATCCAACGCAACCTGATGCAATGGTAATGATTTGTATGCAAGTTATCGGTTATGATTTAAGCCTTGCGTTTGCTGCTTCCCAAGGTCATTTCGAATTAAATGTTGCGCAACCAATGATTATTAATAATGTTTTCAAATCAGCCTCTTTGTTGGCTCAAGCAAGTCTAAAGTTTAAAGAATATTGTATTGTGGGCATTTCATTGAATCTATCTCAAATAACAAAACACGTTAATGATTCACTCATTTTGGTGACTTCTTTAAGTGAGTATATTGGCTATGAAAAAGCCGCTCAAATTGTTTATAAAGCATTGACTGAAAATATCAATTTACGTGACGCCGCTATCTCAAGTGGTTATATTATCAGTGAAAAATTTGATGAAATAGTTATCCCTTCAAAAATGATAGGAAATCCAATTAAGGATTTAAACTTTATAGAACAATATGCTTGTAAAGGCCAAAGTAATACTTAACGCGAATCCGCTTCTTACTAATTGGTTAAAAATAAGCAAAATATAACTAGGTGGTTTGTTTTTCTTCTTTGATGTAGACACCTTTTGATTTTTTAAAAATTTAAAAATTTTGCTCCAATCGAATTCCTTGATATACTTTTTTTCATGATAGGTCCGATTTTAAAAGTTTCATCTCTTTTTTTCGGTGCTATCATACCTCAATTTTTTTTGTGTTTTAAAAACTTAACAGAACCTAGATAAAATCCGGGCATACTGAATACATTTGCTCTTGAAAAACCACCTAAGCCAGCAAATAAATTTTGTAAATCTTGGTCAAATTCTTCTATAACGCTTGTGCCCCAAGCATTTTTTTCAATTGAGTCAATATGTCAATTTTGTTTTTATAGCGCCATATGTTAAAATATTTATGTGATTTTGCTTTTGTTACGAGTTGAAAATGAGTTTCAGATTTATTCATCATGAGGGCGACAAAGACTTATTATTGGAAAAGGTAAAAGCAACTGCAGACGAACTCAAAAAGAACAATGACTTTGATTTTGATGAAGGCGAGTGGGATCATGCAGTTGATTCAGTGGTAAACGGTAACTTCTCTAACCCAGAAATTGCATCCCTTGTTTTACACCTTGTAATAAATACTAGCTTTCCAGCCATTTCTGAAGATTGTGGAATAAGTGCCTACGAAGCTCTGGCGGATAGAGCCTCAGGAAAACTAGCCAAAACATTACGTATGTTTGTACATGGCAGGAATTTTTCTACAGGTAATTTGGGTTTTGGGTTTGGTGATGAAATAAATTGTGGATATTTAACCTCTGATGAAGTTAGAGAATTCTTAGGATTACTTAAAGCGTACACTCCAGATGAGGAGGATAAAGACTTTGTTGATATGTTGATTGATACATTTTCGACGCTTGTTGAGAAAAATTCTGGTGACCTATTCATTATGAGTTAAAAGCCTCTTCCACAAGGTGTCAAATCTCATAAAAATTACCAAAATAGATTTGACTTAGGAATATTTAGTTGTGAGAGAGCTACTTTATAGGGAGTGTGAAGTGGTCACTAAATAGTTGATTTCCTACTATTTAACTTAATACACTTTAGGTATTGAAAAGAAAAAAGGAAATAATGAAAATAAAGATACTTGTTGTCATAATTTTTTTATACAGCAAGCAGCTTAATTCTGCTCCACCACAAGTCGTATTGGCTGAACTGGGATCTGTTTTGAACAATCTTGAAAGCAGATACAATTCGCAACAAACTCCTCAATGGCCTATTGCTCCGGAAACAAGTAAAGACGGAATAGCATATCTACCAGTCAATAAGTATTTTGCCGAATTGGTAAATAAAATTCTTCCTAAGATTTACAACGATGTTTTTTTTGTTGTTGGGAAGTTTAAGCACACTCATCGTATAACTGAAGAAGAGAGAGAGCAAAATGAGGTAGTAGATATAGGCTATTTATTTGATTTCACTGTTGAATATATGGAATCTAGAATTCAAGAACTAAATGCTGAAATAATCAAAGCATCTAAAGCTCTTAAAGATTCTCCTCAAAAAGATAAATTTTTGAGGAAGCATAATTTAGCAGATGTTGAACTATTTTTGAATGAACGATTGAATGCATTTGGTAGTTTTTATAAATTCCTCCAAGATGTTGAAAAATATGCATTGTACTTGATAAAAACTAAATTTACTAAAATTGTTCTATTTACTAAGAGCAAGAAACTAGAAAACATTGGAAAATATGATGCGTTCATGGAATCACTTTCAAAAATGATAAAGAATTCTAAAGAATTTATAAATCTTGTTTCACAAATAAACGATGGGAAAATAAATTTAACCAACGACTAAGGTTTGGTTGATCCAAATAGAGCTATGAATCTTGGATTTTGAACACTATCAAATATGCAGGGTCAATAGGCCGATTCTAAATCGCAGTTCAGTCTTTCTAGGGCACCTACAAGCCCCAATTTTTTTCTTAATAATTAATATAAGATGGATATTTTTTCAAAACATAATACAATTAGTATTAACGATAGTTTAATGAGGGGTTAAAAATGTCCACGTTTACTAAAATCTATTTCAATGTATTTTTTACTGTTTTGAGTTATTTCTCCTTGATGGTTTCAATGGAAGATAATAACAACGAAGTTGCTCCTGAAGATCAAGCGATATATTTAAAAAATTTGATAGAAAACAACGAATTTTTAAAAAAATGGTGCGCTGAGTCCAATACACCAATAGAGCAAATTTATGAAAAGATAGCCAAGAGTGTTGATTCTTATAAAACTAAAAATGCTATAGTTTCTTATTCCCAAATTCCCGAAATCGATGGTGAGAAATTAACTGTTTTTGCTATTCTCGATCAAAATGGAAATGGTAGTTCTCCAGATTATATAAAGGAAGTATTGGGCAATACTATTAAAGTGATAAAAGTGCCAACTTCTTTGTTTTTTCCTGATCTTGGTCAAAATAGATGTCTAAATAATTTCAAGAAAATTTTATCATAAAATAACGTTGAAGAATCGATAATTTATGCCTCATCGCAAGGAACAGCAACAGCTTTAAACTATTTTGCTGATGAGGATAAAGGAACTATTAAGGCATTAATTTTAGAAGGGGTGCTCATAAGTGGAAATAGTTCTATTGAGCATACGGTAGGATGTCGTATGAATTGCTCCAAAATAACAAATTTGCCTTTTTCATATTACTGGTTGCCCTATTTTGCTAAAGCAATCTTTGTTTTATATTGGCCTTCTGGTAAGCAGCCTATTAAATCTTTGAAAAGTATTTCCAATGAACTCCTGATAATAATAATTCATTCAGAAAATGATCCACAATTATCATTTAAAGATGCTTGTGCTCTTTATTATGGTCTTAAATCACAAGGAAATAATAATGTCTATTTAATCAGTAATGAAGATGATAGACATCTCAACGTTATGTACGATGTATATGATGATGAAGCTGTTCGTTCGATACTAATGAAGCATAATTTACTTGAGCAAAAAATGACAATTAATACCGATTTATCAATGTATCAAACGGACCATCTACCATTTAAAAATAGATACAATGAACTGCTTATGAAAGAAAAAAAACACGAACGATTGTTTTATCTGATAACAGTAGGTGTTTTTTGCATAGTTCTTAAGATAGTAATTGTATATTTAAATCCTTAGATATCTTACTTTGTTATTAAATAATGGACATCTGGTAATAGCTATTTAAAATGATATTTCTATAAAAAATTAGGTTTTTATAAAAAACTCTTCATAAACTCAATAAGTTAGGGCAACCATACATAGAAATAATGAGTTTTGGGGATTATGATATAAAATAAAAAACAAAACTCTTATTCTAGCGAAGGTAGCTGCTATTAATATTCATAAATCATTAATTATTGTTATTGTTGCATTATCAGCAATGTCCCTGTTGGGTATGGAGCAAAAAAAGATTTGGGTTCCAAAAGAAAGTACTATATCAAAACCAAAACCTAAATTGATTAATCCACCTAGCGCTATTGGAACGGGGGCTACTTCAAAGGCAGGGTTTGATAAAAAGTATAGTCAGCCTAAACCAAAATTATTAAGGCATCCTAAAAAAAAACAAGGAGCTAGAAAAAATAAATATAGGCGGAAAAAAGTAGCATCTTATAGTACAGCTCCTGTAAAACCGAAAGTTAAGCTAGAGCGAGATCCACTTAAATTAATGCTCCTCTCAGCTCCGTCGCTTAAATTTTTAGTTGCATATCAAATTTCTGTTGGTGCAATGCCCGTAACAATAGAACAGGTAGAAGACCAAGGGCTATTAGATCTAATTAATCAAATAAAGGCCTTAAGAGTAAGTAATTACGATAGCGATTTTGTGAGATTCTTTATTAATTTAGCTAACAATCCTGATATTGATATAGAAAAACACTTTCCCGACCTAATCAAAAAGTATTTAGGAGTAGAAGAGCTTGCTGGAAAACAACAGCTTTTAAATGCTATGTTATCTTATCATGCATTAACTGAAAAAAATTATGAAGCAACAAACTTATGCCTCGCTTTAGGTGCTTCTATTGACACTAAAGATAATGAAAATACAACTGTACTATTGTCTGCTTTGATGAAGGGTTATTTTGATTTGGCAAAGTTTTTAATTGCGAAGGGTGCCAACGTAAATATAAAAAACATTCGAGGCACAAGTCCTTTATTAATAGAAGCTCGTTCTCGTACGCCGAATATGGAAATAGTTAATCTTCTGTTAGAACATGGGGTTGATGTTAACGCTCAAGATTTTAAAGGCATTACTCCCCTATTACAGGCTGTTGTAAATGAAAATTTAAAATTGGCTCAATTGCTACTAGATCATGGCGCTGATATTGATGCTCAAACGACTGATGGTAAAACACTCTTGATGCTTGCGGGACACTTCTATACACAAAAAATCTTGGTTTGGTTGCTTAATAAGGGTGCGAGCGTCAATATTCAAGATTGCAAGAGACGAACGCCTTTAATGATTTTTGCATCAAATATTTTTAGCGAAAAACAAGTAGAAACGTTACTTGATAATGGAGCAGATGTTACGATCAAAGACAATAAGGGTAAAACGGCTTTATGGTATGCACGGCATAAGACATTTGGCCCAAGTAATCAAAAAGTAATAGAACTCTTAAGAAGAGATGAATGGTGTAATATCTGCTAATGGTGGACTTATAGAATATGCGCTTGGGTGCAAACTTAATATATTTGATATCTTATGTTTTGGGTACACTGCGCTAAAATTACGATTTGTTCTTTTAACTCTATTTTGTATATGTTGGGGAAACTGATTGAGATACCGCAAATCCAGGATATGCGGTGGGGATAAGATGCTAAAATTTATTTTTGGCATTGTGGGCAAATAAAACTTCTTCGATTGCGTTTTCCTGTTTGCTTTCGAATAATTGGTGAGCCACAACGAGCGCAGTTCTTTCTACCATACACGAGCAACTCTTTCTTTAATAAAGACCATGAATCATAATGGTTAAAAAATAGCTGAGAAAAGTTTCTTGCATTCTGAGCAAGTTCTGTTATTTTTTTGACCGATAAACGTCCTACTTTCTTTTGGGGGTTTAAAAAACTTAAAGCAAGTGCTTCATTCTTAATAATATTGCCTACTCCGGGAAAAATTTCTTGATCAAGAAGAATATCATCTAGCGTCTCTTGAGGATTTTTTTTGATTGTCACTACAATTTTTTTAATATCCCAGTTCGCCGAAAGGATATCAAAATCTAAAGGCAATTCTCCTTTTAAATTTTTAGTTTTTATACACTTTACGGAGCAGCTATAGAAAAACAATGAATGTTTAGTGGTAATCAATGCAAGACGAGGTATGCGATCTGTACGTTCTTCATCCATTCGAAATGATCCATACATGAGAAAATGGGTAACAAGAGCATGCGTGTCGAGTTGGATAATAAGTCTTTTTCCAAATGCATATATATCTTTAATTTTTTGACCGACCAGTTCCTCTTTATCAAATTTTGCATTGCCAAAGGCGGTAGATATTTTGTTGTTTAAAAATATCCGTAACTTCTCTTGCAGGTTATGTATTGAAGGACCTTCCATTGACTATTCTCTTGTTAAGATTATTGTATTTAACTAAAATTAATCTACTCATTATAGCATTTGTAAATCAATTATTTGGTAGAACATACCAGCGAACTATAATTTCATTCTAATACAATACTTTTTTGCATTAAGCTTCTTGGTGTGCTAAGATAAAAATAGAATAAAATTTATTTTTTCAAAAAGCCGATGGTGCATTATGAAAGTTTCTTTTCGTTTCAACTAAATATCAGAATATTTTTTCTTAAATACTGATATATCTTATTTTTAATGACATGTTCACTGGGTAGAATAACGCCCAAAAATCCTGCTAAGGGAAAATACAATGTTAACTATGCAATACAGAACATATGTTATGACTTTGTGTATAAGTTTGCTATTGATGCAAACATTTACAGCAACGCTTAAATCTGAAATTAATGAAAGAAATGAAATGAAGAATAAAGAAATGCAGCTATCAGCTCAACCCAATCGATTTCAAACGCCGCAAGGCCCGTTTAGTTATAACCAAGAAGATGTTTATTTTGAAAATAAAAATGCTCAAGTGACACTTGCGGGGACACTTACTTTTCCTCTAGGGAAAGGGCCATTTCCAGCAGTGATTTTAATTGCTGGCATGGGACCGAATGACCGTGATTATGGCATGATGGGTCACAAGTTGTTTTTAGTTATTGCAGACTATTTAACCCAGCAGGGACTTGCGGTTTTGCGCTACGATAAACGTGGTATTGGGAAATCTACGGGAGTCTATAGTGCATCATTAACAAGCCAAGATTTTGCTGATGATGTTAAAGCTGCGATAGATTATTTAAAGAAGAGATCTGATATAGATCCCAAAAAAATAGGTCTGATTGGCCATAGTGAGGGTGGTATGATTGCTCAAATGGTTGCAGCTCAAAATAAAGATGTTTCTTTCGTAGTATTACTTGCAGCTGCCGGTTTGTTAACTGATGTTGTAAGCATTATTGAGCAAACAGCGTGCCAACTTCAAGCTGATGGAGCATCGACGGAACTGGTTGCAGAAGATAAAAAAATCAGGCATCAGTTACTTGAAATGGTAAAAAAAGAACTGGATTTTAATATCGCTGCTCAGCATATGCATAAACTACTTGATAATTACTGGTCCAATTTATCTGAATCCCTGCAAGTAGAAGCTACCAGACTTCCTTTTGCACTTACTGCGGTAAAAGCTGACCAGTTTATTGGTATGTTTAATTCATCTTGGTATAGATTTTTCTTGAATTATAATGCCGTAGCTATGTTAAAGCATATTATTGTTCCAGTATTGGCACTTAATGGTAATTGCGATTTTATAACATCTTCACAACTAAACTTGTCAATTATTGCCAAAGTTCTTAAGAAAAATGGTAATACGGATTACACCATTCTTGAGTTACCAAATTTAAATCATTGGTTTCAAGAATGCAAAACTGGAGCACTTGCAGAATATGGGGCTCTTGAGCAAACTATTTCGCCAATGGTGTTAGATATAATCGCCAAATGGATTTTAGAGAGAACGAAATAAAATAAATCTAAAACGCATCAAGGGGAGGTACAACATATATTCCCTTGATGTTTATGTTTTGAAAAAGAAGTGAGATGTCTTTATGAGTTATAAACCGATTGTAGTTACTAATATTTCGTTCTCTGTTAATAACAAAATATGTTTTGAAAATTTTAGCACACAGATTCATCCTGACAAACGTATAGTGATTATGGGCAACAATGGCAGTGGTAAATCTACGTTGCTTAAAATAGTACAAGGCATTACGGAACCAACAGCAGGTAAAATTAGTAAGTCCCAAGATATTACGTTTGGTTATGTTCCACAGACTATAGCTGAATATAGTGCATTAAGCGGTGGGCAAAGATTTAATAAGATGCTTTCACAAGCATTGAGTATACAGCCCGATATTTTATGTCTTGATGAACCAACAAATCATTTAGATTTAAATAATAAGCGGTCCTTAATACGTATGCTACAGCGCTATGATGGAACATTGGTGGTGATTTCGCATGACCCTGAACTTCTGGAGCTTGATTTTGATGAGATATGGCATATTGAGGATAAAAGTATCACTATTTTTACCGGAAATTATGCAGAATATCTCAAGGAGCATAAACTTAAACATGATACAATTCAGCGTCAACGTGAACAAATACATAAAGAAAAACGAGAATTGCATAAATTGAAACAACAAGAGAATAAACGCGCGGCATCGAGTAAAGCAGCTCACAAAAATGAGAAAGATCGGATATTATTAGGTGCAATGAAAGAACGTGGTTCTCAAACTTTGGGTAAAAAGCAAAAATTGCTATCTCAAACGCATGAAGAAATTCAACAACAACTTGCTGATAGTTATATTCACAAAAAAATTGAGCCGAAATTTAATCTTGATGTGAGTGTGGTATCTTTGGCTAAAGTAATTGTTTCAATTTCGCAGGGAAGTTGTGGCTATGATAGGCCTGTTCTAACTAATATTAATTTACAGTTACAAGGTAATTCTAAGGTTGCAATTATTGGCAATAATGGCACAGGTAAATCAACATTTATAAAAGCACTTTTACATGATCCTAAAGTTGCGACACAAGGTGAATGGTTGATGCCATCAAGAAATAACATTGGCTATATAGATCAACATTATTCAACAATTAATGCAAATTTGACCGTTATGGAGATCATTCAAGAGGCTGCGACAGAATGGAGTGATAACGAAGTTCGAAAGCATCTAAATGATTTTCTTTTCCATACTCCAGCAGAAGTTTCAAATAAAGTTTCCAATTTATCAGGAGGAGAAAAAGCGCGCCTATGCTTGGCTTGTATTGCAGCGAAAAATTCTTATCTTTTACTGCTTGATGAGATCACTAATAATATTGATTTTGATACCCGTGAACATATAATTGAGGTTTTAAGTGAATATACTGGAGCAATGATTATTATTAGTCATGATATGCAGTTTTTAGAAAAATTAGGAATTTCTTCTATGTATGAAACAAAAGATGGAACTATTTTTTAATAGATCTTATGGGTGGGATATTTAAACAATGGCATGGTATTTATATAAAGGATGTTCATTAAAAATTGATTAAAAAAAATCAAACAATCTCAAAAAAGTTGTTGCTTTGTATTTTTCTTTAAAAATCGATTATTTGTCTATCTAATAAATTCTATGAGCAAAAGTTAAATGGGCGTAACGCTCTATGCTTAAAATAGTAGGAAAATTATGTCAGTGCTACAAGTTAATAATCTTTCAAAACGATTTGGTTCAGGATTTTGGCCTTTTCGCAAGCAATCTCATTCTGTCGTAAATAGCATTTCATTTTATCTTAATAAGGGTGAAATTCTGGGGCTTCTCGGCCCGAATGGTGCTGGAAAAACGACCACAATTCAAATGCTTTTAGGAACCTTAACACCTACAAGTGGCTCAATTACTTATTTTGGTAATGATTTTACCCATCATCGGATTGCTGCTTTAAAAAAAATTGGTTATGCGAGTGGTTATGACAAATTGCCTGCTCGATTAACGGTAGGAGAAAACCTTGATATTGTTGGGCGTATTTATGGTATGTCAATGCACTATCGCATGCAACAAATAGAAAAGCTTTTAAAATTTTTTGGGATTTGGGAAATGCTTGATCGTCAAACAGGAACACTTTCAGCTGGCCAGGCAACAAGAGTTATGCTTGTTAAAGCTTTTATGTCCGATCCAGAGATAGTTTTACTTGATGAGCCAACAGCTTCGCTAGATCCTGATATAGCAAAAGAAGTGCGACACTTTATTTTGTTGCAGCGCAAAGAGCGAAATGTTTCTATTTTGGTGACCTCACATAACATGGATGAAGTTACGGAGCTTTGTGATCGAGTTCTTGTTCTTAAAAAAGGTACTATTATTGCTGATAGAGCACCAGGTCTGCTTGCAGCATCTATTTCAAAAGCGAGAATTCATCTTACTATTTCGAGTAGTCTAGATCAGGTTATTGGGTACTTAGGCAGTTTGCACATGTTTTATAAATTACAAGATAATTATCTAACTGTTGAACTTGATGAACATGCCGTGGCAAAGTTTTTAACAGATTTAAGTAATTTAAAGGTTCTTTATTCTCAAATCTCGATTGATAAACCTACGCTTGAAGATTATTTTTTAAGTATTGCGAAATAGTAAGGAGCTTCATGATCTCATTTTCACCAATGTGGGCAATAGTAATGCGTCATATTCGAGTATTCGTTCGTGATCCTAATGTGTTGCTGTATTTGTATTGGCCGATCCTCGATATTCTTGTCTGGGGATATCTCGGATCATGGATTCAGCATTCACATGCTGAAGGATTCCATAATTATGAAATTGCTGCATTATTGGGCATTCTCTTATGGCAAGTAGTAGGGCGGGGAGCAAATAGTATAATTGCTACTTTCAGCGAAGAGCTTTGGGCCAACAATATAGTGAACCTTTTTTCGCTTCCCTTGCGTACTGCTGAATGGATAGGCGGGGTAATCATCTTCTATGCTTTTATGACGCTCATTACAGCTGTTACATGTATAGGTATTATATATTTATTTTACGAGGTACCCATTGGCTACATCATTTCAACTTTCTTGATTTTTTTGCCACCGCTCGTTTTTTCGGGAATTTGGCTAGGATTTACTGCATTGCAAATAGTGACTATTTTTGGTAAACGAGGTATAGAGCTTGGCTATGTAATGAGTTGGTTTTTATTGCCGTTTAGCGGTGCTTATTATCCTATTGAAGTATTGCCTAGATGGGGTCAAAATATTAGTGCATTGTTACCGATGAGTTATGTGTCACAAGGCATGCGAGAGTATGTAATGCATCAGAAAAGTCCAGCATTGTATTTGGTAAAAGGATATATCTTAAGCATTCTTTATGCATTATCTGCAATAATAATGTTTGTTTATTGCTTTAACAAAAGTAAGAAAAAAGGGCTTGCTAGATTAACTGATTAAATATACAAAAGTTAGTGTTTTTTGGTTTGGTTTATGTCAATGCACCATTTTTAAAATAAATTGAAGCATTATATAATTATGTCGTTAAAACTTATAATTTTAGAGGACATTATGCTAAAAAACTTGTTTCTATTAACTTTATTTGGATTTCAATTACAACATATAATTGCTCAAAATCCAAATAATAGTATTGGAGAAATACCGCTCTATGAACATATCTCGGTAGAAATTAATACAACTTATGCTTTTAAGAAAATTTGTACCCTGGTATCGCAAGAATCTATGCAAAATTTTAACGACTTATTAACAGACTATTGTCAATATATAGTGGCTTTTCCTGATTTTAATGAATTATTTAACAAGTATGGAATGTTATACAAAACATATCGCGATTTTAGTGGTAAACCATTAACACTAACGATCCATTTTGGTTTCAATGAAAATTTTAATTTTGCTAAAGAATTAGCTTGTGTAAATGCATTTAAAAAGTCATTAACAGGGTATCAAAAAGAAGAGCTTAAGCAAGCAGAAAAAGATCTTAATAAGCTGAGGGATAAGCTTTTATATCCACAAGTCTTTTTTCAAAGAAGTCAAAAATTAAATGATGAAATCGGCACCGAGCTAAGCAAATGCAACATTCGAATGAGTTCCATTGTAACAAAAATTAGTTTGTTTTAAATATTTTTTAAGGGCTTGTATGGTACGCAGGCCCTTATTGCCTACGTTAGCAATATTCTTCGAGATTAACTTCCTTAACGAGCCGAGATTTTGAGGAAGATGTTAAACCGCATAAGATATTATAAGAATTATCATAAGCAAAATGTTATTAAATTCTTCCGATTAATAAAGGGGTAATATGAAGAAATTGCTTGTTTTTTTTGTGATATTAGGGCTTTTTGTACCGATAGATAGTCAATGTATGTATAAAACGAAAAAGGCTAAAAAAACTAAAAAACTAAAAAACTAAAAAAGTGGAAAAGTCAGAGAAAAAAAGAGAAAAAAAGAGAAAAAATTGCTGTGGATTCTAAGCTTGTAAAACAGCATCAAGAACTTATGGAAAATAATCGCAAAGAAAAAGAAGTAAAAGAACACGAGAATCTAGAAATAGCAAAAAAACGAATTGAAAAAGCTAAGCGGTTAAACAGACTACACGAAGAGGAAGGATTTTCGTGGGAAAGATGGACCAGAAAGTTTTTTGCATGGAGTAATCGATATAGGAGTGACTTGTGTAATAAACTATTTGAAACATCGAAAAGAAGATACTCCATTTTGGGAAGCGATAAAAAGGGGTAAAGTTTTCAAATTAAAGCAACTGATTGCTTTAGGTGAAGATGTTAATCAAGTAAACGCGGTAGGTGAATCTGCAATACAGAGAGCTGTAGATTATGATAAATTAGCTATAGTAGAAGTACTTATAAATAATGGTGCAACTATACCCAATGTAGATATTGAAGGTAATTCTATTTTACATCTATATGTAGCGCATCGAGGTCGCTATTTTAAAGGGTTCAAGCGGCTAATGTCTTTAATGGCTATAGAATTAAATGAGGTGCTTAACAAAGTAAATAACAAGAATGAAACAATTCTTTGTAGGGCGTTGAAGCATGATAATATAAAAATAGCTAAAAAATTAATTAAAGCAGGCGCCCTCTTCGATATTTCGGATGATGAAGGAAATTCGTCACTTCATTTAGTTGTTGTGTCCAACGGTCGGGGCCGCATGGCTTTAATGGAAATGCTCATTGGTTTGGGAATAGATGTTAACTTACAAAATGAATCTGGAGATACTCCTCTAAATTATACTTTGCAAGGCCGAGGAAATAATATCTCAATTGGTATGTTGAAAAAGTTGCTTAGTTTTAAAACCGATATTAATCTTCCAAATAAAAAATTAAAATATCCTTTACATTTTGCAGTTTTAAGGAAAGCGTCTGAATATGTGAGAGAGCTTATTTATCACGGGGGAATGGTTGATTCTGTCGATTTAGAGGGAAATACTCCACTCCATAAAGCGCTTGAAAATAAAGAAAGTTGCAACATTGATATCATAAGGGCCCTTTTGCAGCATGGTGCAAATCCAAATCTAGAAAATGAATTTGTTGGATCTGCTTTGTATTGTGCAATACCTGATTCTTGGGGTTGTAAAAAGAACATACCTAATCTCATTGATATTATTAAATTACTTATTGAACATCATGCAAGTATTAACTTTAAAACTAAAAGCAATGGAACTGGATTGCTCTATAAAGCAGTAAGCATGTCATCGGGATCAAATGAACCTGATGCACTTACTATGGAAATATTCAATGTGCTTTTAGCTGCTGATATTGATCTAAATATTCAGGATAATTATGGTCATACAGCTCTTCATGCGGTAATAATTAATAATAGATTAGAAGTAGCTAAAATTCTTGTTTTTAAGGGGATTGATGTTAATTTAGGAGATCCTTTATCTTGCGCTGAAAAAATGTATCGCAATGAAATGGTAAACCTTTTGAAACAGCATGGTGCAAAAAACAAGCAAAACCTGAGTGAATGTAATCTTATGTAGCTTGTTCATTTTTTTTAACAAGGGTACAGTGAAGAATAATTATTAGTTAAGATACGACACATTTTTGTGTGATTTAGCTGGGCTGCCTTTTTTAGTTATCACTTTTAACGATTTGCCCTTGGCTTTGACTGCATCTAAATATGAAACAATTTCATCGTATTCGTAAGCACGAGCTAAATCAGTGGGTTTGTTTAAATCATCATTAATGGCATCTATATGAGCTTCGTGATTAATTAAAAGTTTAACCATCTCTAAATTACCTAAAATACAGGCCATATGTAATAAAGAATTTTTTCCAGGGTAGTAATTGTTGTTAATGTCAGCGCCGTTTAATAGATAAACGGCTGCTGTAGCGAGGCTGTTTCTTTTTAATGCTAACTTTAATTGCCAATCCAAACTAAAGGAATGTCTGCTCATAATGGGGGCAAAAAAATGAGCAATTTTTTTTAAATCATGAATGCTTGCATACTCTAAAAATTTTTTCAACGTATCTTCATTTTCCGAGCTTATAAGGTGGTTATCGATAAAAAATTTAAGCAGAGGGATGTTCTCTGAAGAAGTGGCATAAAGCAGGGCTTCTTCATATTCTTTTTGGGGAATATGATATGTATTAACAAGAAGCTTGAATATCTCAATATTTTCAGTTGTTGCTGCAAAAGATATCGCACGATAGTCGTTGTATCTCGAAATTTCAGTTTCATGTTGCACTATAACTTTAACTAGTTCGGTATTATTCATTAAAATTGCTAATATAAGAGGTGTAATCAGTTCCTGTGTTATTTCGTAATGAGAGGCAATGATTGATTTTACCCTCTCGCTATCTTGACAAAAAATTGCTTCTTTCAAAGGGCTATTTAAAAAGTACGTCTTGAAGAGGTCGCTATTATTTAATAATTGAAATTGTTCCTCCCTTAGTGAAGTGCTTAAATGTTTTGTAATTCGTAGAATATAGATAATGTCGAAGGGCTTTTTGGTTAATACAAGAGTTATATCAGGATTATTTATGATGAGTTTTAAAAGGTCGCTATTATGAACTCTATTGACTCGAAATCTAATCCGGTTGTAAATTTCTTTTGGGTTGCCGCGTCGATACTGAGCTAGCGGATTTAGGGTTAGAGCTCCATGATGTATGGCCTCAACAATAACCATATAAGTTTTTTTAAACTGTTCAAAACTTTTAATATTATTTGATAAAAATGAACTAATCAATAGCACTAAAGCTAGATAGTTGCTTTCTTTATCGGTTCTTAAAAACGAAACCAAATTCCTTCTTGATTCGGGATTTAACGTGCTTAGATTTAATGTTACTTTATACAAAATTCTATACAAAGTATCCTTAGACATCTGGTAAAATTTTTTACTTGTCCTCGACAAACCTATTTTTTTATGGGAAAATATAAAGCATCTGCTATTTTAGAAAGCCACAGGCCAATTTTATCGTTATTAAACTGATTAATTGGTAGGTCAATTTGAGGACCGTCATAAACAACCAAGTTAACAATTTCTTCTTGCAGTTCAAGATGTAAAGTCTCAAATGATGATTCGCTAAAATCGTTTATAAATTTTCATCAGAAAAATTCTAAAATTTGATTATTAAATCATAATTGATTGGGGTAAAGGGAAAAAATGTATTTACGTATCTGCATATTTGGTAGGCCGGGTAGCGGAAAATCTACTTTTGCTCTTAGACTTCATAAAAAAATGTGCTTACCTCTTTACCATCTAGATCGATATTTTTTTGTAGAAAATTGGATTGCCCGAAATTATGAAGAGTTTTTGTTAGCACAGCATGAGATTGTTGATCAAGATAAATGGATAATTGATGGTAATTCACTCAAATCTCTAGAAGTCCGTTATGCTCGAGCTCAAATATCTCTCTATTTTAACTATTCTCGCTGGATATGTTTATTTCGAATTATAAAAAGATTTTTTCTTAAAGATCCCGCTATCAAAGATCGTGCAGAGGGTTGTAAGGAAAAGATAAGATTTAGCCTGCTTAAATATATGTGGACGTTTGAGTATCGTCTGAATAATCGTCTTACTTATCAAATTATAGAGCTTAAAAAATTATATCCTACTGTTAAATTTATTGAAATTCGCAATGACCAAGATTTAAAAAAAGTTTACGCTTTATTTGAGCTCGGAAGTCTCTAAGTTTTTCTTTACAATCTTAATGGGATCCTGTGGTGTTGCAGCATAATGTCCAACAAGTCGAGACATCGGGTCACCACTGGAGCTAACACTTCAAAAGCTTGTCTTGTGGAAATAGACAAAAGTATGGCAATTGGATCAGTTAATTTACGTTCAGTTTCACTGATCATTTTGAGCTCTTTTTTTTATTTATGCGCAGGAAACTTAGCCTTTTAAGGCTGAGATGAATGGACATCCTTATAGAGAAGATTAAAAACAAAAAGTAATTGGTGCAAGAAAGAAAAAATCATGAAAGTTATGCCTTTAAGAAGCGATAAGCATATGGTACAATAGCCTATATGTTTACCATTAAAACTAATGCTCTATGACCACTATTCAAAAGACATATAAATTTAAATTAGCTCCCAATGAAGCATTAAAAGAAATTTTTGCACAGTATGCTGGATGCGCTAGATTTGTTTACAACTATGGTTTGTCATTAATAAAAAAAGCATTAGAGGCAAAAAGCAAAATTCCGTCTTATGCCGATATTGCCAATCTATTACCTCAATTAAAATTAAATGAAGAAACAAAATGGTTAAAAGCTGTACACTTTCAACCACTTCAGCAGAAGCTAAAAGACTTAGATTTAGCGTTAAAGTAGTTTTTTAAAAAAACCAAAAAAAAGAAAAAGCAAACCTGCATTTTAAGAAAAAAGACCAAGAAGACTCATTTAGATATCCACAGTCTATCAAAGGTGAAAATGGAAAAGCATACTTACCTAAAATAGGTTGGGTAAAGTATAGAGATTCTCAAGATATCGAGGGAACGATCAAGCAGGCCACGGTAAAAAAGAGGGCGAGAATTGGTATATTTGCATTGTTTGTACTATCGAAAAACAACTATCAAAAGTTTCTCTAGATAAGACCAGGGCAATAGGACTGGATTTAGGACTATTAAATTTTGCTTATACATCTGATGGTTTAGTAACGTAAATTCAAATAGCAAGTGCAACTTTTTACACTTTAATTGAATTATAAAAAAGATCCGCTGGAGAGTCAAAATTTAAAGACTTTCTTGGGCGGAAATT
>Ga0335394_10002645_pt1 | contig 20211 bp, 19 predicted proteins | sample MAT03_FD_205741 | JGI IMG/M metagenome (GOLD analysis project Ga0335394, IMG submission 205741) | Freshwater microbial communities from Lake Fryxell liftoff mats and glacier meltwater in Antarctica - MAT-03 (spades assembly) (version 2) ...
TTAAAGGTGAGAACCCCGCTGGGAGGGCGGGGTTCTCGGTACTTCTTGGGAGGAGAGAGATTCTTGATCTCTTATGTGTTTTTGATCACTGGGAGGTAGGTGGACTCTTCATGCGCCGCGGGCGCTATACCGCGTTGCCGCGGTAAGTGCCATGTGAGCGGCGCCGAATCCGACCAGGAAGATCGTCGCGACGGGCTGGTCACCGAAGATTCCGCTGACCACGCCAATTGCCAAAATTGTGACTCCGAGGGTCCAGTCAAAGCCGGCGATCGCCGACAGTGGAACCCGCCTGCCGGGTGAAGCGGCCGTCAGGGCCACTCCCATCAGCAGGCAACCGAGGAAAAAGGACAGCAGGCCGACACCGGGGCTGAAAGTCAGCAGGTACGGGACCACCATCAGGAGTGGCGCGCTCGCGAGGACGAGGCCGTTGTGAACATCTATGTCAATGGGGCGGTTTCTCATGATCATTTCTCTGAAACGAAGATACGTAAACACGCGTTTCTTGTGTGTGAGTCGAATCACAGTCCCCAAGACAGGCTTCAGAGCACGGGGGAAGCCTGCGGCCGGGCGGCCTCCCGGTACCTTTGGGCCATGAGCCGTAAGCGATCCAGACTCGACACCGTGCTTGCCGAACGAGGGCTGTTTCCTTCGCGGACCGCAGCAGCGCAGGCAGTCAGGGCCGGACACGTCAAGCTCGGCGTCGACGGTCCGGTTGCCTTGCGGCCCAGCCAGGACGTGCGCCCGGATCAGGAGATCGAGGTGATCGGCACCCGGCCCTATGTGTCGAGGGGCGGGATCAAGCTGGCGAACGCGCTCGACCGCCTGGAGCTCGCGGTGGAGGGCCTCGACTGCCTCGACGTCGGTGCCTCGACCGGTGGCTTCACCGATTGCCTGCTCCAGCGGGGAGCCCGGAGTGTCGTCTCCCTCGACGTGGCATATGGCCAGATCGACCAGAGCATGCGCGACGACCCGAGGGTCACGGTTATTGAGCGGCTGAACGCCAGGGATCTGCGGCCGGGAGATATCGACGGAACGCCCCGCCTCGCGGTGATCGACGTCTCTTTCATCTCGCTGACCAAGGTGATCGAGCCGGTGGCCGCCGTGCTGGCAGAGCGGGCCGAAATGCTCGTGATGGTCAAGCCTCAGTTCGAGCTCGGCCGGCGGCGGGTCGGCCGCGGCGGGGTGGTGCGGGATCCTGCGGACCGCCGCGAAGCGGTCGAGACCGTCGCCGACTTCTGCCACAGCGTCGGGCTGGCGTTGCTCGGCGTCGCTCCCACAGGGTTGCCGGGTCCGAAGGGCAACCTCGAGACATTCCTGCACCTCGGGCTATCCGGTGATGGTGCCGCCGGCCGGTCCGAAGGCGCCCCGAGCGGGGCCGAACTCTGCGAAGGTGTCGAGGTATGAGCAGCGCCCCGCTTGCACTCCTCTTCACCCACGGCCACGCCGAAGGCATAGCTGCAGCGACCGAGAGCGTGGTGTCGGCCGCCGAACGACACGGCTGGGAGTTGCTGCCAAGCGATCAGGCAGGCGACCGTGTGCCCGAGCTGTGCGTCGTGCTCGGCGGGGACGGAACCGTGCTGCGGGCCCTGCGCTCGATGACCGGCACCAAGGTCCCGGTGTTCGGAGTCAACTTCGGTCGGGTCGGTTTTCTGGCGGCTGTCGACGCCGCCCAGATTGAAACCGGGCTGGATCAGGCCTTTTCGGGTGACATCGAGTCAGTCGACCTGCCGGGGCTCGAGGTCACCCTGGACGGCGATCCGTCGATCGGGCTCAATGACGTCGGTTTCAGCCGCCGGCCACGCAGTGGCGTCGCCGAGCTGAGCTACCGGATCGCCGGGGAGGAAGTGGGCCGTGTGCGCTGTGACGGTCTGGTCGCCTCGACAGCGACCGGGTCCACCGGCTACAACCTCGCCAACAGCGGCCCGATCCTCGCCTGGGGGGTGGACGGATACGCAGTGACTTACATCGCGCCCCATACGCTGACCGCCCGGGCACTCGTGGTCGCTCCGGAGGACGTGCTGGTGGTGGTAAATCACCGTAGCCGCGACAGTGTCGACGTCGTCGTCGACGGAGTGCAGGTGGGCGAGCTGACCCCCGGTGCCGAGGCCGAGGTGCGCTACCGGCGCGATATGGCCCGTCTGGCGCAGTTGCCCGGTGCCAACTTCTACCACCGGATCCGCGAGAAGTTCGGCCACCTGGCCATCTGAGGCAGGATCCGGCAACTCCGGGACTCGAATCGGCGTGGCGAAGGGGGCGAAGCGTCCGGTTCCGGTGCTAAACAGTTTCCTGATGCTGCGCGAACTCCGGATCGAGAACCTCCTGCTGATCGAGCGTGCCGAGTTGCTGCCCGGCGACGGGCTCAACGTGCTCACGGGCGAGACCGGCGCCGGAAAGACGGTGCTGGCCCACTCTCTGGATCTCCTGATGGGTGGCAAAGCCCGACGCGGAATAGTCAGGCCCGGAGCCGGCGAAGCCTGGGTCGAGGGCGTCTTCGACTTGCCGGCGGACTGGTCCGAGGACGGGCGTTATGCGGCGATCAGAGAGCGCCTTCCCGAAGGAACCTGCGAGCTGGTGCTGGGCCGCCGGGTCTCTGCCGGAGGCCGCACGTCGGCCTTCATCGGCGGTCGGGCAGCCAGTGCCCCGGAACTGCAGCTGGTGAGCGAAGACCTGATCGTGTTCTACGGCCAGCATGAGCACCGCAGGCTGACCATCGGCTCGGCCCAGCTGGCGATGGTCGACGGTGCCGGTGGCCAAGGGCACGGTGAGTTGCTGACGCGTTACCGCGAGGTTTATGTCGCTCACCGTGAGGCGCTGGCCGAGCTGGAGGCTCTGACCACCGGCGAGCGCGCCCGGGAGCGCGATCTCGATCTCCACCGTTTCGAGCTGGCTGAAATCGAGGAGGCGGGGCCGGGCGAGCGCGAAAAAGAAGGGCTGATGGCCGAGCGGGAGCGGCTTCGGCACGCTGATCGCCTGCATGGCGCGGCGGACGGCGCGGCTTCGGCGCTGCGTGGAGACGGCCTCGAAGGTGGGGCGACGGCTGAGGTTTCCGGGGCGGCCGAGAGCCTGGCGCAGGTCAGCGGCGTTGATGCCGAACTCGACACGCTGGTCGAGCGGGTCAGGAGCCTGGCTCTGGAGATGGACGACATCGGAGTCGAGCTTCGTGGATACGCAGGCGGCATTGAGGCGGACCCGGAGGCGCTGGCCGGGATCGAAGAGCGCCTTGACCTGCTCTCGCGGCTGGAGCGCAAGCACGGTGGCTCAATCGAGTCGGTTCTTGCCCATGCCTCCTCGTGTCGCGAGCAGATAGCGGCGCTCGAAGGCGGAGAGAGCCGTGAGGCCGAGTTGCGCGAGGCGGTGGAGCGGCTGTCCGGGCAGCTGACAGACGCGGCAGCGGACCTGAGCGCGAGCCGGAACGGGGCCGCCGCCGGGCTCGCGAGCCGGGTCACCGGCGACCTGGCCGACCTGGCGATGGACGGAGCCACGCTGACGATTGATCTCGTGCCGGTCGCCGGTGGATTCGGACCAGGCGGTGCCGAAACGGTCGAGTTCATGCTTTCGACGAACCCGGGAATCGAGGCCCGGCCGCTCAGGGACACCGCCTCCGGCGGTGAGTTGTCACGGGTGATGCTGGCCCTGGCCGAGCCCGGCTCGCGTGACCAGCGGACCCTCGTCTTTGACGAGATCGACGCCGGCATCGGCGGTAACACCGCGACGGTCGTAGGAGGGCGCCTGCGTGGGGTCGCATCCGGTCGTCAGGTGATCGCGATCACCCACCTGCCCCAGGTCGCCTCAAAGGCTGCCACGCACTTTGCGGTTCGAAAGGACGGCTCGGCTGAGCCGGCCCGGGCAACCGTCACGAAACTCGAAGGCGAAGCGGTCGTCGAGGAGGTTCGCCGGATGATGGGTGGCGAGAGCGGAGACGAAGCGGCGACCCGCCACGCCCGCCAGCTCGTCTCGGCCGGCCGGTAGCCATTACCCTCGTGGGGTGAGTGCCATGCTGAACAGGCTGGGTTCGCGCGGTGCCGGCAAGCGGTCAGACGGAACGGTGGCGAGCGTGAACTCGACCGGAACCGTGCGACTCGGTCGCAAGACGAAGGACCTGGTCAAGCAGATCGGGCCCGGCAACATCGCGGTGATCCGCCACCGGAACATCGACCGGATCGCCGCCGAGGACCTCGTGACCTGCGGAGTCAGGACCGTGCTCAACAACGAACCGTCCTCCGACGACAAGTACCCGAATCGCGGGCCCCTGATGCTGGTCGAAGCCGGTATGCGTCTGGTCGACTTTCCCGAAGACGACCTCTTCGAGCTGCTGAATGACGGCGAGCAGGTCGAACTTCGCGGGTCGGAACTGTTGCGTGACGGGGCCGTGGTCGCTACCGGGGTGGAGCAGCTCGAGCCCGACCTCAAGCTCAGGATCGAGGTGCAGGAACAGGAGATTCACCACGCTCTGGCGGCGTTCGCCGAGAACACCGTCACCCACATCCGCGAAGAGGGCGAGCTGCTCAGTGGCAACATCGAACTGCCCGAAACCCGCACCGACTTCCGCGACCGTCACGTTCTGATCGTTGTCCGCGGCCCCAATTACAAGCGGGATCTCAAGGCACTTCACGCCTACATCAGGGACATGAAGCCGGTACTGATCGGCGTCGACGGGGGCGCTGACGCAATCCGCGAGGCCGGCCACCGTCCGGACATGATCCTGGGCGACATGGATTCAGCCACAGACCGGACGCTTAAGAGTGGTGCCGAGTTGATCGTCCACGGCTACAGCGACGGTCGTGCACCCGGCCGCCAGCGTCTGCTCGACCTCGGCGTCGAGCACACCGTGCTGCCTTCAGTCGGAACCAGCCAGGACGTCGCGATGCTGATGGCCTTCGAGAAAGGCGCCGACCTGATCGTCACGGTCGGCGCTCACTTCAACCTGATGGAGTTTCTCGACAAGGATCGGGACGGCATGTCCTCGACCTTCCTCACCCGGCTTCGCATCGGCGAGGTCCTGATCGACGCCAAGGGCGTGAGCCGGCTTTACAACCCCGGTCTTTCGGTGGGGCCGCTGTTCCTGTTCCTCGGAGCCTTTCTGGTCCTCGTGGTGATCGTGGTCCTGAGCTCACCGGCTTTGGCCGACCTCGCCGACCTGATCTGGCTGAAGCTGAAGATCTGGCTCGGGTTCTGAGTCAGGCAGGCCGGACCGGCCACTTTCGGCAACACGCCTTAAGCTGATCCGATGGGATACAGCGCCCGATACCACGCAGCCTCCCTGGCGGCCGTGTTTTTCGCCCTTGCGATCGGCATCCTGATCGGTTCCCAGATCGGGGGTGACATCCTCGACAACACCCGTAAGGACCTCGAATCGAGCCTGAACAAGGACCTCGACGGCGCCCGGGCCGAGATCGACGATCTCGAGCAGGAACTCGCCTGGGCCAACGAGTTCGGGGACAGCGTCTACCCGTCCCTTACCGCGCTGCGCCTGCAGGACGAGCGGATCGGCCTGGTCGGCTTCGGATCGCTGCCTGCGGGGATCACCGACCAGATCGAACGGGCGATCGAGCCGACCTCAGCGGAGCTGGTTGCGGTCGGCGTGGTTCGCCAGCCCCCGGACCTCGCCGACCTCGCCGACTCGCTGGGCAGTACCCGCTTCGCCAGGCTCGACCGGCGCCCCGCCCTGATCGAGCCCTACGGCGTAACCGCCGGGCGGCAACTGGTGACCGGCGGGCGCATCCTCCAGGTGAGCCGGAACTCGCTCATGTCGGAGTCCAGCGGCCAGTTCGGAGACCTGGATGGACTGATCATCTACCGCGGCGATCCCGAGGATCTGGCATCGGCCGACGCCGATCTGAGCAGCCAGCTCGATGACGCGATGATCGAGGGTATGCGCACGACCCGCGCCGGACTGGTCGGAGTCGAGGAGGTCTCCACCGACCCTTCGTCGGTCGCGTATTTCTCGGATCGCGGAGTTTCGAGCGTCGACAACGTCAACCTGCCTTCAGGTCGTGTGAGCCTGGTTTACGCCCTTGCCGGGGCCCAGGGGAGCTTCGGCGTCAAGGAAAGCGCTGACCGCCTGCTGCCCGATCTGCTGCGCCCCCTTGCCGCAACACGCAGGGCCGCCGGAGAGCAGGGCTGAGCGGTTCTCTGGGTTGGCCTGCCGGTCGCCGTCGCCGTCTCTTTGCTGCTCGTACCGGCCGGACTCAAGGGCCTGCTGAGGGCGGGACATCTGCGGGTCAACTACCGCGACCGCAAGCTGGCCTTTCCGTTGGGGGCGGTGCTGGTGACAGCGGCGCTGGTCAGCCTGGCGCCACTCGCGGTGCTCGACGAGCGCGGCGGCCTCGACCTGCTCGACCCCGGACTTCGCCAGTGGATCGTCTATCTGGTCGGGATCGCTTTTCTCGGGCTGCTCGACGACTCGCTCGGGATGGGGGCCAGCCCGGACACCCCGCGCGGCTGGCGCGGCCACGCTTCGGCCGTGTTCCGGGGCGAGCTCTCGACCGGCGCGGTAAAGGCCGTCGGCGCGCTGGCGCTCGCAGCCTATGTAGTGACCGGGACCGGGAACGAGTGGCTCGGCTACCTGGCCGACATCGTCCTGCTGATCCTCGTCACCAACGTCTTCAACCTTCTCGACCTGCGGGGAGGCAGGGTGGAGAAGACCCTGGTGGTCCTGGTCGCCGGGTTCTGCCTGGCCGGATGGACCCTGGCCCCGGTCGAACTGCTCGGCGTCTTCATCGGACCTTTTCTGGTCGCCGCCTGGTTCACCCTCGGGGAACGGGCGATGCTCGGTGACACCGGTTCCAACCTGGCCGGGGCCGTGGTCGGGATCATGCTCTTGACACAGCTGAGCCAGAGTGGCAGGCTGATCGCATTGGTGATCGTGCTCTCAATCACGCTTTTTGGCGAGTTCCGCTCGATATCGAAAACAATCGACCGGGTTCCGCCTCTACGATTTATAGACTCCCTCGGGAAAGCTAAGTGAGCAACCAGAACCCGTCAGATACCCGCTTCATTTTCGTCACCGGCGGCGTGCTCTCGGCTCTCGGAAAAGGCATCGCCTCGGCCTCGATCGGCCGGCTGCTGGTCGCCCGCGGCTTCCGGGTTCAGATCCAGAAGTTCGATCCGTACCTGAACGTGGATCCGGGCACAATGAGCCCCTTCCAGCACGGCGAGGTATTCGTCACCGAGGATGGCGCCGAAACCGACCTCGACCTCGGCCACTACGAGCGCTTCACTGACGAGAACACCTCGCGCGCCTCGAACGTCACTGCCGGCTCGGTCTACAACTCGGTGATCCGCCGCGAGCGCCGCGGCGACTACCTTGGCGGCACGGTTCAGGTGATCCCCCACATCACCGACGAGATCAAGAACCGCATCCTGATCGTCGCCGAGACCAAGGCGGTGGATTTCGTGATCACCGAGATCGGCGGCACTGTCGGCGACATCGAGTCACTTCCGTTCCTCGAGGCAATCCGCCAGCTCTACACCGAGCTGACCCCGAAGCGGGCGATGTTCATCCACCTGACCCTGGTGCCCTACATCAGCCATGCCGGGGAGATGAAGACCAAACCGACCCAGCACTCGGTCAACGAACTCCGCCGGATAGGCATCCAGCCACACGCACTGATCTGCCGCTCGGTGACCGGCCTCAACCGCAGCATCCGGGAGAAGATCGCTCACTTCGCCAGCCTTCCCGTTGAGGCCGTCATCTCCGGCCAGGACGTGGACAACGTCTACAAGATCCCGCTGATGTACCGGGCCGAAGGGGCCGACGACTTCATCCTCGATCATTTCCGGATCGAAGATGCGCCGATGCCGGATCTGGCCGACTGGGAAGAGATGTTGCGGATGGCCGACCGCGCCGAAAGTACCGTGAAGATAGGCCTGGTGGGCAAGTACGTGCAGCTCGCCGATTCCTACAAGTCAGTTATGGAGGCGCTGGACCACGGCGGCATCCACAACGGGGTCAAGGTCGAAGTCAAGCTGATCGACTCCGACGGTTTTGATCCCGGTGAGATGGAAGGCATGGACGGCATCCTGATCCCGGGAGGCTTTGGCGAGCGTGGGGTGGAGGGCAAGGTGCAAGCGGCCCGCTACGCCCGCGAGAACGGCATTCCTTACCTGGGGATCTGCCTCGGCATGCAGATCGCGGTGATCGAGTTCGCCCGTTCGATGGCGGACATGGACGGCGCCAACTCGTCCGAGTTCGATCCCGAGACCCCGCACCCGGTGGTTGACCTGCTGCCCGAGCAGAAGGAAGTCTCGGACATGGGTGGCACCATGCGCCTCGGTGCCGACCCGGTGAAAATCCACGAAGGAACGAGGGCGATGGAGATCTTCGGTGAGGCCGTGATCTACAAGCGTCACCGTCACCGCTACGAAGTGAACAACCTGCTGAGGACCCGGCTCGAAGAGGCCGGCCTCGTCTGTAGCGGCACCTCTCCGGACGAGCGCCTGGTCGAGATAGTCGAGCTCCCGGAACACCCCTTCTACATCGCTTCGCAGTTTCACCCCGAGTTCAATTCGCGTCCCAACCGGCCCGAGCCCCTTTTCAGGGAGTTCATGAAGGCGGCCGCAAAGCAGGCGGCGAGCCGCGGTGATGCGGAAGCCGAAAGGGCCGTTGATGCAGGAGAGGTTGAAGAGGGCGCCCGGAGCTGATGGTCTTCTTCTGGATCGTGCTCTCGCTCGGCCGTGCTGCCTGCAACGGCTCCGTTACACCGTCCTGAGGGGGCAGGGTTGAGCAGGTTCGCGCGGCTGTGTGAGATATCCAGCCCGACCGGAGAAGAGGCGGGCGTGGCCGCCTTCGTGCGGGCTGAGCTGGAGGGCTTTGGAATCGAGGTCGAAGAAGATGATGCAGCCGGACCGGCCGGGGCCGGTTGTGGAAATCTGCTCGCCCGAATCCCGGGGAAAGTGGATGCCTGGATCACCTTCTGCGCCCATCTCGACACCGTTCCCCACGACGGGCCGATCGAGGTAGAGCTTGACGACGGTGTCTACCGCAGTGCCGGGCAGACCATCCTCGGCGCCGACAACAAGGCTGCCGTCGCGGTCCTGATCGAGCTGGCCGCGCGTCACCGTGAAGAGCCGCCCCCGGTCGGGATCGAGTTGCTGTTCACGGTCGCAGAAGAGCAGGGCTTGCGCGGAGCTGCCGCCTTCAACTTAACGAAGCTGAATTCATCGATGGCTTTCGTGCTCGACCACGCCACCGATATCGGCGAGGTGATCGTTGCCGCACCAAGTCACCACCGGATCGAAGCGCGCTTTGAAGGAGTGGAGGCGCATTCCGGGCTGGACCCGGAATCCGGCCGTTCTGCCATCGCAGCCGCAGCGGCCGCGATCGCCGGGATGAAGCTCGGCCGGATCGATCCGGAGACGACCGCGAACATCGGGCTGATCGAGGGTGGAACTTCGGGCAATATCGTCCCCGGCAGCTGCCGGGTCTCGGGCGAGGCCCGTTCAGTGGACCCGGAGAAGGTCGTTGAGGCGATCATGGCCATGAGCGACTCGATGATCTGGGCCGCCTCCGAGCACGGTTGCGAGGTGGACATAAGGACCGAACAGGTCTTCACCGGCTACCGGATCGATGACGACTCGGTCGCGCTCAAAGTGGCGGAGGCCGCCCTGGCTTCACGTGGTCACGAGCCGCGCCGGGTCGCGACCGGCGGTGGCAGCGACGCCAACGTGTTCAACGCGTCCGGTATCGACGCGATCCTGCTTGCCAACGGCACCTACGAGAACCACACCCACCAGGAGTGGGTGCCGAGGGAGAACCTGATCGAAATGCTCGAAGTCTGTGAGGCCGCAATCGAAGAAGCGGCGGCGACATGCTGAAGCTCCGGCGTGGAACCGTGGTCGCAACCGGGCCGCTCGAGGTCAGGGTCGGGGAAGAGACCCGTCCGGCATGGGCCGACTTCGGGCTGATCGGCCCCTGTGACATCGGGGACGAGGTGGTGGTCAACGTCGAGGCACTCGACCTCGGCCTCGGATCCGGTGGCTTCGACGTAGTCCTGGTCAACCTGACCCGTGGTCTCAACGGCGGAGGAGCCGAGGGCGAGCACGTGATGAAGCTGAACTACAGCCCGCTCCAGCACCCCGTGGCGACGATTGAGCGTGAGGTGGCGGACCCGGGGAACGGAGCCGATGGTGAGTCCCGGTCGGCCGATGAGGGCAACCGCGGTCAGCCCGTCTCCAGGCTGCCCGTGCTGGCGATCGGTCTCCACGGACATCTCGCCCCGGCGGCCTGGGCCTGCGCTTCCAACGCGGCGGCCGCCGGCCGCGAACGGCCCTCGATCGGATACGTCCAGACCGGTGGTGGTGCTCTTCCTGGTGCGCTTTCCCGGGACGTTGGCAATCTCCTGGAAGCCGGTTTGCTTTCCGGCCACGTGACCGCCGGTCCTTCGTACGGTGGCAGGCAGGAGGCGATCACCCTGGTCGGTGCGATCGACGCTGCCGGCTCACTCGGCTGGGACGCGGTGATCGCCGGGCCGGGTCCCGGGATCCTCGGCTCGGCGACCACCTACGGCCACGGCGGGATGGTCGCTCTTGACGTGGCTCACGCCGGACTGGCACTTGGTTTCCCGGTGATCCTCTCGGCAAGGCTTTCGAGCGGTGATCCCCGGCCTCGCCATCGCGGTCTGAGCCACCACTCACGCACAGTCATGCGGCTGGCACTCGGAGGTGTTCATGTACCTCTCCCGGCCGGCTCAGAGGAGCTTTCCTCGGTGGTCGAGGAGGAGGGTGGGGGCAGGCACCACGTCACGGTCGAAACGGTCGACCTCGACGGATACCTGGCCGCCGGCCTACCGACCCGGACCATGGGACGCGATCTCCATCAGGACCCCGAGTTCTTCGCCGGCCCGCTCGCTGCCGGTTCACGGCTCGCCTCGCTGATCTTCGACTGAAGCCGGCCCCGGCGGCCCGTCGCGCCACTGCGGGATCCGCTGTCATGCTCGTACGCTGACACGCCCCTGCGGGATCCGCTGTCATGCTCGTGCGCTGACACGCCCCTGCGGGATCCGTTGCGCGGCAAGGGAAGATGGGGACCAGAAAGAAAGACCGGGAATGCCGCCCGCTGTTGTGACCCCCGAGCCTGCGATCGAGTCCGCCCGCTTCGAGCACATGCTGCTCGAGTTCCTGGCCTATCTCGAACTCGAGCGGGGGCTCTCGCGAAACACGCTCAATGCGTACCGGACGGACCTCCTTCAGTACGGCAACTACCTTTGCGAGAGAGACCTCGACGCGATCGCAGTCACACCGGAACAGATGGCTGCATACGCCGCCGATCTCAGCTCCGGGGAGCCGGGCGAGCGCCTCGCCTCTGCCACCGTCCACCGCAAGACGGCCGCCCTGCGCTCGTTCTACAAGCACCTGCGTCGCGAAGAGCTGATCGTCGACGACCCAACTGCCGGCATGGCCTCGCCGAGACGGTCGAAGAAGCTGCCGAACGTGCTGAACCAGGCCGAAGTCTCCAGGCTGCTGAACTCGCCGAAGGGCGACTCGCCTCAGACTTACCGCGACCGGGCGATCCTTGAGGTGATGTACGCATGCGGGCTTCGTGCGTCGGAGGTTGTCGGGCTCGAGATGACCGACATCGATACCCACGAAGGCATGCTCAGGGCCCGGGGCAAGGGCAACAAGGAGCGAATCGTCCCGCTCGGCCGCCAGGCCATCCATGCGATCGGTCAGTACCTGCGCAGCGGACGGCCGAAGCTGGTCAAGGGCAAGCCGGAGAAGGCGCTGTTCGTCAACTTCCGCGGCGGCGCGCTCACCCGACAGGGCCTCTACAAGATCGTTCAGGGCCACGCGCGCACCGCCGGCCTCGAGAACCGGATGAGCCCGCATACGCTGCGTCACTCGTTCGCCACCCACCTGCTGGCGGGCGGATGTGACCTGCGCTCGGTACAGGAGATGCTCGGCCACGCCGACGTCGCGACCACCCAGATTTACACCCACCTTTCTGGCCAGCAGCTCAAAGACGTCTACTTCAAGACGCACCCCCGCGCCACCAGCGACTGATCGCCCGGCCGCCCGGGTCCGGCCGGACTGCCGGGGGCGGCTGTCCTGATAGAACCCCCGGGTGCCCGAACTGCCCGAAGTAGAGACCATCCGACGCCAGCTCGAGCCGGATCTGGGAGGTCGCAGGATCGAGGCGGTCGAGGTACTGGATCCGTACTTCGCCAAGCCCGCCAGTCCGGCGGCATTCGAGGCGGCGGTGGAAGGCCGGACGATGACCGATGTCGGTCGCCGCGGCAAGTACCTGGTCTTTGAACTCGATGACGGAAACTCGATGGTGATCCACCTGAGGATGACCGGAAGCATCACCCTGCTCGCGCCGGACGGCACCACAAACCCCGGTGACGCCCGCATCTATGGCGCCGGCGACGCAGACAGGCACCTGAAGGCCCGGTTTACCCTCGACGACGGCGGTGCGCTGCTCTTCGCCGACCCCAGACGTTTCGGGCGTGGCTTTGTCGCCGATCCCGGGACGCTCGCGGGGTACTTCGACTCCCGGCTCGGTGTCGAGCCGCTTTCGTCCGGGTTCACGGTGGAGGCAATGGCGTCGATGAGCGCCGGGCGGACCGGCCCGCTTAAGTCGTTCCTGCTCAACCAGAAGGGAGTGGCCGGGGTCGGCAACATCTATGCGGACGAGGCACTGTTCAGGGCCGGGCTGCACCCACTCTCGCCGGGTGGCTCGATGAAGCCCGAGCACCACCGGGCGCTGCGCGACGGGGTCGTCGAAGCGCTCCAGCGCGGCCTTGACCTCGGCGGGGCTTCGATTGACGACTACCGCGACGCCCGCGGCGAGACCGGCGCGATGCAGAACGAGTTCCTCGTGCACCGGCGCGAAGGCGAGGCCTGTCCGAGGTGCGGCGAGGCCATCGTCCGGATCGTGGTCGGCGGCCGCTCGACCTACTTCTGCCCGGCGTGTCAGACGCGGCTCCGGCGCAGGCCTCGAAGGTCCGCCAGGTCCGGACGGAACTGAGCCCGCTTGGGCCCCAGCTGCGTGCGGATCCTGTCCGGTGCCGTCACGGCCTTTCCGGACCGAGCCGTCCGGCGGGCCGTCCGACCAAACCGGCAACCTTTGAAGCGATGTCGAAGACCTTCAAGACCGAAGCCGTTGTGCTGCGCTCGATCCGCTACGGGGAGGCCGACCGGATCCTTCACCTTTACTCCCGCGAGTACGGTCGGCTGGGCGCGATCGCCAAGGGATCACGCAAGCCCAGGACCCGCTTCGGCGGCCGGCTGGAGCCATTCTTCAGGCTGGACCTGGTGCTGCATCGCGGCCGGGGGGACCTCCACACCGTGACTTCTGCCGAGACGGTTGACGGCTACTCGCGACTGCGTTCCTCCGGCGCCGGCATCGCGGCCGCGAGCGACGCCTGTGGCGCCGTACTCCGGTTGCTCGACGGGGCCGAGCCCAACCTGCCCGCTTACAACCTGCTCTGCCGGTATCTGGCCCTGGTTGACGAGGATCCGGACGGGGTCGTGGCCGGTCCCGGAGGGATGGTTACGTTTCGGCTGAAACTGGCCCTGGCGGCAGGTTTTGCACCCGAGCTTTCGGGCTGCTCACGTTGCGGCAACAGTGAACACCTGACGGCGTTCTCGGGGGTCGCGGGCGGGGTTGTCTGCCCGAGTTGCGAAGCGAACTCTTTTCCGCTGTCCGAGGAAGCCCACGGTTTCATGGTCGGGGCACTCGGTAGACCGATGAGCGAATCGCCGCAGGCGTCTCCTGCCGCGATCAGGCAGGCCGGCCGCGCAATCGGGGAGACCCTGGAGCACCACGCCCACGTCCGGCTGCCGAGGCCCGAAGAAAAGACCGCGGCGTGACCGAAGGAGAGACGATCGGCGAAGCGGGGTCGGTGGGGGAAGAAGGGTCGGTGGGTGATGCGGCCACCGCCGCATTCGTGGACCGCATGAGAAGGCGCGAGCTGGAGATCCTCACGGAGCGGGCGATCCCGTCATATCCGGCGACCAGAGCCGAACCGGAACCCGACAACGCCCTGCGTACGCCGTTCCAGCGCGACCGGGACCGGATCGTCCACAGCAAGGCATTCCGCCGCCTGATGCACAAGACCCAGGTCTTCGTCGCTCCCGAGGGCGACCACTACCGGACCCGGCTGACCCACACCCTGGAAGCCACGGGCATCGCGCGCACCGTCGCCCGGGCGCTCGGTCTGAACGAGGATCTGACCGAGGCGATCGGACTCGCCCACGACCTCGGCCACCCACCCTTTGGCCACATCGGCGAGCAGGCGCTAAATGAAGCCAGCCAGGCTCACGGTGGCCCCGGCTTCCGCCACAACGAGCACTCGCTGAGGGTGGTTGAAGTACTTGAGCGCGACGGTCGCGGGCTGAACCTCAACGAGCCGGTCCGGGACGGCATTCTCAAACACACCGGCCCGGTCAAAAGCGAATCGCTGGAAGGCCAGATCGTGCGGCTGGTCGACCGCGTCGCTTACATAAACCACGACATCGACGATGCGCTCAGGGCCGGGGTGCTCACCCCGGGCGACCTGCCGACTGAGGAGATCGCCCTGCTTGGTCCGACCGGTTCGAGTCGCATCGACCGGCTGGTCAAGGACATCGTCGATCAGTCGCAGCAGGGCGACGAGATCCGCCAGAGCAAGCAGCTCGGCAGCGCGATGCTGAGGCTTCGGAAGTTCATGTTCGACAAGGTTTACCTGGGCTCAGCGGCCCGGGCGGAGCACGAACGGGTCCACCGTGCGCTCCGGATCCTGTTCGACCACTACATGGAACGCCCCGACGAGGTCCCGGAGGTGGATCCGGCCGCGGATCCGGTCCAGCGCGTCACCGACCTGCTGGCCGGCATGACCGACCGGTACTGCATCGCTCACTTCACCGACCTGTACGTACCCGAGCGATCCCGGCTTTAGGGCTCCGGCAGGACGGCCGCAAGCTGCGGAGAGTGGCGGCTCCGAATGCCGGGGCAGGCTCTAGGGTTGACTTTCTGTCCAAGTTCACCCCCGACACCATCGATCGCGTCCGCGCTGCGGCCGACATGGTCGAGATCGTCTCGACCCACACCGACCTGCGACGGGCAGGGGTCCGTTACACCGGTCTTTGCCCCTTCCACGAGGAGCGCTCACCTTCGTTCTCGGTCCATGCCGAGGAGAAGCTCTACCACTGCTTCGGCTGCGGGGTGGGAGGGGACGTGTTCGACTTCGTCACCGAGATCGAGAACATCGACTTCCCCGCCGCGGTCGAGCTCCTGGCCGACCGCTACGGGGTCGAGGTGACCAGGGAGCAGGAAGATCCGCAGGCCGAGCAGAGGCGCAAGGCACGCAACCGGCTGACCGAGCTTCTGGAACGGGCCGCGATGTTCTACTCGGCCTTCCTCCAGGACGCCCCTGAGGCACGGAAAGCGAGGGATTACCTTGCCTCGCGCGGTCTCGGCGAGGAAGTACTCAGGCAGTTCGGGATCGGCTACGCACCGAGCGCCTGGGACACTCTGATCATGCGCGGCCAGCAGGCAGGCTTCTCGGTGAACGAACTCGGTGCGGCGGGGCTCGCCCAGAAGGGCAGGTCGGGTGGCATGTACGACCGCTTCCGCGAGCGAATCACCTTTCCGATCCGGGACGCCCGTGGCCGTGCGGTCGGGTTCGGTGCCCGCGCCATGCGCGACGACCAGAAGCCCAAGTACCTCAACTCCGCCGAGAACGAGCTCTTCCACAAGGGCGACATCCTGTACGGCATCGACATCGCCAGGCCGGCGATGGCCAAGGCCGGCTACGCGCTGGTGGTCGAGGGCTACACCGACGTGCTCGCGCTCCACCAGGCCGGCCTGGCCCAGGCGGTCGGGGTGATGGGCACGGCCATCACCGAGCCCCAGCTGGCGCTGCTCTCGGCGACTGTCGATACGGTCGTGCTGGCCCTGGATGCCGATGCGGCCGGCCGCAAGGCGATGCTCAGGGCTCAGGAGGTCGCCGCCGGACGCAAGCTGACGATCCGGGTGGTCGCCATGCCGGCGGGCGAGGACCCCGCTGAGATCGCGACCGCCGGAGGCGGTGCGGACAAGTTCAGGCAGATGGTTGAATCGGCGGTTGACCTTCCCGAATTTCAGGTCGGCCTGATCCTCGACGGCGTCGACCGCGATTCCCCTCAGGACCGCGATCGCGGCATGGGAGAAGTCGCCCCGGTCCTGGCTGCGATCCCTCCAGGCGCGACGAGGGAGGATCTGACCAGGCGGGTGGCCGAGCGGCTCGGGATAGAGCCGACGGTCGTCGTCTCCCGGCTTGAGCAGGTGCCCGCGGCCCCCGCAGCGACCTCGCAACCTTCGAGGACGGCAACTGCCGGCTCGTCCCCGCCGCAAGATCCGGCCTCGGGCGAGGCGGCGGCGCCACGGCCTGCCGGCGGGGCGCTGCTTTCGCGCCGTGAGCGCCTGGAGCGATCGATGCTGGTGATGTGCATCGCGAAGCCGTCTGAGGGGCGTGCCTACCTGGAGGAGCTCCAGGATGGCCACCTGAGCTCGCCGCTGATCGTGCGTACGGCCGCCTGGCTGAAGGATCACCTCGACGATCCGATGGAGGGGCTCGACCCCGAGGACCGCGAACTCCAGCGCCTGGTCGGAGCGATGGTGGTCAGGGCCGATCCTGAGCAGGTGGGGGAGGGCTCAATCCGTCGCAACTTCAAGGAACTCGAACTTGCCGCGCTCGAGGACCAGATGGCAGCCGCCACCGAGCAGGGCGACGCCGAACTCAAGGCCCGGCTCAACCGCGAACGCTCGGTACTCGTCCAAGAGGTCAGGAGGGCGGAAGGTTGAGCCGCGCAGGAAACGCCTCGGTGCTCGCCGTCGCCGCGGCCTCGGTTCTGATGGCGATCGGCGGACCCGGCTGCGGTTCGGACTCGGGCGGAGGAGCGGGTGACGGCAATCAGGGCGGCGGTCCCCAGACCGGTCGTGCCTGCACGGAGATTGGATGCGAGTCCGGGGTGTTCGCCGACCTTTCCGGTCTGAGAAAGTCGATTCCGGACGCGAGCAGGGTTGAAGTCTGCCTCGGTTCGAGCTGCGAAACCTTCGACCGCGGTCAGTTCAGCTACACGTCGGTGGTCGACCGAAGGCTGAAGGCCGAGGGCATGCGGCGGGTGAGCATGGTGGTCTTCAACGACTCCGGGAAGGTGATCTCGCGCAGCAGTGTCAGGACCCCGTCGGTGCGCAGTCAGCCGAACGGCGAGGGCTGTCCGCCGGTCTGCTTCCAGGTAGCGGTCGGCCTCGACTCCGAAGGCAGGCTGGTTCGGTAGGGTTCTGCCTCCACTCGACGCCTCGAAGTGAGGTCTCCCGGAGCGATCCGGGCAGTGACATTCGGGGGTAGCTCAATGGTAGAGCACCGTCCTGTTAAGTCGGTGGTTGGCGGTTCGAGTCCGCCCCCCCGAGTACTACGCCGCCAGGGCTTCGATCAGTACTGAACCCCTGGCGGCGCCGTCGTGCCTGGACGACCACTCGGCTATCTCGCCGGACTTGTCCTGAAAGGACCGGTCCCCGAGGATCTCCGCGACGGCCCAGCGCAGCGACCTCGGCCCGGTCAGGCTCCATCGGACCGACAGTCCGACCCCGGCCCAGGTGATCCGGGCGGCGGTTTCGTTCATGTCCCCGGCCGCCGGGCACGAGAGAACGGGTACCCCTTCCGAGAGGGCCCGGGCGACCGTACCGTGCCCACCGTGACAGATGATGAGTGCCGCCTGTGGCATCACCTGGGAGTAGCTCAGCCAGTCGACCAGAACGGCGTTTCCTGGAACTTCGATCGGCCGGGAAGGAACGACCCGGTTCGTCGTGGCGACGACCCGGACCGGCTCGCCTCCGAGTGCGGTCAACGCTGCACGGACCAGCCGGTTGTCAGGGTCCTGAGAAGTACTCGGGGCAACCAGAATCAGCGGTTCATCGCCGGGCGGAAGTTCGATATCGGGGTGAGGCAGCTCGAATGGCATCGGTCCTGTCACGTGAACGGATTCAGGCCAGTCACGCGGGTACTCGAGCTGGGGGAAAGTCGCGACCATCGCCAGCTCCGGACTGATCCCGCCGTGGAAGCGATCCGTCGGCGGCAGGCCGACGATCTTGCGTTGCGCGTTGAGATCGTCGCGGCCGCGGACCAGCCCGCGTTCAAGCAGCCGGTCGGACATGCTCCAGGCGCGTCTGCCGAGTGCGGTGCGGGGCGGCAGTGCGCCGATCGCGAAGAACGGTTTGCCGCTCGCCTGAACCGGGAAGATGTGGGGCACGAGCGTCGCCCATCGGCAGCCGAACTTCTCGGCGGCCAGAGCCGGAGCCACCGTGAGGATGTCGTTGACAACTACGTCGGGCTGGAACTCCTCGAGCAGCGGCATCAGGGCGACGGCGGCCTGTCCGGCCCCGGGCGAGCCTGAGCGCGGAGGGGGGAAGACCTGGTATTCGTTGGCCGAGGCGAAGGCCAGCTCGGCCCCCTCTACCGCCTCCTGCCACTGCGGCCAGGTTTCAACGAGCACTTCGTGGCCGCGCGATCCCATCGCACGGGCCAGGGAGACCGCCGGGAATACGTGCCCGGGGTCGCCGAAGGCGGCGACTACGCAGCGCAGGGAGCCCAGGCTCACATGCCGCCGCTGTCGGGGCCGGAACCGGGCCTCGACATGACGATCTCCGGAACGACGCAGTTGGGCGAGACGTTCAGCAGGAACGAGACGGCCTCGGCGATGTCGTCAGTGCTCATCATCTTGTCCGCCGGAACCTGCTCCTGAGCGAACTCGGTCATGTCGGTCGCAACGAAGCCCGGGCAGATCGCGGTGACGCCGACTCCCGAGGTGCCGAACTCCTTCTGGCAGGACTGCGAATAGGAGATCACGGCGGCCTTGGTTGCGGCGTAGACCGAAAGCCAGGGCGGGTACTGCTTGCCCGCAATCGATGCGAGGTTCACGACCAGCGCCTTGCCGTGCTCGGCCCCGGCCGCCTTCAGCATGTCGGAGGATTCACGAGTGGCGATCACCAATGCACGGAGGTTGACCGCCACCTGGAGGTCGAACTGCTTGGACTGTACGGAGTCGATCGACTGGCCGAATCCGACCCCGGCGTTGTTGACCAGGCAGTCGAGCCGCCCCCACTGGCGCTTGTGCTCGGCGACCAGCTCGACGACCGCCTCTTCGCTGGTCACGTCGGCGACTACGGCCTCGACCTTGAAGTCCTCGTTGGCAAGAGCCTCGGCCGTCGCCAGCAGCTTGTCTGCCCGCCTGCCCGAGATCGTCAGGGCGTAGCCGCTCTGGGCAAGCCTCCTCGCGATCGCCAGGCCGATGCCTCCGGAACCACCAGTAACAAGTGCCGCTCTCTTCGCCACGCTCTCTCCGTTCGGGTAGGGAAACCTCGGTCAGACTAGATCAGAACCGCCGGTTTGCGGAGTGCTCTGCGGGGCCAGTGTGCAGGAGATCGCGCGAACGGCAACAATGTCGGCAACTACGGGCCGGTCCGTCCAGTGACAGCAGTCTTTTCGGGGAAGGAATTGTATGAGTGAAGAGAAGCCAGATACCGACCTACTTGGAGCGTTTGCCAAAGAGGCCCGGCAGCGCTGCGATGTGATCGCGGCGGGCCTGGACACGGGAACCACTGACTTCGAAGCCTTGCGCCAGGAAGCCCATGCACTCCACGGCACGGCTTCTGCCCTCGGTCTCGGCAGGCTCGGCGAGCTTGCCGGCCTGATGGAATCAGACCTTTCCGAGGCAGCCGAGGCCGGTGAGATCCGTCCCAACCGGGCGAGCCAGATCTCCGAGGCGGCCGAAGCTCTCGCCGAGGGCGTCAAGGCCGCCGCAGCAGAAGAAGAGGAGCCGCCCGACGTGGGCCGCTCGCTCTCGCAGCTCTTCGCGATCTGATCCGGCCGCGACGGCCATCCGGCCATCCGGCCAGTCCGGCCATCCGGCCGTCCGGCCAGCCCGTTCGCGCTTCTGCACCACCGCTAGCCGGCTGGGACGGGCCTCCCCGGGGAATGGCGCCGGTCAGTTCGAAGTTGAGATCAGCTCAGCCAGTGAGCTGATCTCGGCATCGGACAGCTGGCCTTCGTAGGGAGGCATGGCGCCACCACCGCTGCGGATCCGCGCCTCGATCTCGGCCTTCGTAAGCGAGGTGGTCTCCAGGCTCGGACCCACGGCCCCGCTGGCGTCAGCCACACTCAGCGTGTGGCAGCCCGCGCAGCCGGAAGAGTCGAACAGGGCGATCGCAGCCCCGTTGGTGGCGGTGCCCCCGGCCGCATCGCCACCGGT
>Ga0335394_10002647_pt1 | contig 20208 bp, 24 predicted proteins | sample MAT03_FD_205741 | JGI IMG/M metagenome (GOLD analysis project Ga0335394, IMG submission 205741) | Freshwater microbial communities from Lake Fryxell liftoff mats and glacier meltwater in Antarctica - MAT-03 (spades assembly) (version 2) ...
CCGGCGCATGTCCTGCTTACGGTCGAAGATTTCCAGCGGCTATCAGGGCACCGCAGCAGCATCGTCGACATGTTGGCCATGCCCGGGGCTGACGAGATCGATTTTGAGCCGCCGCGCATGCAAGACGGCACGTACAAGCTGCCCGAACTACTCTGATGTACATCCTCGACACGAATGTGCTGTCCGAGTTGAGGAAGGCGCACGCGGGAAACGCCAACCCAGGCGTGACGGCGTGGGCGGCTGAGGTTCCTCCGGCGTCGTTGTTCTTGTCGGTCGTGAGCGTACTCGAGTTGGAATTGGGGGTCTTGCTGATAGAGCGTCGAGACGCCGCGCAAGCTCTGCACCTGCGCGCCTGGCTGGACAATCGCGTTCTGCCCGCATTTGCTGACCGAATTCTGCCGATCGACGAGTCAATCGCGCGTCGATGTGCCAGCTTGCATGTGCCGAACCCGCGCCCGGAGCGTGATGCTCTCATCGCAGCGACGGCGCTCACGCACGGCATGACCGTGGTGACGCGGAACCTCAACGACTTCGATCCGTTCGGTGTTGCCGTGCTCAACCCTTGGCGATGAGCCGATAGCCTGAAGAACCGGTGGCCACAAATTCAAACGAGCGCTGCTGATCCGTTGTAACGGTCACCGAAACCTTCGTGCTTGGCAGGGCGAGATTCTCTTGCCTGTCCGCAACCCGGCGTCGGGCAAGCGCGCGACCTGTCGACACAGGGGCATCGCGGGGCCGTATCAACCGTGGTTTTTCCGGGGCTACGTCCGGATTTTTCTAATGGTTCAAACGATGCCGAGAATCATCAGAGAATCCGAGGACCAGCCAAGATGAAGCTTTCTTCGATCCAATCTCTCTCGAATCAAACCGATGTATCGCCGTTTACGGTTGTCTTGGCCGGCGGTGAGGGCTTGCGTTTGCAAGGACTGACCCGTGCGCTTTATGGTCACCCGGTTCCGAAACAGTTTGCCGAACTGACGGGAGGCGGATCGCTGCTGCAGCAAACCGTCGAGCGTGCGCTTTGCCAAAGCGATGCTGACCGCATCATGGTTGTCGCAAGTCACAAATACCGTGAGACCGCACGGCTGCAATTGCAGAGATATCCCGGTGTGCAGTTGATTTGCCAACCCTTCGCCGCTGGAACGGCGTTGGGTATAGGTACCGCGCTCCGTCCCGTCATGGCACGCGATCCGAACGCAACGGTTTGCTTTATGCCCTCTGACCACCACTTCAGCGAGCCTGAAGTATTTGGGCAACAGTTGCGGGCTCTCACCCAAGCTCCCCACAAAGATGCCATCACGCTCGTGGGGGTAAAAGCCGATCGCGCGGAATCGGAACTTGGTTGGATCGTGCCGGGCAAGGCGCTGGGAACGGTGATGAATCGTTCCCTGTTTGAGATCGAAGCATTCCACGAAAAGCCCAATGAAAATGTAACACGAACCCTGATGGGGCGCGGAGCATTGCTCCACACATTCATCATGGTGGGCAAGGCAAACGCATTTTGGCGGGCACTCGACGCTTGCCTTCCCGACCACGCAGAAGCGTTGGCCTTCGCATCGCGCGCATCCGATCCCTGGGCCCGAGCCGCGGTAGTTCGAGCATACAAGACATTGCCGCCCGCGAGTTTTTCGGTCGATGTGCTGCAAAAGTGGCCGTCGGTTCAAGTCTTCGAGCCAGATTCGTGTGGTTGGGCAGACTGGGGTACGCCGGAGCGGGTGTTTGCAAGCTTGAAGGGCAAGCCGGATTTCCTTCGACTGCAAGAACGCCTCGCGTTTGGTGCACGAACCGTGCTGCCAGCATTGCTGCTCTCGGGTTAGACTGGTGGCCATGGACTGGCTCAACTACCACCACCTGCTGTATTTCCATACGATTGCGCGCGAGGGCAGCATCGCACAAGCGTCAAAGGTGCTGCGACTTGCCCAGGCGACAATCAGTGGTCAACTGAAACTCCTTGAAGAACAGCTGGGCGTTTCGCTTTTTGACCGCAAAGCACGAGGGTTGGCTCTGACCGATGTGGGAAGAAAAGTGTTTCGTTATGCCGACGAAATCTTCAGCATCGGCAAGGAACTTCAAAATTCCATTCGCGGTGGCAAAAGCGACACCGGTTGGAACCTCCGCGTTGGGGTGGTCGACGTGGTTCCCAAGTTGATATCGTACCGGTTGATCGAACCCGCATTGTTGTTACCCGAACCCGTGCGCGTTGTGTGTAACGAAGGCAAACACGATGATCTGCTGGAACAGCTTTCGCGCAATCGAATCGATCTCGTTATCTCGGATACACCTTCGTCGCGCGCCGGTGAACTGAAAGTCTTCAACCATCTCTTGGGTGAAACGACCGTATCGGTTTTTGGCGCGCCTCAACTGGCAGCGGATTTTCGAAAGGGCTTCCCCGCGACGTTGAATGGAGCCCCTATCCTTTTGCCAATGCGCGGGAGTGTGTTGCGCGGACTTCTCGATGCTTATTTTGATAAACATCAAATCACCTCCAACGTCGTCGCTGAATTCGAGGACAGCGCATTGGCCAAGGTTTTCGGTCAATCCGGTCACGGTTTGTTCTTCGCGCCGTCGGCTATCGAAAGCGAGATCAAGAGGACCTTCGAGGTGGAACTGGTCGGTCGATTGGAATCAATTCGGGAAAGATTCTTCGTCATCAGCGTCGATAGACGTTTGAAGAACCCAGCGATTGCCGCAATCACTGAAGCCGCACGCAACGACCTGTTCAAGCGTGGATGATTCTCAGTTCTCAAAGACCATGTCTTTTGAGATGCCTCGACGGCCGAGCGCCTTTTTTAACCGCATCAACGCCATGGCTTCAATCTGTCGAGCACGCTCGCGCGACACACCAAGCTTGGGTTTGAGGTCGGCAAAAGCAACCTCTTCATCCTCCAGAAAACGGCAGCTTAGAACTGTTTTTTCTCGGTCCGTCAACAGCGACATCGCTTCGCCCAAGAATTCTTTCCAGCGCAATCGGTCCGAGGCATCAATGGCGTTCTGCTCGCCGTCCGCCGACAAGTCAATTGCCTGCTCTTCCTCAAAAGGCAGGGTGTTCATCTTGCGCGTGGCCGCCAATTGCATCGCGCCCTTTGCCCAAACCAAAGCGTAGGTGGAAAACCGGAAACCGCGTTCCGGATCGAATCGATGGGCGGCTTCGACGAGGCCCAGATATCCAGCCGATATCAACTCGTCTATCTCAGTTTCGGTCGATCGATAGGGACGTGCGATGCGCTTGAGCAAAGGCAACATCGAGGCCATCACTTTCCCCAAGGCGTCGGGATCACCCGTGGACTTCCACCGTCGGAACAATTCCAGTTCGGCGGTGTGGGACAGGAATTCAACCCGCTTTGCGTCGCTCATGCTCAGAGGATGGCGCGGATGCTGTTCTGAGTCGATTAGGATTTCCAGTGAGACCACCCCGAAAAACCCGTGGCCGATTTCGTACTGCGTTTTCGACGCCCTCCTTCAGCGCGCGACCGGCCGTGACACCAACCGACGCAAGTGCCGCTGCGAGTGCGCCATCAACATGCGTGCGTTCCACACTGACGACGTGAATGCCACACCGGGGCCCCGAGAATTCCAGTCTGCAACGGACGCGGGCACGATCCAGTCTTTCAAAAAGCAACGTTGCGGATTCGATATGCGGTCCAAACCGCGCCAGAGACCGATGTACCACTCTCGTGAACACCTCCGATTGACGCTGGGTGATTCGGAAACCGTTGCCGTGTATGTCGATTCGCATGCGCCAAGCCTTGGTGCTTGTTTGACGGTCACCGAAGATCAAACCACATCGTTTTTCCCGGAAACCACAACGGTTTTTCCGAGGGTCTCCCCACGCACGGCCGGGGCGCATCGGCAAAGCCACGTCTGAGCGCCTCGCGCGGGGCAACCCTTGCAAAGGTGCTTGCGGCCTCCAGCAAGAATCCTTGGTATGCAGCCAAGGCCAAAGATTGGGCACGTGATGGTTTGGCGGTGGTGGCGGACCCTGGGACGCAGGTGTGGACATTGCAGAAAGGCAGGCATTTATGTGCGGGCGCATGACCTTGACTTCGGACAACCGGGTGACGGTCGCGCAGGAGTTGCGGGCGACCGGCAGCCCTGAAACGATGGCTTCGTTGCGTCCGCGTTTCAACGTTGCGCCTACGCAAAGTCATCCGGTTGTGATGCTTGGACAAGAGCGAAACGTACTGGGGTTGGCGCAGTGGGGGTTCCCTGGCAACCAACAAACCCCGCTGGTCATCAACGCACGCGCGGAGACCATTGCCTCACGGCCGATGTTCAAGAGCGCAGCGCAAAATGGTGCTCTTGGTTGGGCCTCGCCAGTGCGGAAAAACCACGCTCGCACGCATGTTTTTGCAGGAAACCAGGGGTGCCTATTACAATTGGGACGTTGATAAACACCGGGCGGCGCTGCGGGCCAGCGACCTCGAACCTGACGCACTGCTCTGGATTTTCGACGAGATCCACAAATTCCGAAGTTGGCGCAACTGGCTTGAGGGCCAGTTTGATTTGAACGGCAAGGAAAAGCAGATACTGGTAGCCGGAAGTGCCCGGTTGGACGTTTACCACCGAGGCGGAGATTCACTTCAGGGACGATTCTTTTCGCACAGGTTGCACCCGTTAACTTTCGCCGAAGCAAACAATCACTTATTGCCACTTGAGAATCTGGATCTCATTCCAGACGCCCCACTTGTTCCCCCGTCAGGCTCCGACGAAGCGCTATCGGCGCTTTTGATGCTAGGTGGATTTCCCGAACCATTTCAGTCCGGATCGGAACGTTTGGCAGCTCGGTGGAGGCGGTCATACGGAACCACGTTGGTCCGGCAAGATGTAAGAGATCTTGAAAGCGTTCGTGATCTCGACAAGATCGAATTGCTCTTTGATAGGCTTCCGCAGTGTGTGGGATCTGTGCTTTCGATCAATTCACTACGTGAAGATCTTGAAGTCGCTTTTAATACCGCTCGCAATTGGATCAGCATTCTTGAAAGAACGTACGCCGTGTTTCGCATTCCGCCTTTCGGCAGCCCCAAGATCAAGGCCGTAAAGAAAGAACAGAAACTCTACTTCTGGGATTGGTCACGCGTTGAAGACCCTGCAGCGCGTTTCGAGAACCTGTTGGCGGTGCACCTGCTTCGCCTTTGCCACTGGGCCGAAGACGTTTTAGGTGAATCGCTTGAACTTCGCTATTTTCGCGATGTTGTCGGCCACGAAGTTGATTTCGTTCTGCTTAAAGGAAAGAAGCCGTGGCTGGTTGTGGAAGCAAAGTCCAGCGATCAACAAATAGATACAGGGTTGAAGTACCTTCTTGAACGTGTACGCGTCCCTCACGCCATCCAAGTGGCCGCATTTGGCAAACGCGACGCGACGCTACCCGCCATCAACGGTGCAAAGATTCGCATCATGCCAGCCACACGGTTTCTAACCCAACTGGCATGAAGCCCCCCTCACCTACTTCTCCACCGGCCGACTTTGCCCACAGCGGATTCCCGGCACCCCCCGCCTGAGGCCAGGTTCGCGACACGTTAGAAAAAATTGGTATTCAAGCCGGGTGGCGGAGATCGTGCAGGGGCTGAGACCCCGCTGTTAGGTGTCGATTCTACGAGTAAGCCTTGGCCCCGTTGGGATACAAGGTGATGGTGGAGGTGCCCGTGGAATTCACTGGCGGCGCGGTGGTGCTTGGCATGGGTGTGCCGCCGAAGCCTGATTTTGGGATTCACCAGGGGACGCCCCAAACACCACGCATCCACATCGCCTTTCGCGCAGAAGCCGCGCGTTGGTCGATAACGACCGGCCATTCCGCCGTGCCCGCGACCGGGCGTCCGGAGCATTAAACCAAACGCGCGTGATACGCTAGACCGAAATTCAGGGTTGTGCCTGTTTCAACAATGCCCGTTCGGCCCAGTGACGCAAAACCGCCAGCGTGATGGAGTCGCGGTCCAGCACCACGCCGTACCCGTCATTGCCGGTGACCGCCCTTTGCGGCGGAACCACTTGCCAAACCATCGCCAAAGCACCGCCAATGTCGTCCCACCGGGAAAGCCAGCGCTCATAAAATTCGGCCCGTCGCCGATCCGCGTTCGGCATCATGCCCTCAGCCTGTGCCGCTCCCAACCCGAGGTGGCCAAATTCGCCCAAAAACGCCACTTTGTTTTTCGCACGGGCCAAGACTTCATGCCTTTCAATCCATACGTCGCTGTCGCGCCCTGCATTCAGCCCCCATGCTTCTGGATAAAAGTGATACGAATACAAATCAATTTCTTCGACGTGCAATAAAGCGTCAAAACTTGCACCTTCAGCACCCGCCACCGGATAGCGATTGGAAAGGCCGGGCCAGCGGCCGGGATCGTCGTCAAACCCTTCGCCGCCGTCGGATATCAACTGTTGAACCCCAAGCCCGCGCAGATGCCGCGCCAACTCCCGCACCGTTGAGGAAATGTTTTGAGCGTCCGAACACGACCGACAACGGAACTCATTGCCAATCTCCCATGCCAAAATCGCCGGTTCGTCCCGGTAAGCAACACCGGTCTTGGTGTTGATGCGGGTTGCAAGTAAAGACGCGTAGTCCTTCCAGTGTTGTTGCATCCTGGGATCGCGGAAAAAGTCGTCCTTGTGCAGATCTTCCCAAGCCGCAAAGGACGGCAGTCCGCCAAAGTCTGGATGGTTGTTGGTTAGAGTTAAGACCACCCGCAATCCGCGGGCCTTCGCTTCGGCCACGACCCGGTCGAGACCCAGCAATCCCTGCTCCCGAAAAACACCCGGTTGCGGGTGAATCGAGGCTGCGTCCCCTCCGTTGTTGAAACCCACCGTGCGAATCACACTCAGTCCCAGGCATTGCACCCCGTCTAAAGCCTGCACGGCCTGTTGCGAAGATGAGACCGAACCCGCTTCGCCGTGGGCAAACATTTGTTGCAAAAAGTACACGTTCGCCCCAAGCGCGAAATAGGGACGATTTGCAAGGCGCAAGGCCCCGGCCTCGGCCCGGACAAAACCCTGGATGGGTACCACCGGCACACACGGCCCAGGCGCCGCCCCGTTCACGTAGGAAACATCAAACCCGTCCAAATCGGCTCCTTCTTCACCGGAACAGGCAACAGTCCCAAGCGGGGGTTGCACCACAATTGCGCCGCGGCCCTCTGTATCGTCGCATCGAATCGAGCCCGCCATGGTGGCAAAGGCAACACTGTTGTTGAAATAGGTTGCGACATCGCAAGGTGAGACCGCCTCGGCACGGCAACCGCGCCGTCGTACACCGCGGATCGTGTACGACCGGGCAATACATTCAAGTTTTGCAACGGCCGCTATCGGCGCATCCGTTCCACAAAGGCACGCGGCGTGATGATGGCGATTCCGGCGTGCTCGCCCAGGGTGAGTAAATCTTCGTCGCCGGTGACGATGGTGTCGGCCCGGCCCTCGATGGCCGCACTCAGGATCATGTCATCGGCGGGATCGCGGCAAATGCCTTTCACGCGGCCGGTATCCTGAACAAGCTCCGCCAAGGCGAGCAGATCGGCGAGCCACGCGAGGGCTTGGCTGGGATCACGCAGGTACTTTCGGATCTTGGGCAACCGCAAGCCGGCTTCCGCCTCCGCGACGATGGCGTACGAGATCACGAGATCGAACGCGGACTGGGCCAGGAACAGCGCCACGATCTCGCCGGGCGGTCCGCCGGGGCGAATCGCGGCGCTGCTCAGCACGTTCGCGTCGAGTAGGAACCGGGCCACGCGTTACTTTTTCGTGCGAGATGGCCGCGATTTTGGTGCCCGAAGTTGACGACGGACCGTGCGCTGGGCACCGAGGGCAACATCCATCGCTTGTTCTTCGGAGAGTTGGTTTCCGGCTCCGTCTTGTTGCCGGGCCATAAACGCCATCGCATGGTGTTTGGCGAACCGGCGCATCTGTTCCAGGCGCTCGATCGAAACCAGCGCGGCCAAGGGCTTGCCTTTGCGCTCGATGACGAACTCGTCGTGGCGAAGCGCAACACGATTCAGCATGTCGCCGATCCGGGCGCGAACGTCCATGGTGGAAACTCTTTCGCTCATGGGCACACCATAGCAACTATCATAGTTGCGCGTGTTGCTTGGCGCCAGTGTTATCGCCGTTGTGTGCTCGGGGCGCGTTAACCTCGACGATCCGTTACCGTTTGCCAATAGGGAACCGATCGCATTGGGCACATCTTGTGCTGGCTAATCCGGTGGCTGGCGTCGCACCAGCCGCTTTGGCGAAGTCCCTGCGACGGTCGTTGATAGGAGTGAACGGAACGATGATTTCACGAAAAATTACGCTGGCTTGTGCATTAACCCTGTTGGCTGCCTGCGGATCCGCGGATTCCCGCAACGGGGGAGGTGCCGAGGGCGGCGGTGCCGGTAATGAAGGCGGTAAAGGTGGCGGTAAAGCTGGCGGAACCGGCGGTAGCAAGTCGGGCGGCACGGGCGGCTCGAAATCGACGGGTGGCTCGGGTGGGACCAGCAAGTCGGGCGGCTCGGGTGGCTCAACGGCAACCGGTGGTACGGCTGCGACCGGTGGTACGGGTGGCACGGTGGCGACCGGTGGTACGGGTGGCTCAACGGCGACGGGTGGTACGGGCGGCACGGCGGCGACCGGGGGTACCGGTGGTACGGTTGCTGCCAAGACCCGTGTTGACTGGGACTTCGAGCAAGGGATCACACCCTGGCGCAACGTACTTGGCAGCGCCGACGTGTTGACCTTGCCGCAACCCACCGCCAGCACGGCGCAGGCCAAGGACGGAACGTCGTCGCTGGCGGTTGCCATTGATGCACCGGCTGCCGAGCAGCAGGTTTTCGTTGGCATTCAGGCCGAACCCTTTATCTTGATGGGCGCACAAAAGAACATCAAGAAGGTCACGGGTTACGTCTGGGTGCCGCTCGATCACAAGATCGCCTACACCCAGATGTTCACCTTCAGCTTTGGCAGCACCGCCGTCAATGAGTGGCAAGGCGTCCCGCCAACGGGCGGCCTCGTGCCGGGCGACTGGAGCAAGTTCGAGATGGATCTCACGACCAAGTTCCCGGCGGGCTATCCGCTCGACAACTTGCTCGCCGTTGGATTCCAGTTCAACAGCACCGTGGCGTGGAAGGGTACCCTCTACATCGATGGCGTTGGCGTTGAATTGATGCCGTAAAGACCGGTTGATTTACTGACCCATCCAGCGGCGAATGCGCAAATCGACCAGATCCTTGCCGACCCCCCAGATGCGCTTTAATCCCGTTGATTTCGAGAAACCCGCAATGCGGGGACGACAACGCACGGTGACCGTCCGTGTGACGATTCCCTGCACCAGCATGCGGATGGGGAACTCGAAGTTCAGGAAAAACGTATCTGGCTTTAATACTTCGGGGACAAACAGGGCCCGCTTGAACAGGTAGGGGCCGTCGCTGCGCATGCGCACACCGTGCACGAGCCGGATCAGTGCGCGGATGCCAAACGACAACACCTTGCGATCCAGGCCATCGTTGCGGTCATCGTAGACCGAAAACACGACCTCGGCCTGGCCATCGCGGGCGGCGTTTCGTAACACAGCAATGGCGTCGGGTTCAATTTGACCGTCGGCGGGCATGAAGGTCACCCAGGATCCGCTGGCGGCGGCAACGCCGGTCTTCAACGCGGCACCGATGCCGCGGTTGGTTTCGTGGCGCTTGACGATGGCGCGACGGCCAGACAGGGCGCTTCGGGCGACCTCGGCGGTGTCATCGCGGGATCCATCATCGACGAAAACGATCTCGGCGTCGGGCTCGTTGGCGTCGAGCCATTTGCACAACTCGGCGATGACCGGTCGTACGTTTTCGCTTTCGTTGAAGGCGAACAGGATCAGGGTCAAGGACGGCGCTGCACTCATGGACGTTCCCGCAAGATCTTCGCGGGCGATCCGGCGACCACCGTGTAGGGCGGAACGTCGCGCGTCACCACGGCACCGGCGCCGACCTGCGCTCCGGCTCCGATGGTGACACCGGGCAAGATCACCGCGTTGCAACCGATGTCAGCGCCATCGCCAATCGTGACGGGCTTGAACTCGATCGGCGAAAGATAGATGGCGGTATCGCGGCCAGCCTCGATGTGTTGCGAGGTCAGGATCTTCACACCGGGCCCAATGCCTACTCGGGCGCCGATGACAAGGCCTCCCGCACTGTGAAAGAAACACTGCTGGCCAATCCAGCACGCGTCGCCGATCTCGAGGGTGTTCTTGTGGTAGCCCTTCAAGATCGTGTAGTGGCCGACGTAAACGTTGTGGCCAAGGCGCACGTTTTCAGGGTGGAAGATCAAGACGCCCGCCTCGAAAACACAGTCCTGTCCACAGGCGCCAAGTTCGGATTCTTTGAAGGCGCCGCTTCCGTGCGACCGATTCGGCATGGGGCGATGATATCAGGGAAGCCCTGGCATCGGGGATTGCAATGGCACACGCTGAAAGGGGATACTCCCCGAGTATGGAAATCCACAATGTGGTCATCTGGGGCGCTTCGGGACACAGCCTCGTCGCGGCCGATATCCTGCGTTTGATGGGTCAGTGGAAGATCGTGGGCTTTCTTTCCGATGTGGCGCTTCAACACGGCCAGGCCTGGGGCGGGGCAACGGTGCTGGGTGATGGAACGCTGTTGCGCAAGCTCGTCTCAGAAGGCGTCACGCATGCCTTCATCGCCGTCGGCAGCAACCCGGACCGAAGGCGGTTGGCACAGGGGTGTCTTGACGCGGGACTCGCGCTTGCGACGGCGGTGCATCCGCGTGCGATCGTTGCGGGTGATGTGAAAATAGGGCCTGGGTCAATGGTTGCAGGCGGTGCGATCCTCAATCCGGGCACCGTGCTTTCGAGCAATGTCATCGTGAACACGGGTGCGATCGTCGATCACGAATGCATGCTTGCGGCGGGGGTGCACGTTGGGCCGGGATGTCAGTTGGGCGGATGCGTGCAGATCGGAGAGGAAAGCTGGATCGGCATCGGTGCCTCGATCATTCACCAACGCAAGATTGGGGCGCGCACCATCGTGGGTGCGGGCGCGGTGGTCGTCGAAGATCTGCCCGCGGATGTGGTGGCGTATGGCGTGCCCGCACGGGTGGCACGAGCCAACACCCGCTAGGCGGCAGGCCTACGCCGCGTGCACGTCTCTGCCGATCAATACGTCCGCTGAAATACCAAGTGCATCACGCAAGCGCACGATCATCTGGATACTGAGCGGTCGGCGGCGATTCAACACCTCTGACGCCCGCGACCGACTCCCCAATATTTCGCCCAAGTCAGAACGTTCCATCCCCTGCTGCTCCAAACGGAACACAATTGCATCAACGGGATCAGGCGGATCGATCGGGTAATGTTTGGCTTCATAGGCATCTACCAACGTCACCAACACCTCGAGATCGTCCGCAGCTGTCGTACCTGGACGTGCGCCCCAGAGTTTTTCAAGTTCGCGCATTGCCTGCGCGTGATCACGTTGATTTCTGATTGGTCGAATTTTCATGTTTGCGCTCCTAGAGCTTGGTCACGTCAACCGCGTCGTACTGCCGATGGGTACCAACGAACTTGCTCCAGACTGCCTGATCCGCAAACCACACTTTTACGACAAGCCTGTACTTGTTGCCACCGATGTTGAACACCACGCGCTCGTCGTCGATGACGCTTGCCGTTGCGTACCGTCGTTTGATATCCACCATCGATTTCCATGTACTGCGCCGAGTCTCTGCAAACCATGCCTTGAACGGGCCTTCGGAATCAGCGTGCCGTCGCCAGAAATCTTCCAAGGTTTTTCTGGCGATGACCCGCATTGTCTCGTCTTCCAAGATAGTCCGTTCCCATTTTGGGAACAACAAAAAAGATTCCAACGCTCCATGCCACGTCGGGACGATGTCCCGGGCTTCGGGCCCCCTTTGGGGCCGCCTGTCGCTAGGCGGTGCGTGGTCGGTGGCCTCGCCAGCCGTACCAGACGACGTATACGTAGCACAATCCCGCCACGAAGAACGATTTCTGTACGCCGATGGCATCGGCAACGAAGCCCTGAATCAGCGGAACGATGGCGCCGCCCACGATGGCCATGCACAAGATCCCCGATCCCTGACCGGTAAGCGATCCCAGGCGGGACAGCGCGAGGGTGAAGATGGTGGGGAACATCACCGAGTTGAATAGACCGATCAACAACACGGACCCCATCGCGACCGTGCCGGTGCTCGACATCGTCAAGACAATGAGACCCACGACAGCAAGACCGTGCCAGGCCAGCACCTTTGCGGGATTCCACTTTCGCAGCGTGATGGTGCCAATGAAGCGGCCGACCATCGCGCCTCCCCAGTAATACGATACGTAGTTTGCGGCCTGTGCTTCACCGAGGCCGGCGACACTGGGTTCGGCAAGGTAGTTGACGAGAAAGCTGCCGACGGCCACTTCACCGCCAACGTAGGCGAAGATCCCCACAGCGCCGAGCACAAGATGTCGGTGTCGCCAGGCGCTGTCGTTGCGATCGGCGCCGGCAGCGGGAGGTGCAGTTTCAGCAAGGATCGGCAGGCGGAACAGCGCCATCGCAATCGCAAGAACGATCAGCGCCGCGGCCAGGCCGAGATACGGATATTGAACCGCCTGGGCTTCGGCCAGGCGATAGGCCTCGGCCGCTTCGGCGGACAAGGCCTTGATCTCGTCGGCGGATTTTGCAGCGTGCGACAGAATGTATTTCGCGCCAAAGATCGGCGCGAGCGTGGTGGCCAGCGAATTGAAGGCCTGGGTCATCGTCAGGCGCGATGAAGCGGTGGCGGGTGAGCCCAGCACGGCGACGTAGGGATTCGCTGCCACCTGCAAAAGGGTGATCCCGGATGCAAGGATGAAGAGCGCGCCCAGGAACATGTTGTAGCTGCGCAGCGAGGCGGCCGGGTAAAACAATGCACAACCAAGGGCTGCGACCAGCAACCCCGTCACGATGCCGCGCTTGTAGCCGAAACGATTGACGAGCCAACCCGAGGGCAAGGACATAACGAAGTAGGCGGTGAAGAACGCCATCTGCACCAACATCGCGCGCGCATAACCCAGATCAAAGACGGCCTTGAAGTGTGGAATGATGATGTCGTTCAGGCAGGTGAGAAATCCCCACATGAAAAACAGGGTCGTCAAGGCGACGAGCGGCACGGTATGGTTTTTGCCATCACCGACAGCGGTGGAAGCGGACGAGGACGCAATCGGGGCTGCAGCCATGGTGGCCCTGTTTAACCGGCAACGGCGTCGATGAACAGTTCGAATGCAGAATGCCGCCTGAAACTGCGCATTCAGGTCGCTACGACTGGCTTGCAAATTGTAGAGCGAGCAATTCGGCGGAACGGTTCACATCGTGTTTGGCGAGCACGCGATCCCGGCCCACAAGACCCATCTGCGTTAACTCTGCCGCGCTGTTGCCCAGTGCTTTCTTCATCGCTTCGGCCAGCGCCTCGGCCGAACCTGAAGGCACCATGAAACCATTGACGCCGTTTTCAACCAGTTCCGGAATGCCCGCCACGTCCGTCGTCACGACCGGACGTCCCATCGCGAGGGCCTCCATGATCACAACGGGAAGACCTTCACCAAGGCTAGACAACACCAACGTTCGAGCCGATTCCAAAGCCCGTCGCACGCCTTCGCTGTTTTTCCAGCCGACCAGTGTCACGTGTGCTTGCAAACCGGACCTCGTGATCTGCGCCTCTATTATCGGTCGCAATTCGCCGTCGCCTATCATTGTGACCGCGAATGGAACCTTCTGCGCGGCAAGCAGCGCCATGGCCTCACACAACACACCGTAGCCTTTTTGTTCACAGAAGCGGCCGACCACCACAAATCCGCCCTCATCGGGCACGGGTGTTGGGACATGCGATAAGAAACCGGTATCGAGGCCGCAGGGGACCACCACAATCTTGTCCCGATCGGATGGCTCGCAATATCCCGAGAGGGTCTTCCGTCCAAATTCGCTGATGACGGCGACAAACTTGGCCCGTGCTACTTTTTCACCAAGCGACAGCAATGGGGCCTGGTCGAACTCTTCGGGTCCATGAACGGTAAAGCTGTAGGGAATGCCGCTCAAGATCGAAGCCAACATCGCAACCGTGGCCGAGTTGGTGCCAAAATGCGCATGCAGATGTTGGACCCCTTGCGCCATCAGTCGGTGTTGCAACACGCAGGCCTCCGCGAGGTAGATGCCGTGATACAGTAGGCCACGTTGCGATCGACGGCTTATTTTCAACGCGAGATTCGCCGCTACGCAAAATCTTCGCGGGTTGCGCACGAGCGATCGCAAAAGCGCCGCGCCGAAGCCAATCGCACCCGCATCCAGCAGAACGCTGGTTTTTTCGGCCTCGGCCAGATCGGCGGGATCCACCAGCGGATCGCCTGAGCGTCGAACCGTGAACCGCTTGATCGACCAGCCCCGTTGTTCGAGCGCCAGGATCTCCCTTCGGATAAACGTGTGGCTGCCCTTGGGGTATTGATTCACAAGGTACGCGATGGTGGCGTTTCCGGTCGTGCCGACGCTTGAAGACATGCCCTTGGTACTCGGGCGGGTCAATACCACGCTTCGCGGCACGCGTCGCTTGCGATTCTGCCAAACAGTCGCGAATCGCCCAACCGGGATCAACGAATCCGGTTGCCCCGGCCCTTCGGCCTGCGGGTCAAAGCATCGTAAGCCGCGGTTTTGTAAAGGGCACTTAGGGTTGGGAAGTTGAAAACGGTGCGCAGGAAGTATTCGATGGTGCCACCGAAGTACATGCACGCTTGCCCGATGTGAATCAGCTCTTCGGCGGAGGCTCCAACGATGTGCACCCCCAGCAACTTGAGCGAATCACGCTCGCACACAAGCTTGCACATGCCGGCGCCTGCGCCGAGCAACCGGCCGCGATCGAGATCAGCGTGGTACGAACGTCCTATCAGCACCTCGTGTCCGTCGGCTCGGGCCTGGTCCTCGGTTTTGCCCACGGTCGAGACGCCGGGGATCGTGTAAATGCCATACGGCAACAGGGGAAAGGTCGTCGTTTCGGGAAAGCGCTGCCGGTCGAGAAGCGCGCCGGTCGTGCCATCGGTTGGTTTGCGGGCAGTGGGCCCGGGATCGATGCCGAATGCGTGGCCAACCGCAACACGGCCTTGCTCCATCGCGGTTGAGGCGAGGCCCGGAAAGCCGATGACATCTCCCACCGCATAAATATTCGGCACGCTGGTACGATACACGGCGTCGACGGTGATCCGACCGTTGTGAAGAGGCGTGATCCCGGCGGCCTCAAGACCGAGCCCCTCGGTTTGGCCAAGGCGCCCGCCGCAGAACAGTAAGGCCTCGCTCTGAACCGCTGTGCCCTTCTTGCCCACCGTCTTCACGCCCGCACCGTGCAGACGACAATCGCTCACCGCTTCACCGAGGTGCAACCGAACACCGCTCCGGGAAAGCTCGCGCTGCAAGCAATCGCCAATCTCGTGATCAAGAAAACCAACGATGCGCTCTTTTTCCTCGAAGAGTTCAACGTCAGTACCCAGTGTGGCGAAAATCGAGGCGTATTCGGCGCCGATGGCGCCACCCCCCACCACGGTCAAGCTGCGCGGCAAGATCTTGGCGCCAAGGATCGACTCTGAGCAAAACACGCGTTCATCGTCGAAGGGGATCTCCCTCGGCCGATGCGGACGAGATCCGGTGGCGATGACGATGAAAGCCGCTGAAATGATCTGCGTGCCCTCGGGTGAGCGCACCGCAATCCGATGCCGATCCAAAAGCTGTGCGTCGCCACGCAACAAGGTGATCTGGTGCTGCTCGAGGTTGTGGCCTATCCGTAACACACGGGCCTCGCACACCGGGCCCATGTCGGCCAGCAACGCCGCAAGTGAGGGGCGTTCGGCCGCATCAAGCATCGCGGGCAGCCGTTGTTTTGCAGCGGCATACGTGAGGGCGCTTTGCCGCAGTACCTTTGAGGGCAGCCCGCCGCGCGTGCAAACCCCTCCAAGCTCCTCGGCGCGTTCGATTAACGCCACGCGTTTCTCGAAAAATGCTGCCTTTGCTGCCGCTTTTTCTCCGGCCGGGCCAGAGCCCACCACCACCAAATCGAAATCAAACCCGGTCATTGTCACGGGGCGGTAATTTATCATGCAAAAATTTGCTCTGGCCCCCTCCAGTTCGGCAAAATCGGCCGATTCGTCGATAGATGTCGTCCATCGGCCAAGTGGGAGCGGGTTCGGTCACTCTGGATGCAACCAAAGACGTACGGAGCGGTGAAACCGACGCGGTGCCGGACGCAGCCGTATCGGGCGATACCGTCCGGCTTAGCCCTGACAGCACCATGGCGGAGATCAAACATCAGACCGATCGAGAACTGATGAAAAACCTGGCCAGCTTCATGGCCAGCCTCGCCAGGGACAACGACGGAAAGCTGCCGGGTTTCGATTCTCCCCTTTCCATCACAAGCGACATGTTGAGCACGTCGCTTGGTCAGCGACTCGATGCGATGCTCGGTGAATATGGGGTGGATCTCGGCGAAGCGATCGGGGTTGATTATTCGGCAGACGCGACCTCAACCCGCATCGTGGATTTCGCCACCAGCCTTTACGGAACGTTCCAAGCGCAACACCCCGAACTGAAGGGCGAGGACCTGATCTCGGCCTTCGAGGACACCGTGCGGGGTGCCGTCGATGAGGGCTACGGACAGGCGCGATCCTTCTTGGATGGAAAGGGCGTTCCGAATGAAGTCGTGAGCATAGGTGACGAGACGATGAGCCTCGTACACACGAAATTCGACAGCTTCTTCGAGAATCTGCGCGCCCTGGCCGTGACCTGATTCCGATGCGCTATCGTTCCGGAGCTTGAATCACTTTCGGCTTTACTCTCTCTTCGGATTCACACTGCTTGGTGCGTGTACCGAATCCGATCTTGCGTCGTCGGGAGGCGCGGCCTTCGTCGATGCTGCCGTGGACGTCTTGGCGGTGACGGGTACCGATGGTGCGCCGTCTGTTCCTGTGGACGCTCCGTTGCGGATGCCGGACGTGCTGGTGATAGCAGATGCGGGTACCGGAGGCGATGCCATGCCGTCCGGTGGCGGCGCCGATGCGGCCATGCTTTCAAAACGAATTTTCGTCAGCAGTCTGCTTTTCACTGGCAACCTCGGTGGACCGGTGGGTGCCGATGCCAAGTGCCAGACGCTGGCAACGGTGGCACGTTTGCAGGGCGACTGGAAGGCCTGGTTGTCGACACGATCGGCGGCGATTCGCAATCGCAGCACAATGGCAGTGATATCCTATGTCCGGGTCGATGGCGTGCGGGTTGCGAACAACTGGGCCGATCTCGTGGACGGCAACCTCCAGAATCCCATCCTACTCAATGAAAACGGCGCCGCCGAAGAGGGGGACGCCTGGACCGGAACGCTTTTCGATGGCACGTCGAGCTCGGCCGGCGATTGCGCGGGCTACACGAGCGACGGCGTTGGCACGGGCCACTGTGGAACCCTCTTTGCGATCAACGCGGGGTGGACCGACATCTTTCGTCCGAACTGCGTCTTGCCGCTTCACCTCTATTGCCTTGAGCAATAGCGCGGTCGATTGTCCGCTATTCCCGGTCGCCTTCGAAGGCGACCGCCATTGGGTCCTGTTCCGATCGTGGGATGCCGAGATTTCTCGCCTCATTCCGCCAGTTCCGAACCGCAACACCAACCGTTTCGATGATTTCGTTGACTCGAATTTTCGACACGCGGAAATAGGGCGCAACCTCGCGAGCCAGATCCAAGTTGAGGGCATTGTCAGACTCGGAAATGTTGATGCTCAGGCCACTACCGCGCGGGTTGGGGTTGATGTCGTAGGCGGGGCAAAGCACCCATCCGCCTTGGGCAAGCAAGAAGCCGTGGTTTCGCAAGTGGTCGTCGGTGTTGCTCGTGCAAATGAAGAAGACGATTCGACGCCAGAGTTCTTCTAGATCCGCGTCGACTCGGGCGCCTTTTTGGGCGATGAAATCGGCGATCTCCAAATAGCTGGCACCCTCCCCTGACCCGTCGCCATCCCTCCCTTGCAGCAACGTCAGCGCCGACGCAAAGTGGATGCGATTCCCGGCTTCCCGATCAAAGCGCTTCGTGAGAAACGTACTATGAGGTCCGGAAAAGCGATCGTGCTTGGCCGGAGGAACATCGATGCCTGCTGTTACCGCGAGTTGATGGACCACGCCTTCCCATGCGCCCACATCGTGGTCGTCAGAAGCGCTGGGAAACTTGGCGATCCAGGGCTCCCCGCGCTCGTCCAAGACACTCGCCTTGGGACGAGCGCCACCGAGGGACGAACCGGGTGCGAGGAGCATGCGGGTCCATTTTTCGGAGTCCGACCCGTCCGCGGTGTCGACCTTATCGAGCTCAAGGCTGGCGTGCTGCAGTTCCCGAAGCGACGTCCACGGGGGCGCGGCGAATTCCTTGTTGTCGTCCACAAATGGTCCGTCGGGCGACAATTTGAATCGGAGAGCACCCATCCGGTGCCCGTCGTGAACGCCGACGAGATAGTCCGACTGGCAGAGCATCCTCGGTTTGCGCCTCTGATGTCGCGCGAGTTGGGCCTCTCGGCGTTGCATGATCCGTCTGCCCCAGCGATCGGGACACGAGTCGAGAAACAGACCGAAGTTTGGCCGGTCGGTACCCGGGTAGTGCGGTCCTTCAAACAGTGACAGTTCCGGATCGAGTTGCTGGGCTGTGCCTGGGTCGGTCAGCCACGCCCTTTCGTATTCGAAAGAGAAGCTCTCCTTTCCCCGCGCATTTGAAACGTGCAGGGTCCCCATTCGTCTTGGGCCGCCCAGCCCGAGCCAGTCCGCCCACACCTCAATCGACACCTGTTGGCCTGTCATCGGCAAGCGCTATCCTTTTCGCTTCGGAGCGCGGGCCCTGACACCCAAGCTCGCGTCCTGGAGTTTTCGACCCAGCTCGTCGTCGAGCGCGATCGGTTCCAGACCTTCGGCCAGGCCCAGCACGTGCAGTACATTCGCATAGGCACCGATCGTCACATTGGGCTCGCCCCGCTCCACCGATCGAAGCGTATTCCGAGTCATCCCGGCCCGTTGCGCCAGCAGATCCGCCGTCAGACGTCGCCTCAGCCGGGCGGCCCGAATGTTCTGGCCCAGGCCGTGCAAAATCCTCTCGATTTTAGGGAACGGAACGGTGGTTGCCTTGCCCATAACGAACAATATTATAACCAAAAACAAAGTTAATGGTCAATATATTAATCTTTTGACCAGGGATAAACTAAAGCGGTCGTGTGCGCGATCAGCCGGGGCGAAGCGTCGACAGCATGGCAGCAAGGGCCGGCAGACACGGGAATGCCGCGAGCCACGCCCAGACGAAGCGATTCAGCCCCAGCGTGACGGCGTTGCCGAGGTGAAAGCAAAACGCCAGCGCGAGGTAACCGTAACACACGCTCCGATTGAAAAGTGCCAGAGGGGCCGCACATTCAAAGGCGAGCATGGCGTGTGACAGAAGCCGACTGACTGCGGGTTTTGTGGCGAAAAGCCTGAACCAGGGCGGCACTTGATAGTGTTCTCGGTTGACGAGAATGGCGAGCGCCGAGCCATCCCGCCACATGGGCTCGCGCAGTTTCGCCACACCGGCGAGCAAGTACGACAGCAGCAACTGCGTCGCGATCGCTGCGATGGCCAGTCCTGAAATCGCGGGATGTTCAGGTAACACGGCCTGCACGGCAAGCGGAAGGCCCACCACGAAGGTCATCATATCGCTGCCGCCGTTGAACGTGCCGCGAAAGCGAACACAACCAAGCCAGGCAAGAAACAAAAGCGGCAAGAGGACCGTGCCCTGACCCGTCACGAGCAGCAGGGCAGCGAGCAATGTTTGTATGGTCATAAAGCCCATCCAGACGCGCTGACCGAACGCCTGCGTCAGTACCCGCATGATCCCATGCCGACCCTGCGCACCGAAGGTCGCCGTCAGAGGAAAGTGCGTCGGCAACAACCGTGCGATCCGCAGGTGCTCCACGCCGGAAATGACCAGTGACAATCCGAGCAAGCGCCGACAAAGCAGCAGTGTTTCGATGGGATGAAGGGAAAGCACGATATGACTAGACTTTGGTTTGCAAGATTTGTGATACGAATAGCGGCGCGTCGTTGCCCTCGTCGGCCGAGAAAATGCCAAACTGAAAGCTTTGGTCCGGGCCTTGCGACAGGGCAGCGCGGCACTGGGCCGATACCAACAGGAACCCGGGCGATTCGTTCACGGCACCATCGTCATCCAGCAATCCGGGTAAAAGCGCTTGCT
>Ga0335394_10002649_pt1 | contig 20205 bp, 16 predicted proteins | sample MAT03_FD_205741 | JGI IMG/M metagenome (GOLD analysis project Ga0335394, IMG submission 205741) | Freshwater microbial communities from Lake Fryxell liftoff mats and glacier meltwater in Antarctica - MAT-03 (spades assembly) (version 2) ...
AAATATGCCATAAATATCCGAATGAGCGAATTGGTGTCATTATCTGAAGGAGGAGCCGTATGCATTAATATTGCACGTACGGATCTGTGCGGGGGATGTCGGGTAACCGACATTCCTACCGCGACCCTCAATCTATCTTTGTTTTAAAGAGACTAAAAGAAGGAATAAACAGGATAGCATCGCCTTATTGAGGTCTTAAGTAGGGTGTTGATTTAACCAGAAATATCTGCTTTTTTATAGAGTCAAATTTTGTTTTTAATAGAGTAAGAAAAAGCTCTCTTTATTTCTCCCCTCTCTCTGTTCTCTCTGGTAGTAAAAAAAAAGTGTTTATTAGTACCACAGAGCCCACAGAGAACAAAGAGAGAAGGAAATTAAAAACTAATTATGTCAAACCTGACCCCAAATGCTATGAGAAGGTGAAAATTAATCAAAATCTGAGATCATTGGTTAAATCAATACTCTTTAATAAAGCAACCCTCTAGATATCAAAAAGCGCTGTAACAAAGTTTTCAGGATTAAATGGCTCTAAATCATCCATATTTTCCCCAACACCAATGAACTTCACAGGTATGCCAAGTTGTTTTTGTATCGCCATTACGATACCGCCTTTAGCTGTACCATCAAGCTTTGTCAAAACAATCCCTGTAATAGGTGTATATTTATTAAAGATTTTTGCCTGCTCAACAGCATTTTGCCCGGTCGTTGCATCAAGGACTAAAAGTGTCTCATGAGGGCTGTTTGGAATTAATTTTTTACATGAACGTTTAATTTTCTCTAGTTCTTGCATGAGATCAATTTTTGTGTGCAATCTTCCTGCTGTATCGATAATGATAACATCTGATTTTCTACTTATTCCTGCTGTCACGGCATCAAAGACAACAGATGAGGGGTCGCTATTTGGCAGTCCCTTAACAATGTCGATATTAAGCCTTGTTGCCCAAATTTCGAGCTGATGGATAGCGCCAGCTCTAAAAGTGTCAGCTGCTGCAAGTAAGACTTTTTTATTATCATCCGTAAATTTTTTAGCAAGCTTTGCAACCGATGTGGTTTTACCGTTTCCGTTTACACCGACTATTAAAAGTACCATCGGAGAATCATCTAAAATTTCAACTAATTCGCTAGATTGAGATGTAAGCTCTTTTACCATTTCTTGCTTTAAAAAGGCTATAATATCAGCTGATTTTATATCGGGTTCTTTAGAATAAAGAGTTCGTACTTTTTGAGTCAATTCTGTAGCTGTTTGAACTCCAAGGTCAGCTTCATATAAAAGTTGCTCTAATTGCTCTAAAGTATTTTCATCAATTTTTCCGCTAAAAAGAGAAGAGATTTTACTCCCTAGAATAGACCTTGTTTTACTAAGAGCATTTTTAATTTTTTGGTAGCCGGATTTTAGAAAATTGAAAACCATGAAAAAAACCTTTAAATTACTTGATTATAAGTGCAACTCTAACAGATAACGAATATTGATACTACCCTAATGGAGTTTTGATGGATATACACGAATATCAGGCAAAAATTATTTTAAAAAAATATGGAATTCCAACTCCTGATTTTGCCGTTTTTTCAACAGTTTCTGAGTGCCGAGCCATCGTTTCAAATTTAAGGCTGACACAAGCTGTTTTAAAAGTTCAAGTTCATGCCGGGGGTCGCGGAAAAGCTGGAGGCGTGAAGCTTGCTAAAAGCCAACTTGAAATTTTTGAGCAGGCTGAAAAATTACTTGGGATGCGCATTATCAACAACCAGACAGCAAAAGATGGGGTCGTAGCCTCGCAAGTGATGATTTCACCCCTGATTAATTACCGTAAAGAATATTATCTTGGCGCAGTGATAGATCGCGAAAAAGCTGAAGGCATTTTGATTGCATCCCCTGAGGGTGGAATGGAAATTGAAGAAGTTGCTAAAAATCATCCTGAAAAAATCTTAAAATGGCCTATTCGTTTGGATGGGCGCTTTAGAAATTATGAACTGATAAAGATTGCAAAATTTATGGGATGGAAGGGAGCTGCCTTTGAGCAGGGTAAAAAAATTATCCAAGCTTTGGGGTTTGCTTTTGTTCAAACAGATGCATCTTTACTAGAAATAAATCCATTAGTAGAAACTGAAGATGGCGATCTGTCAGCGCTCGATGCTAAACTTAGCGTCGATGATAATGCATTATTTAGGCAAAAAGAAATCTCTCAATTTTATGATGAGACTCAATTGCAACCAAATGAGGCCATGGCAAAAGAGCATGATCTAGCGTACGTTGGTCTTGATGGAGAAATTGGCTGTATGGTCAATGGAGCAGGTCTTGCAATGGCTACCATGGACATTATTCATCTTTCAGGTGGCACTCCTGCCAATTTTCTGGATGTCGGAGGTAGCGCAACTGAAGAAAAAGTGGCTGAAGGATTTAAGATCATTTTAGCAGACCATAATGTTAAGGCAATTCTTGTGAATATCTTTGGGGGTATCATGAATTGTGTGACTTTGGCTGCAGGTATTATTTCAGCTGCCGGTCAAGTAGGCTTAAATGTTCCGCTTGTTGTGCGTATGGAAGGCACAAATGTTGAACTTGGAAAGAAAATGTTATCTGATTCAGGATTAAATATTACGATTGCAGACAATTTGAGCGATGCTGCGCTAAAAGTTGTTGCAAGTACAAAATAGAGAAAAATTCACATGGCAATATTAGTCAATAAAAACACAAAAGTTATTACGCAGGGCATTACAGGCAAGGCTGGGAGCTTTCATACGGAGCAATGCATTGCATACGGGACTCAATTTGTCGGAGGAGTGACTCCTGGAAAAGGGGGGCAAACATTTCTAGGGTTACCTGTTTTTGATACTGTGGAAGAAGCTTCCCAAAAAACAAATTGCGATGCAACACTCATTTTTGTACCTGCACCCTATGCAGCAGAGGCTATTATCGAGGCAGAAAATGCAGCTATCCCGTTGATTGTATGTATTACTGAAGGGATACCTATTCGAGATATGCTTGAGGTAAGCCAAATTATGCGGAAAAGTAAAACAAGCAGACTAATCGGCCCTAATTGCCCGGGGGTTATTACACCAGGAGAGTGCAAAATTGGAATAATGCCAGGCTATATCCATAAAAAGGGCAACATCGGGATTGTTTCAAGATCAGGAACGCTTACCTATGAAGCAGTTTTTCAGACAACAGCGCTTGGGGCTGGGCAATCAAGCTGTGTTGGTATTGGGGGAGACCCTTTAAATGGTACAGATTTTATCGATATACTTAAAATGTTTGAAAATGACCCGGACACTCACGGCATATTAATGATTGGTGAGATTGGTGGAGATTTAGAAGAAAAAGCTGCCGCTTGGATTAAACTAAATACTACAAAGCCTATTGCTGCTTTTATTGCAGGGATTACAGCCCCATCTGGTAGACGCATGGGTCATGCAGGTGCTATTATTTCTGGGGGTAAAGGCGGCGCTCTTGAAAAAATCGAAGCGTTGAAAGATGCAGGTGTTGTAATTGCAAGAAGCCCAGCTGAAATGGGACAGGCGATGCTAACTGCCATAAGAGAAGTAAAATCAAATATTTGACAAATTTCTTGTAAAATTATCTTTGCTCTGCAAAGCTTACGCCAATCTAACTAGCATTTAAAGGTCCTCTTGAAACAACTTTATCGATTCTTATTTTTTGTAAATATTATATTACAATTTTTTTGTGAAAATCAATTAAGTGCCAATGATATTATTAAAGTAAATAAAGGAAATGTAATCCATTGTTTCGTTTCTAGTGACCCTCAAACAGACTATTTTATTAAGAATATTTTTGAAAATTGGGAGCCGGAAACATTTAATCTATTTGAACAGGTTAGGGATAAAAATTCCGTCGCAATTAATATTGGCGCATGGGTCGGTACAAATGCAATATGGCTTTCAAAAAACTTTAAACATGTAATTACAGTTGAACCTGACATTGAATCTTTCAAATGTTTAAAAAATAATCTAAATTCTTCTGATTGTTCTAATATCACTTTAGTTACTCAACCAGTTATGGACATCACTAAAAAAGTAATTTTTGGTCCACAAGGAAATAAACTTAACGAATCGACTTCTTGTGTTAAAAAAAAGAGCGATAATTTTCAAGATTATACCGTGAAGTCCATTACGTTCAAGCAACTTATTCATGATTATGTATACGATAATGAAACATTAAAAAACTCCAAAATTTCATTCATTACATGCGATATTGAAGGCGGGGAAGAACATATTTTAGAAGATGTTCTTCATTTTGCCTACAACAATGATTGTAAAGTCTTTATGTCTTTTCATGTAGACAAATGGAAAGATAAAAATATTGATGAATTTGCTTATCTTTTTAAATATTTTAGAAGTAATTGTCCTGAAGAAAATGTTGTAGAATTCATAAAAAAAAATCCATTAGCTTCACTTCTATTTGAACCTATGGAAAATGGTGTTCTATTTAAAAAAAATATTTCTATAGTGATTATAGGATATAATCAATATACCTATATTAAAAATATGGTTGAGCAAGTTGAAAAATTTACGAATGACATCATCATTGTAGATAATCAAAGCAGTTATCAACCTCTTTTGGATTATTATAAGAATGATTTTAAATATACAGTCTTAAAAAAAAATTATAATTATGGCTATATTGTTTATCATCAAAAATTTGTACAAGATCTAGTTGGCGATATCTACATTATTACAGATCCGGATTTAAAGTTTAATCCTAAACTCCCAAGTAACTTCCTTAACGATTTTATAGAGATCTCCAACCATTTTGAGGCGAATAGAGTAGGTTTTGCTCTTCTAATTGATACTGATGATATTAGAGAGGATACAACTTGTTATGGTCAATCAATACAGATTTGGGAAAAACGTTTTTGGTTGAACAAAGTTATCTATCCAAAAAATCCAAATCTGGAATTATATCACGCTTCTTTGGATACCACTTTTTGTTTGGTTAATAGAAGATTCAAAAACGAACACATAAGAGTTGCAGGAGACTACACATGCATACATATTCCATGGCATAAAAATTTTAAACAGCAGTTACAAGAAGGTGAATATGAATATTATGTTAGAGGAAATAATTCATCTAATTGGAACGAAAAATAAGGACTTTAACTCATGATTAGAATACCAGGTACTATCCCGATTAATATTTATCCTGTTTTTTGGATTTTAAGTTTTGCCATCGGATTATTAAATAGTTCAACCGTGCCTCAAATGGTAATTTGGGTTGCCATTGTTTTTGTGTCGGTTTTGATCCATGAATTTGGTCATGCGCTTACTGCTTTAGCTTTCGGTCAAAAGGTTCACATCGATTTATTGGGGTTTGGGGGGCTTACACATAGACATGGTAAAAAACTTAGCAAGTGGAAAGAATTTCTTATTACGTTAAATGGGCCTCTTGCAGGGTTTTTATTTTGCATTGCCTGCTATGCATTATTTTTGACTTTTAACCCTAGTATCACAGGTGTTTTAGGCTATATTTTGCAGTCTACAATTATCATCAACTTTTATTGGACCATGCTAAATCTTCTTCCTGTACAGCCATTGGACGGGGGGCATCTTTTAAGTATAATTCTAGAGGGTATATTTGGTTTGAAAGGATTAAAAATTGCCCTTTTTATAAGTATTATACTTGCAGGTCTTTTGACAATTTTTGGTTTTGTTTTTCATCAATTGTTTATCGGTATTATTTTCTTCATGTTTGCGTTTGAAAATTATCGTCTTTGGAAAAATAGCCTTGCACTTACGGATTTTGACCAAGATTCTGTCCTTCAAAACATGCTAAAAAGCGCAAAAAAAGAAATGATACAAGGAAACTTGGAAGGTGCTTCAATGCAATTTCAACAAATTAGAGAGATTGCAAAATCAGGTGTAAGCTATTTAACAGCAACAGAATCCATCGGAGAGATTTTAGACCAACTTGGTAAATATGATGAGGGCTTTAGATTGCTTCAGCCTGTTATTTCAAGCTTAAATCCAGAAAGCGTCCTTCTTTTTCAAAGATTTGCGTTTCAATCAAATAATTGTGAGGCAGCAGCCAATATTTCCAAAAAAGCTTATCAAATAAAGCCGGGGTATGAAGTTGCGTTAATTAATTCTTTAAGTTATTCCTTAATCAAAGAAATTAAGCCCGCAGTTGGTTGGTTAAAATGCGCTATTCGTGATGGACTACCTAATATCAAAGCCATTTTAACAAAACCTGAGTTTGATAACCTGCGTGATAATGATGAATTTAGGGAACTCGAAAGCAAATACCGGTAAGGTATTTGCTAAAATTTGTAGCTTAAAAATTTATTCCTCAAGTATTTTTACCAAATCATCACCTGCGATAAGCAGCTTAGAAAATATGTAGCTCAGAATTTATTCTGAGCTCGTTTTTGAGGAATGTATTCCTCAAGTATTTAAGTTGAAAATAAATTTGATTAAATTTACTTAGTTGAACGATTTTAATATTTTGTACCTTAGAATTTATGTAGTTTGAGGGCTAGCCTGAGTTTTTTTTAGGATTTTAACCCTAAAGCGTATAATAAACGCGTTCCATCAAGCTAATTTTATCATATTGCGGCTTAATATCGGCCAAAACACAGGTAAAGCACTGGAGGAATAAATTCTCGCAAAACAAACTCAGGCTAACACCCTCAAGCTACAAAAACTCACTATTTGCGAATGTAAATTCTAGTTCCTAGACCACACCAATAGGGGTCGTCATACGTAAAAATTTCCCAATTGTTAGAGGGAAGTATTTCTTTATTGTAATGTAAAAGAGTTCTGGACTTGCATAATTATCTGCTACAACCATTCTAAAATTGTTGCTAATACCTTGTTCAAAAAATGCATCAACAAACCCTGAACGGCTATAACCGTGTACTGTGTCCACAGAGAAAACATCGATAGCATTTTTGTTTAAACTATGCAGTAAGTCATCTATTTCATGCTGACAAGGCAAAACATAATAGGTCACATTAATTAGGCCCAATTGATTTAATCGCTCTTGAACTACTTGTGCCCAATTTAGATCGGTTTCAATTGCGATTACATGCTTACATCTTTTTGCTAAAAATATTGTTGACCCGCCAGTGCCAAGCTCTAAAACCACATCATCTGTTTTTAAATTTTCAGCTTCTTTATAGATGGATAGAGGAGTTTGCCAAGGAACAGCATTTTCTAAACAGCGTGTCCCAGTCCAATAATCGGGTTGAATTACGATTTCATCCAGATTGTTTGATGCATTCATGGCTGTCATAACAAAAAAGTTAGAACAGAATAAAATGAACTGAAAGAATTTTTTATTTATCATATTTTACCTAATTTTTTAATTACGATGCTTGGAATATCTTTCTGTTGTTAAAAATTCATCGTCTCTGTTGCATTTACCTCGAATGTGACTTTATAGCGATTAATTTTTTATTTGCAATATGAAACTTAAAGATTTTACAATATCGTAAGAAAGTAAGGTGTTTTTAAAGGAAGTTGTAGAACCCAATGTCCGTAGTCTTTTAAGGATATTTTATAAAATAAATGCTCTCAAAATTCAAAAAAACTTGATAAATTTCTTGTAAAACTATTTTGACTTTGAGAAGGTAAGAACATTAAACTATATTAAAAAAGGGCTTCGCATGAAAGAATTTTATAAATTTTTATTATTCTCATTTATTATTTTACAATTTTTGATAAAAAATGACGTAAATGGATTTGATGATAATCTCATAACTGTAACGAAAAATGATATTGTTCATTATTTTGTATCTCATGATCCACAAACAGATTACTTTGTTAGATATATATTTCAAAATTGGGAAAATGAAACTTTTGATGTGTTCGAACAAGTAAAAGACAATAAATCAATTGCAATCGATATTGGAGCATGGATTGGCACTACCTCTATTTGGCTCTCAAAAAATTTTCAACATGTGATAGCTGTTGAGGCAGATAATGAATCTTTAAATTGCTTGACGAAAAATTTAAATGCCTCTAAATGCGATAATGTCAGTATAGTGGCTCAGCCTGTATTAGATATCAGTAAAAATATTTATTTTGGACCAAGAGGGTGCAGGCTAAACGAATCGATCTCTTATATTAAAGATCATTCTGACAGTATCCATGATTATACCGTAAGATCAATAACTTTTAAGCAACTTATACATGATTATGTTTATGAGAACGAAGCATTAAAAGATTCAAAAATTTCATTTATAAAATGCGATATTGAAGGCGGAGAGGAAAATATTTTAGAAGATGTTCTTTATTTTGCCTACAACAACAACTGTAAAGTCTATATGTCGTTTCATTTGAGCTGGTGGAAAGAAAAAAACATAGATGATTTTGCATATCTTTTTAAACATTTCAAAACTAATTGTCCTCAAGATGATGTTCTCGACTATCTTAAAAGAAATCCATTTGGTTCATTGCTTTTTGAACCAGTAGAAAATGATATTATTATAAAAAAAAACATTAGCGTCGTGGTAATAGGTTATAATCAATATACTTTCATTAAAAATATGGTTGAACAATTAGAAAAATTCACATCTGATATTATTGTTGTAGATAACAATAGCAATTATCAACCCCTCCTAGACTATTATAGAGATGATTTTAAATATACGTTGCTAAAAAAGAATTTTAATTATGGATATACTGTTTATCGTCAGAAGTTTGTGCAAGATCTAGTTGGAGATTTTTATATTCTCACAGATCCAGATTTAAAATTTAATCCACAACTTCCAAGTACACTTGTTAACGATTTTATAGAGATTTCAAATTATTTTGAGGTCAATCGAGTAGGATTTGCACTTTTAATAAAAGCTGATGATCTCAGAAAAGATGCAATTTTTAAAAATCAGACAATAGAGCAATGGGAAGGACCATATTGGGTAAATCAAATGCATTATCCAAAAAATTCCAATTTTGAGCTATATAATGCCCCTTTAGATACAACCTTTTGTTTAATTAACAGAAAATTTAAGGATGGTAGCATACGAGTTGCTGGAGATTATACATGCGTCCATATTCCTTGGCATATTAATTTCCAAAAACAATTGCTTGAAGATGAATATGAAAGTTATATGATAAATAATAATTCCTCTAATTGGTATATCAAAAAAGATATTTAATTTTTTAAGTCGGAATAAAACATTTTATGTAATTCGTTGTTAATGTAGAGCTCGTCTGCACAGTTTTCTTCAGCCGCACGAAAAGTAGGATTGCATTTGGCTCTAAAATGAAAACTTTCTTTAGAAATAATTTTTTTGGATTCAAGCCAATTAGCTTTTGTTTGGAAATCATTTCGTGCTGCAACAATCAAATTAATATTTTTTTGCTGAAAAAACCAGCCAATAAGTACATCGTCCGGTAATTCTGTGTTAAATTTAAAAATCTCTTCCTTACCACGCACAAGCATTTCAGCTAGATCGGAGGAAAGAATAATCCCTGCACCCGAAATAAAGTTCATGTAGCCAAATTTAGGGTACCAGTCTGCAGGGATATATAAAGGAACTCCACAATAACAATTCTGTCTTGGCAAAGTATTTAAAAAATCAAGCAATCTTGAAAAAACATAAAAAGATGAAAGATTTGTTCTGAGTACATAATCATAATCTTTTAATTTAGGTAGGAGGGCTTCGATTGATAAAACAGTTTTGTTGATAATACCAGGAGTATAACTTTCCGCTGTCTTGACAAATAGATCATTACCTTTAATTTCATAAGATCTAGATAATTCTGGATTTCCACGAATAAAAAAAACGTCATAATGTTGAGGGTCTTTATTCATATAAGAACTCCAAATTTTTTGGAGTTCTAAATAAGCTTCGTTATTATCGCAGGCTATTATCAAAACTAGAACTTTTAGTTCTTTTTTATGAGATATCTCTTCTAATTTAATAAAGTTTGCATCTTTTTGATCATTACTTGCTTCTAGAAAATTCGAAAAAATAAGTGCAAGTAGATAAATAAAATAAAGATATGCTTTCATAATACCTTAATGAACTAAAGAACTTTTTGATCAAAAAAAGATATAACAGAATATTTATTTATTGACTATATTTTTTAAAATGTAGCTTAGAATTTCTCTTAAGCTTGTTTTGGAGGAATTTATTCCTCCAATGTTTCAGCAAAAAATTTGTATAAGGGTGTAAGGTTTTAGTTAAAAACACTGGAGGAGTAAATTCCTCCAAAACAAACTCAGGCTAAAGAGCTAATTCGGTAATTCGAAAAAAGTGGAGTTTTGAGAGATTTTTTAATTGGATTCAAAAAACATAAAAACGTTAAATGCCTTTGTATTAACTTTTTATGTTTTTCTGAATGCAATTGAAAAAGATCCAAAAGACCGCCTTTTCGAATTACCGAATTAGCTCTAAAGCCTAAGCTAAAAACAAGCTCAAGCTACATAATTTACTACGCTAGAACCAGCGTGCGATGCCAAGCTTGATCCCATAACCGCGGAGGCCATGTTTTTCGTGGCTCATGGCAAGGTTGTATGCTGCACCAAGATGAATTGACAATTCTTTACTCAAATCTTTTTCGATCATAAGGGCATAAGAGCCGCCTCTTGAATCGCCTTTAAATGTCCCTTGAGTTTGAATGTTTGTATGGGTGTGACTCCAAGCATATTGTATGCTACCGCAAATTCTAAAACCTTCGCAAATATTGTAATGCATATCCAAGCCAATGTAGGGAGCTAATGATCTGAATCTTTCTTTTAAATGAAGTTTAAATGGTGCAAATGGAATGCGAGGGCTTATTGATGTTCTTAGGTTCGTTAAAGATAATCCAACAGTTGGTGTTACACAAAAAGAATCGTTAAGTGGAGTCACATGACCAAATCCGATAGCTCCTGCAATTAATTCGCCATGACCTTGAGCATAAAGAATATCGGGCTTTACACAAAATCCGTATCCTTCCTTGAGCATGATAGTACCATTCAGTTTAAAACCAGCCATATCTAATTTTTTGACTGTATGACCTGATTGTAAAACGTCAAGATGTATAAAGACAGGCCCAAAGTCAACTTTTCCACCACAATGATCAGCATAAGACGATAGTGGTAAAATTAAGCTACATAATAAATAGATATAATGTTTTAGGCTATTCATATTTATTCTCTCCTTGATAATCATCTTAAAAAAAGACAATCATGAAGGAAATGCTAAATAAAGTACAGTTTTTCAGTTACTACCGAAAATTTGTTGATAATAACGTGTTCCATTTCATGGAGGAAATATAGACTTCTCGGGTTCTAAGGAATCGCCAAAAATTAATTTTTATATGAGCGAATTTACGACGATTTGCAGCATCCTTATTTAAGGTAAAAGAACTTTCTCATTAAAGGCAATAAAAGAGATTTCTAGATGAATTAAGAGGGGTCCTAAAGAAATTTTTAACGCTTTTTTAAAAATATTTTTAGCATTGTATAATGATGAAGACATTTAATACTAAAAAGTCATTACATATTTTGGAGATTAATCCATGAGATCACCACCTATCTTACGCTTTTGTACTTCTTCAGGACTTATCGATTCTTCTTCCTCATAATATTGATCATTTTCACTATCGCCTCTTTCATCAGCAGGGGTCAAAAAAGGTTTTTTTAAATGATCACTCGGGCCATTTTCTATATCGTTGTCAAAATTTAATGGTTTTGGATCATCTTCATTTACCCTCTCTTTTGCCATAAAACACCCTTATTGGTTTGTTCTTTTTATTTGAACCTAAAATAAATAAACGAAAGTGTCAATATAAAATTTTAAAAGATGATTAATCGTAAAATATAAATTGAAATTATATTGTGATTTTCAAGCTTAGAAAAAGGCTTAAACTCATGTGAAGACAAAAATTGCTTTCAAGAAGCTCTAAATTTCTCATTATTTAAGAAAAGTCGCAATGAAAATTTTAAGAAAAGACTCTTTATTAAAATGTTGGTGATAAGCAAAAAAATCCTACCAATTACCAGAGTAAATCCTAAATTTGTCAGAAAAAAAAATTGTTTTTAATGTCCAATGACCAGATTATTATCCAAAGTTACTGATAATTTTTGGTTTTCCATCCATCGAATTTACAACATAATCTACAATATTTGGATTATTTAAAGTTTTTAAGAATTCTCTTTTAATTTCCATCTGCGTATTTTCATCAACGTCCACATGCGGGATCTCCAAGAGGCCTCTCCAACCTGAAAACCCTGTGTCATTATCTTTATATGGGCTTACAGTCCATTGAAAAGTTGTTTTCGCAAAGTTTAAAGGTTTTCCACTTTTAGAGAGAGGATCTTGAAAATGATGTGTACCATAACATTTGGTTTGGGTGACAAAATAGTGATTGCGATTTTTTACATGAATATGACAAGAAATACCATTTTCTTGTGAAGTGTGAAAAAACTGTGGATGAGTATCATCACCATAAATTTTAAAAATTTTTGTAAATAAAAAACGAATACATTCATCACCCCTTAACCAGCAGCTATTAGTGCAGAGTTTTAAGACATTAACACAGGGAATAGCAAGTTCTATTAATAATTCTTCAAGGGTCTCCTCATGAATCATTGGGTCAAAATAATTCTTCAATGCAGAAAAGGGAATAGCCGGAAAATCACTTAAATTTTTTTGAATGGCTTGCCACGGAATAGTATTTTTGAATAAATCTTCTTTTATGAGTTTAGAGATTTTATTAAGGTTAACTAAAACATTAGCTTGTTCTCTTGATTCCTTTTCCGTAATGTTTTTATCAAAACCTAATGAATAAATGGCATGTAATAATATTGTAAAAAATTTAATTTGGCGGGTTTCAGAAGTCCCGTTGCAATTGTTCAATTGAATAATTTTATCATTTACAGTTATCTCATCGTATAAAACTACATTGTCAGGAATTAAACATCTAATCACTTCGCTGTTTGTAATTTGAGAGATAGGGCAATTGGAGTTTAAGGATTCAAACCATTCATGCTTTTGATTTGCAATGTTCTCTATGCTAAGATCAAGTTTTTCTCTTATTTTTATATGATCGATGTAGCTTACACGCTCTGTTAATTCTAGGATATTTTTAGAATCAGCCCACCAGTTTAAACAAAACATGACATTATCAAATTCCTTACTTCCAATTTTTAAGCCTAAAAATATGAGCTCATGCATTTTTGGATCATTAACTTGTTCCGCAAAAATATGGGTAAAAGATTTGAGAGGATTCATTTCCTGCTTTCGATAAGCATATGAACTAATTAAATTATCCAAACCCTTAAAGAAATCATCGATCCAAATTGTTTTATAACAAATAGATGTTGTTTTTTTTTCTTTTTTTAGAGTTAGTATTTTAAAAAAAGAGTTTTGTAAAAACTTAAGCCTTGGAATAATTTCATCTAAAAGAATCATGCTTTTTTGAACGTGTATTAAAGCTGGTTGTGCTCGAGATCGACATGACTTTACTAAATTAAAAGAGGATGTTCGCTTTAATTGAAGTTTTTCTTTTGTCTCCTTTTTCACCTCCATATCAAAACAATCTTGTGCCCTTTGATTCAATACTGTTGAAAGAGGTATAGGTAACAAATTGTTATCATGCGTTTCCAGATATTCTTTTAATTTTTTACGAATTTTTGTATTGAACTGGGATACTTTAGTTTTTTCAAGAGATACTAATTCATCCAAGGTTTTAAGAGGTGCTCTTTTATATCTACTATCGCCTACAAGATCTCTTGAAGTAATGGGCTGAATGATTTCTCGTTCTGAAAAGGGAAAACCAAGGTTTTTTTTACTTATGTCAGAAGAAGTCAAATTTTTTATATTGAAATCTTTCGTTGAATTTTCAGCTGAAAAAATTTGTGAACCTGAAGGAAGAGACATACTACGTCTGTAAGATTTATTCTTTGTATGTTTCTTTATTTTAGGTCGATATTTGCTTTCTTCGCTTAACTCATTAAATTCTAAATGTTTAAAATTTCTCTCAGATTCTTTAGCAGTTAATTTATTTTTTGATTCTGGATTAATGTTTTCAAACATCCTTCTTTCAAAAACAAAAGAAATCTTTTTTTCCACACTTTCTTCAATCCTTAAACCTGTAGTAGATTCAGAATTTGATGATTGCTCATTAAAAAATAAGAATTGATTTATGCCGTTTTCCATAACGTACCCTCTTTTTTAAATTCAAGGATTCTTTTCTCATCATGCATAAATTTAATTAATTGAAAACTAGAGTTTATTTTGTTATGGTTAAATTATGAATAAAATTAGAAAAATATTTTCCTTTTTTAAGTCTTTATCAACTCCTAAAATGATAGGATTTGTAATACTTACAATTTTTATTATTTTAAATTTATGGTATTGGCTACCAGCAAAAACTGCTGTTTCGATTAAAAAACATCAATTTATAATTGCGGCAGATAATAGATGGGATCCTCTTGATTTCCATGGAAAAGAGCAGTATATGTTGGGTTTTGCCTCAGAATTAGTAGATTTTATAGCAAAAGAAGAAGAAGTTAAAATCCAATTAGTTTCGATGGGAAGCTCACAGTTATTAGATAATTTGGAAAAAGGCCATTACGACGGCATTTTAAGCTCCATATATCCAGATGTTTTTAATGAAAAAAAATATTTATTCTCTGAGCCTTTTTATTTAACAGGGCCTGTTTTAGTCGTACCATTAAATTCAAAAGCTACTAGCATAAACGAGTTGCATACTGTTGGGATAGAAAGGGGCTTTACAACACCCGGCACTCCTTTAATATCCGTTATTCCCTTTAATAATATGAATGTAGCTTTGTCAGAACTTGTTATGGGTAAAATTGACGGGGTCATTATGAATAATATTGATGCGTACGCTTTTCTTGAAGGATATTATTCAAGTAAATTAAAAGTTGTAACAGCTCCATTAAATGATGAGGGTTTGCGCTTGATTACTCTAAATGATTTTTTTGGGAAAGCACTTATTAAAATTTTTGATGATGGTTTAGGTAAAGCAAAAGCTGAAAAAGTATATCATAAACTAATTCAAGATTGGGAGTTGACTAACCCGGAAACTGCTTATCTACCAAAATAATAAAAATGGAGATTTATGAAACACTTTTTAATCTGTTTAGTTAGTTTTAACGCTTATTTACTAGCAGAGACGTATGTTGTTGATGAATTATCACAACTTCCAGAAGACCCGCAAAGTCTCTATATTGATCTTTTAAAGCGTACAGTCGCTAACACAATTTATGATGATAAACCAGAACGTGAAGAGGGTAAAGATTGGCCGGCCTCAGCCCATACAATGGTTGGAATTAAGCGGCTTGATAATATTGAAGAATGCATTAAGAATATTATTGAAAGTAACACTCCCGGTGATTTTGTTGAAACCGGCGTTTGGAGGGGTGGAGCCACAATATTTATGAGAGGCATTCTTAAAGCCTATAATATTACAGATCGCGTTGTCTTTGTTTGCGATTCCTTTGAAGGCTCACCATCTCCTGATCCTGGTAGATATCCTGATGATGAGGGTGCACAACTACATTTAAACGCTCAACTTTCTATTCCTTTGGAAAAAGTACAGGATAATTTCTTAAAGTATGGTCTGCTTGATAATCAAGTTAAATTTGTAAAAGGTTATTTTAAAGATACTTTGGAAGATGCACCTATTGAAAAAATAGCCTTACTACGTTTGGATGCAGATTTATATGAATCGACAATGGATGCTTTAGTTAATTTGTACCCTAAAGTTTCAGCCGGGGGATATATCATTATAGATGATATGTACAATAGGTCTTGTGTTAATGCTGTAAATGATTATCGTTTGGAGATGGGTATTTCAGCCCCGATAAATAAAATTGATTGGACGGGCGTTTACTGGCAAAAATAAGATTTCAGGGTAATTAAGAAAATCAAATTAAAAAATAACCTACCTATTGAGGTCTGAATTAGGGTGTTGATTTAAGAAACAATCTAGGTGTGGATTGTCAATATCTTCTAATTTTGATTTTCCAACTAAAAGAGGCCATGCTTACTTCCCTGTGTAGATACGGCATTTATCAAGTTCGCGAAATTCATTTTCAACAGATTTATAAATATTTTCATCTATCGGTAAAGGTTGAACACCCCAAACCTTTTCACAATATTGCTTAATTGAATAATCGCTTGAAAATTTACCCATTCCTGCAATATTATGAATCACATATTCAGCCCACTTGGAGGGTTCCTGATAGAGTTCTTCTACCTTTTTTTGGGCCTCACTATAACTTACAAAGTCTTCTAAGACAAAATATTGATCTGCCACATTACCGTTTATGCCTTCCATCAGATTTTTATAAAGATTTGTAAAGCTTGCATGTTCCAGATCATTAATAGCAAATGTACGATCAATCAAACTGTCTAAAACTTTTCTGATTTTTGGATTTTGATTTACAATGCTTTGGGGGTGATAAGACTGATTAAATTTCATGTCAGAAATTGTTGCAGATGATGCGCCAAATCCAAATGGCCACCATGCATCACCTATTTCTTGACGCATTTCAATGTTTGCTCCGTCATCTGTCCCTATAGTTAGGGCTCCATTTATTGCAAGTTTCATGTTTCCTGTACCTGATGCTTCAGTACCTGCAGTTGATGTCTGTTCAGAGAGATCAGCTGCTGGAATGATCATTTCAGCTCTTGAAACATTGTAATTTTCTACATAAATTATTTTTAAATGATTGTGAAGTCTTTCATCAGCATTAATTTTACGTGCCACACTATTAATCAAACTAATGATTTGCTTTGCTGTTTCATAACTTGCTGCTGCTTTTCCTGAAAAAATAGTTGTACGTTTGATGCGACCATGAGAACTTGGGTTTTCTAACATTTCTTGATAAAGCATAATCAGATGTAATATATTTAAAAGTTGTCTTTTATATTCATGGATACGTTTAATCTGCACATCAAAAATCGAATCAACTTCGATGATGGTCGAGAATTCTAAGAAATTTCCATATTCATCCCGAAGTTTGTTTTCTTGTTCTAAAAACTCAATGAGGCGTTGTTTATTGCGTTTTTTAATGGAATTAATTTCATCTACTGAATCAGGATCGTTTGCAAATTTTTGTAAATTTTTAATTTGTGAAAAGTCGGTTATCCAACCATCTCCTATCCGTTTTGTGATAAATTTGGAAAGTTCCGGGTTTGCCCCTAAAAGCCACCGACGCTGCGTAACCCCATTTGTAATATTAATAAATTTTTCGGGAAAAAATTCATTAAAATCTTTAAATACTTCATTTTTTAAAATATCTGTATGGATCGCAGCTACGCCATTGACTTTGTGAGAGCCAAAAATGGCAAGGTTTGCCATCTTGACAACACCATCTTGAATAATAGACATTCTTCTAACTTTTTCTTCATCATCTGGATATTTTGCACGAATTGCATTACAAAATTCTAAATTCAATCTTTCTATGATCTGACACTGCCTTGGAAGTAGATAATACATCAAACTTTTATCCCAACGCTCTAAAGCCTCAGCTAACACTGTATGATTTGTATAACCTGTGACTTGAATAGTCATTTCCACAGCCATTTTCCATGGTAAATCATGTATTGTTGTAAGAATTCTTATAAGTTCTGCAATAATTAAAGATGGGTGCGTGTCATTAATTTGGATACGGACTTTATCTGCAAAAGCTCTAAAGTTATCATGCTTTACCAAATAATGGCGTACGATATCTTGTAGGGATGCTGCAACTAGTAAATATTCTTGTTTAAGACGTATGCGTTTTCCAAGTTCATGATGATCACTTGGGTATAATACATCTGTTAACATCGTGTTTTCAGCTGCCTGATCGAGTTTCCCTGCATTATAGCGCTGTAATTGAAAATTTCTTGGCGATTCTTTAGTCGACCACAATCTTAAAGTCACAACAGAAAACCTGTTCTCTTTTGAATAGCCTATAATAGGTAAATCGTAGGGCAGCGCAGAGACTTCTTCGTAATTTTTTAAAAATAAAATTTCATCGCCATGGATATTTTTCGAGGAAATTGTTTCTCCTCCATATTTAACGTTTGTTTTTCGAAGATCTCGTCTAAATTCCCACGGGTTTTCATTATTTAACCACGAATCTGGTGCCTCGATTTGCAAGCCATCCCAAAGCTGCTGTTCAAAAATTCCGTACTGATAGCGTAAGCCATAGCCTTGAGCTGGATAATGTTGAGTTGCAAGAGAATCTAAAAAGCAGGACGCAAGCCTTCCAAGACCCCCATTACCAAGGCCTGGATCTGGTTCTCGAGACACAATATCAAAATAATTGCGGTTCATTTTTTGTAAGACCAAACGGACAACATCTGTCGAATTTAAATTAGCGATATTACTGCAAAGAAGTCTTCCTGGCATATATTCCATTGAAAGATAATAAACCATGCGTGTGTCATGTTTTTGGAATGTTTTATTGCATGATAGCCAGTTGATCATGATTTCTTCGCGAAGAGCATAAGATAGCGCTTTGTAAAATTCTTCAGGATTAGCCTCCTCAGAGGTTCTTCCCATTGTTGTAATTAAATAATGCTTTATTTTGGCAGAAAGCGTTTCTGCTTGATAATCTAAATCTATGTCCATCTTAAACTCCTTAATTCATCCAATATCTGGAATATAGCTTAAAATGTTTTTTTTAAAACCTAAAAAATGATTGTAGTTTTTTTAATTGGTTGCTATGTTTTGCTTTAATTTAAGAGAGACCTATGGCATTACCCTTTTTCAAACGATTTAAAATATTTCAAAAAGTAGCAATTGGCATTTTCCTATTTTTCATGGGTTTGATGTGTCTTGTTTTTGTTGTAGCGATGAAAAAAACTTCTGGCTCTACAGGTCTTGATATGAGTAAAGTACAGATGCTAAGATCTAAGGCTCAGCATCTTGCAGAAAAAAACCCTTTTAAAAAATGAGTCTTCTTCTAACGATGCTACCCATTTATATCTTTGGTAACTTGCATTGCCTTGGTATGTGCGGCCCTCTTGTCATGATGATTTCAAAACATAAATTTCGAAGTTTTTATTTTTTAGGAAGACTTCTTTCATTTACTCTTGCGGGGATGATAGCAGCTGAGCTTGGCGCTGTTTTAAATTTTGTTTTGAAGCAATACCATATTCAAGCTTTTACTTGTTTTATTTTCGGAGCTTTTATTTTGGCTTTTGGACTTTCGGGCTTATTTCATTGGAAAATCCCGACATCCCCTTTATTCCATCGGTTATTTGCAAAAAGATTGGCAAAGGTGAATCATTATTTATCGCTTTTAATGCTGAGGGATGCAGCGTTCCCCTCGTTTTTGTTCGGGTTTTTTACAGTTGCTCTACCGTGCGGTCAAACGCTTTTAGTCTTTTCAGCCTGCGCGCTCTCTGGTGATTTATTTGTCGGGATGGTCAATGGTTTTTTCTTCGCGCTTATTACTTCACCCTCTCTTTTTTTTGCAATGAATGCTCATTATTTTTTACATAGATTTAAGCACCATTACAATAACCTAATGGGAGTTTCTGCTGTATTTATTGGCCTGCTTGCTTTTTGCAGGGGGTTTGCTGATCTGGACATCATCGACCATTTAATATTAAACCCGAGTGCAGCATCTGCCTTCCACATCGTCATTTATTAGGGCATCAAGAAAAAAGCGAGGATAAATTAGGGTCGGAAAATAGATGCCTTCCTTTTGTTCTCCTCTTTAGTCTCTGCGTCCATCCTTGTACCCACATCTTTTTATTGGCAAGAATATTCCTAAATATGAGGGAACAAGGGATTGTTATTGCATCTAGTTTGACGTAATTTTTTATAGCCCGGAGCTTGCGGAGGGGTAAGCGTCAAATCTACCCATCTTTTTTTTATTTCTGTAGTCGTTTCACGACTCAATTTAATTAAAAATAGAGCCGTGAAACGACGACAGCAAATCTAAGTTAAAGGTCACTATGGGCTAATCTCAGGCGCCGCTCGCAAGCTCTTAGCTTTTAGTTTGCCTTATTCGTGACTTGTAAATAAATTTGCTTCGAAAATGACACGAATCATAACTAATAAAATGGTGTTTTCAAGTTCAAATTTGACACTCCACGTCAGACCCCAATTTATCCCTGTTTAAAAGGTATTTAAAGAAGGGTAAACATTTTAGCATGGTTCCATTCGGGGTCGCGGTAGGAATGTCGGTTACCCGACATCCCCCGCACAGATCCGTACGTGCAATATTAATGCATACGGCTCCTCCTTCAGATAATGACACCAATTCGCTCATTCGGATATTTATGGCATATT
>Ga0335394_10002651_pt1 | contig 20186 bp, 20 predicted proteins | sample MAT03_FD_205741 | JGI IMG/M metagenome (GOLD analysis project Ga0335394, IMG submission 205741) | Freshwater microbial communities from Lake Fryxell liftoff mats and glacier meltwater in Antarctica - MAT-03 (spades assembly) (version 2) ...
CGAACGAATGCGGTGGCGCGGGTAGACCATCGGGCGTGTTAAAGTGCCGTGCAGCTTGCAGGTCGGGTTGCGACGCGGGTGCAGGGATGACCAGCACCCGGTGGGTTTCAGCGTGACAGCCGCCGAGCGCCAGGATTGCCACTGCGGCAAGCAAGGCACGACGTTCCCGATCACCCATGCGCACCATGCGATCGTTAGCCGCGTTCGATGAGCAAGGACATGCCCTGTCCGACACCGATGCACATCGTGGCCAATCCTCGACGCGCGTCCCGTCGTACCAGTTCGTGCACGAGCGTGGTTGTGATCCGTGCGCCTGAACATCCAAGGGGATGACCGAGGGCGATGGCGCCTCCGTTGACGTTTACGCGTTCCGGATCGAGCGCGAGAGCGTCGATGCAGGGCAAACATTGCGCTGCGAAGGCCTCGTTGAGCTCGATGAGATCCAGATCTCTGGCTGCAAGGCCAAGCCGCGCGAGCAATTTCTGGGTGGCTGGAATCGGACCGAGACCCATCTTGCGTGGCTCCACCCCTGCGACCGCCGATCCAACCACGCGCACCTCCGAAAAACGCGCACGACCGATCCGCTCGAGGCCCTCTTTCGAGGCGAGCATCAGGGCCGATGCGCCGTCGTTAATACCGGAGGCATTGCCAGCCGTGATCGTTCCGTTCTTGCGGAAGACCGGACTGAGTCGCGACAGGGCATCCAGGGTGATATCGCCGCGGGGATGTTCATCTTGCGTCACCACGCGTGGTGCGCCCTTTTTTTGGGCGATCTCAATCGGTACAATTTCGTTCTCGAATCGACCGGCGCGCTGGGCCGCAAGACAGTTTTGTTGGCTCTGCAGTGCAAACGCATCCTGGGCCGCTCGACTGATTTGATGAAGCTCGGCGACGTGCTCCGCCGTTTCGCCAAGCGCATCGGTGCCGTGAAGCACCTGCATCCGTGGATTGATCATGCGCCAGCCCAGCATGGTGTCGTATGCGGTCACATCGCCGCGTGCATAACCCTCCTGTGCCTTTGGCAATACGAGAGGAGCACGCGACATGGATTCGACCCCCCCTGCGATGATGATGTCCGCTTCGCCAGATCCAATGAGGCGCGCGGCATCGGCCACCGCTTGCATTCCCGAGGCGCAGAGTCGGTTCACCGTGATGCCAGGAACCTCGACGGGCAAGCCCGCCAACAACACTGCCATTCGTGCGACGTTTCGGTTGTCTTCACCCGCCTGATTGGTGCAACCAAAGATCACATCGTCGATGGCAACGGGCTCGACCTCCGTTCGCGTGACGAGCGCACGGATGACGGCTGCCGCAAGATCGTCGGGTCGAACCTGCGCCAGAGCGCCACCGAGGCGCCCGATCGGGCTACGGACCGCGTCGACGATGAAGGCTGGCCTCGGGCTCATGTTGCCTCACTTTTTCTTGGGTTGCTCGGCCCACGGAGGCGGCAAGACGGGTCCACGCTCAAGTTCACGTCCGGTGCGCTGCAGTTCGATCTCGCTGATGAGAATTGCCGGCGCGACCGTTGAAACGGGGATATAGCCGGACTCCGCGCCGCAGAATCCGTTGAAGACGCCGATCTCGTCCGAGGTGGCTGCAATGCGGTTCAGCGAGCCGATCGGCGTTCCAACAAACTCGACGCCCTTGACCATGGTTTCTTTACCCGTCACGGCGTCCACCCGATACACGATGCGAGGCACACCCTTGAAGGCTTGAAAATCGTAGCTGCTGGTATTGGTCTGCCCGCCCGTGATGTCCGAGATGATGAGACCGAAGTCTTTCTTTTGGCGTTTGATCTCTTCGAGCAGCATCTGTTTGAGCGTGGCGTAGGGAACCTGCTTCGTCGATCGAACGATGGTGTTGGCCATGCGACCAATTGGATCGGATGTGCTTTCGGAACGTCCATGGCCATTGGATTGCACCACACCCTTGACCGGCGTTCGGCTCATCAGATAGCTGCGCAAGATGCCGTTTTCGACGAGTTTGACCGGAGTCGACACAACGCCTTCGTCGTCGTAGCGGTAATAACCGTTGAGCGATATTTTACCCACCGAACGCAAGGAGGGATCGTCGATCACGCTGATAAATGTGGGCAAGACAGGCTTTCCGATTTGACCCTTGAACGTCGCGCCTTCGTGGTTGGAGTTCTGTCGCTCGCCCTCCAGTCGATGGCCTAGCGCTTCGTGGAAGAACACACCGGCCGCTTCGGGCAACAGAATGGCCGGCCCGTTGTATGGATCCAACATCGGTGCCTTGCGCAGCGCTTCGACCTCGCGAACCACCAGCGCGACCATCTCGGTCAGGGTCTTTTCATCGGGCAGATCTTGCTCAGTCGCGCCGTAAACGCTTTTGCCATGGTTCACAAGCAAGCCATTTTCACCGAGGGCCACCGCATTGAGGTGGAGGCCAAACACGATTCGGTCGTTGATGAGGGCGGTGCCTTCGCTCGTTGCGAGCGTGCGCGTTTGGTGTGAAAGACTGACCTTGATGCTGGAATCGAAAATCGTCGGATGCCGCTTGAACAGTGCGGAAAGGCGCCGCAGTTTTTCGCGCCAAACTTCCATCTCGAAGGCGATCGGAACCGGCGCATCGATGTGTATTTGTTTGGTTGTGCGCGAGAAGCTCGGAAGATTTTCATCCTCGACGACGTTCGTGACACGCTTGCCGCGTTTTTTGTGGAGGGCGGAAAGCGCAGACTTATACTCGGCATCGGTCTGCAGCCACAACGTCGCGCGGAGTACCTCGACATCGTCATCGAGTGGTGCCGTGACCGGTGGCCGATAGCGTTGAAAATCGTCGAAGTCGTAGGCGTTGTCGGAGGTGTTCGCGGTGTTGTCGAACTTGTAGTTGCCGACTCGAACCTCGACCGAGGCATGGCGGGCACGCTGACTGCTGTCGTCCACGATCGCGCCAAACCGGGCGCCGATCTCGCGCTCGTCATAGTCGCGCACGAGGTATCGAATGAAATAGGGCTTGTCCTCACCTGGCAGCTGCAATCGGGCCTGCGATCGGGCGAGCTCGGTTTGCACCGCCTTCAGCACGACCAAGCGGGGATCGTCTGCCCCCCGCGCCGACGTGGAGACAAGTGCACCCAGGATCAACGTCGCGAAAAAACGCACCCATCGACGGTACCACTGTTCGTGCCCGAGCGCTTCCGCGTGTTATGAAGGACAACACGAATGGACAAGATCGTCATTCATGGTGGCCACCGATTGCGCGGTGAAGTACGGGTCTCCGGCGCCAAAAACGCCGCCTTGCCCATCCTTGCGTCGGCCCTGTTAACCCGCGGGCGGAACATTTTTCGCAATGTACCCGCGCTGAACGACGTTGCGACGATGGGTCGCTTGCTCGAAGAGCTCGGCACCGAGGTCACGCCCGGGCATCGCTCGATCATCGATACCTCCCACGTGAATAAAGTCGCGGCGCCCTACGATCTGGTGAAGACGATGCGCGCCTCGGCGCTCGTTTTAGGGCCGCTGGTTGCGCGTTACGGACATGCCGAGGTGGCACTGCCCGGTGGATGTGCGATCGGGGCGCGCCCGATCGATCAGCACCTGAAGGGACTTGAGGCGCTTGGCGCGAAGATCACGCTCGATCACGGAAATGTCACGGCGAAGGCGCGGAGGCTGCACGGTGCGGTGATTGTGTTCGACATGGCCACCGTGACCGGCACCGAAAACCTGATGATGGCCGCGGCTCTGGCCAAGGGCACGACCACACTAGAGAACGCGGCCTGCGAACCCGAGGTCGAGGAGCTCGCCACGGTGCTCAATAAAATGGGAGGACGCGTGCAAGGTGCCGGTACTTCGGTCATCCACATCGAGGGCGTCGATGAACTTCACGCCATCGATCACGCAATCATTCCCGACCGCATCGAGGCGGGCACCCTGATGGTTGCGGCCGCAATGACGAAGGGAAATGTCCTGGTTCGAGATTGCGTTCCCGAACATTTGGATGCCGTCATTGCCAAGTTGCGCGCAGCCGGGGCGACGGTGACCATCGAAGCCGAAGGGGTTCGTGTCCGCGGCGCCTCGCAGGTCCAGCCGACCGACATCGCCACGCGACCGCATCCGGGGTTTCCGACCGACATGCAGGCGCAATTCATGGCCTTCATGACGATGGCAAAGGGTCAGTCTGTGCTGACGGAAAACATTTTCGAGAATCGCTACATGCACGTCATGGAGCTGCAACGCATGGGCGCTGAAATCCTCATCGAGGGCCGAACGGCCATCGTTCGGGGTCCCTGTCGGCTGAAGGGTGCGCGCGTCATGGCCACCGATCTGCGTGCATCGGCTGCTCTCGTTCTCGCGGGCCTGGTCGCCGAAGGCCGCACCGACGTGTCCCGGATCTATCATTTGGACCGCGGATATGAGCGGTTGGAGAAAAAGTTGCGCTCGCTCGGGGCTGACGTGAGACGAGCCCGTGACAAGGGGGTATAAAGTGGGCCCCATGGCTTCCGGGACCCCCAAAAAAAAGGCCTCCACCCGCAAGACACCCGTGGCGTCTGCCCCTCCGGCAGGTCCGGTGCTGGTCTTGGCGTTGCCGCGCGGCCGGATCAAGGACGAGGCCGTCGAGCTTTTCGGCAAAGCTGGGATTGATTTGTCAGTGGTCAACGACGCGAAGGCTTCGCGTCTGCTCATCATCGAGGTTCCGAAGGCGAATATGCGCGTGCTCATCGTGCGCGACCACGATGTACCCGTTTATGTGGAACATGGCGCGGCGCACATCGGGATTGCCGGGCGAGACGTGCTCGAAGAGCAGAACCGCGACATCTACGAGCCACTCGACCTGGGTATTGGTCGCTGTCGCCTCGCCGTCGCAGAGGCCATCGACAAGCCAGTCATTGAAGGTGATCACCTCCACCTGCGCTACGCAACGAAGTTTCCCGGCCTGACCAAGCGATTCTTGCGCGAACGCGGCATTGTCGCCGAGGTGATCACACTCTATGGCTCGATTGAACTGGCGCCGCTTGTGGGTCTGGCCGATCGCATCGTCGATCTGGTTTCAACGGGTGAGACTTTGAAGCAGAATAGACTGGTGGAGGTGGAGACCATCGGTGAAGTCAGCGCCCGACTGTGTGTAGGGCGGGCGGCAAGTCGATTGATGTCGACTCGAATCGACGATCTGATCGCCCGACTATCGCGGGTCATCGATGCGGGTTATGCTGCTTCAGGCGCGCAATAACATGGTCGGCGACAACAAGGATTCCCTCGACCTTCGCGCGGAGCTTTCAGCGGGTCTCATCTACCATCCGCGCGTGACCCATCAGGGGTTGTGGACTCGGGCTGAAGACCGGCACCGCATTGCAGACGCCTTGCCACAGTTCGTTCCCTTTGGTGGCAAGCGTTATCAGGGGTGCACGTGGATCCTCGATTGGGATCACCGCCTGCCCTCGCGCCACATGGTGGTGCGGCTTTCGCTCTACTACTCCGATGTGGCCAGAGAAGCGGGTCTGCGCACGCTCAAGGAACGCCACGAGCGGATCGCCCGCGAAGATCTGTTTCCCGAGTTTGACGTTGCGGATTTCGCCGGCCTCATTGCCGATGAAACCTACGAGGCCGAGCTCGAAGTCGGCGGCACGCCACCGGGCAAGTTTCGCCTGGCAAGTCAGTGGAAGCGAGATGTTCGTGATACGGATGGTCGCAAGGCCGAAGCCATCGCGCGACAATCCGATGACTTCAAGAAGATCGCCTCGGTCATGACAGAGCGGGCCACGGGGCTCGGCGATCTCGAAGCGGCCGAGTGGGCCTCTCCCAGCGAAACCGGTCACGAACGCTGGGGCATCGAGGTCTGGTATCTGCGCAGCTTCAACGGGATGGTCGGTGAGGGCACCGCGTTTCTCGTCGATCTCGAAGCCTCCCGCGTGATAAGCCAGCGCGAGTTCCAGTTCCGCGCGGGTTAAGCAGCGTTAGAGAAGTCGCGACCGAAGACGCGCGCGAACGCGCGAATCACCGCAGGCTTCACCGCATCGAGTGTCACCGATTTACCCAGGCAGCTTGAAAACGAGGCCATGACCGTGGCATCCAGCCCACAGGGGTTGATGAGCGAAAACCGCGACAGATCGGTTGAAACGTTGAGTGCGAAGCCATGCAGCGTAACCCAGCGTTTGCAGGCAACGCCGAGCGAAGCCAACTTGCGCTGGGGTGCATCCAGCGTCCACATGCCGGTCAATCCCTCCTTGCGACCACACGACAACCCCATGGTTGCGGCGGCGTCGATGAGCGCTTCCTCGAGATTGCGAAGGTATAGGCGCAGGTCTCGCTCGTCGGGGCGCAACTGGAATATGGGATACCCAACCAGCTGACCAGGTCCGTGATACGTTACATCGCCACCGCGTTCGATCTCGAAGACGGGAATGTCGACCCCTGGTAATACGTTTTCCCGATGGGTCCCACGCCCAAGCGTCAGCACATCGGGGTGTTCGACAAGGACGAGGGTATCCGGGATTTCGTCTCGCTGGCGGGCCGCGACGAGCTCAAGCTGCCGCTGCCAGGCCTCCCCGTATTCGAGGCGGCCCCAGTCAAGCACGACAGCGGGAACATTGGACACGCATCGAAACTAGCAGGCGGCCGCGGTCCGAGCGGCTTCCGAAAGCCGATCGTCCTTCGGGGTACGCCCTCAGGGCCGCTTCGGGAAGGTTGGCGCTGCTTTTGACCCGAACCGACGCAGCGGCGTCGTTCGCACCTTCCGGGGTTCGACGGGGTTCAATTTTCGAGTGGCATCGTCTGCGGCTTCTCGAACCAGTTGTTGGGCAATGATTTTCGCCCGCTTTTCGTCGCGATCGCTCAAGGATTAACCCTACGCCCATTGACGGCCAAGTCAATGAAGAAGGTTGGTCGCGCTGCGATTCGGGGGCACGACCTGGGCGTTAATCGATGGGCGTCAGCTTGCGTTCCGACACCATGACCCGATTTTTGCCGCCGCGTTTCGCGTTGTACATGGCCGAGTCCGCGCGTTCGAGCAGGTCTTTTTCGGTTTCCTTGGCCGCGAGCTGAGCGACCCCGACGCTCGCGGTAAACTTCAGAGGTCGCCTGTCCTTGCCGTCGACCGTGACGTTTTCTATCTCCACCCGGAGTCGTTCGGCAAATCGGACAGCCCCATCCAAATCTGTATCACGCGCGAGAACGGCGAATTCTTCGCCGCCAAAGCGGAAGGCCAGATCTTCGCGACGGGCGCAGCGAAGGATGGCCTCGCCCATGGCTGCAAGCACGGCATCGCCGACGGGATGGCCATGTTCGTCGTTGACGCGTTTGAAGTTGTCGAGATCCGCAATGATCAAGGAGAGCGGTTTGCGGTGTCGTTGTGCCGCAGCCCGTTCCGAACCAAGGCTTTCGTCGAAGTGGCGTCGGTTGTAGATGCCGGTCAGCGGATCCAACAAGGCCGCCTCGCGCAACCGTTCGTGGTGCGAATGTTCGGTTTCATTCATCCAGGAAAACTTGATGATCGTCGTGCTTCCGACGCGGATCAGATCATTGGCATTCAAGGGCGTTCTCTTGACGGGTTGTTCACCCACGAAGGTCCCGTTGCGACTGCCCAGATCCTCCAGAATCACCGATTCAGCGGTGACGATGATCTGTGCATGCTTTCGCGAGACCCCATCATCGTCGAGCCGCAGATCGCTGTCAGCCGCCCGCCCAATCGTGACCACGTCGGGTGTGTCCATCGGAAAGAGCTGACCCTCGAGGCGCCCCGAGATCACGGTTAAACAGGGCTTGTGGTCCGACGCTGAAGCCGGTGGTCGTGCGACGTTTGTCGTCTTGCCACTTGTGAACTCGTCCGGAGGCGGAGTGAAGGAGGGGAGGCTGTCGGCCGTTTCCTGACCGTTTGACAGCAAACTCCTCGGTGGACGCGAGCCCTTGCGGGGTCGATCAAACGAGGAGCGGGTTCGGGGTCGAATGGCCATCGTGCGGGTTTCGGCACCCGCACTGATAGGGTTCGGCCGGAATCGACGCCCCCTTTAGGGCGCCATGCGGCAAACGGCCCTATTTCTTGGGCGCAGCGGCCGGCGCCGGTGCCGCTGCTGGAGCGGGTTTGGCAAATCCAAGCTCAATTTTGCATGGCTGCGTCAGTTCGGTCTCGTGGACCTTCATGCAGGGCATCAATCCGCCCGTTTTTTTCGATTCTTCGAGGCAGAGCTTGTTCATGTCAGCGCCACAGACACCCATGAAGCGCTCCTTCAGATAACCGAAAAGCGCCTTGTTGCACTCTTCGGTGTTCTTTGGCTTGTTGTCGCGTAGGCACTTGGCGATTTTCGAGCCGCCAGGCGTGACGCCCATGCAATGGGTCGCGAGCTCGCTCTTGCAGATCGTTGCGGCGTTCGGCAGATCGTCTGGGACAGCGGCTGGCTTGGGCGGTGCCGGTGCCGGTGCCGGTGCCGGTGCGAGTGCTGGCTCCGGTGCGGGCGCCGGTGCTTCCACCGCTGCGGCAGCAGGCTTTGCGGCCTTTTTCTTCTTCGGGGCTGCGACGGCTACCGAAAACGTAGCACACAATGTCAGGGTCAAGATCGAGCCGATGATTGTGTTGCTATTGAAACGATGTTTGGTCATTGCGGATTCTCCTGGGGTTGGGCTGGCGCCAATCGAAACAAGACATCCTGCATATCAGCAGGAAGCGGGCTTTGCACGGTGACGGGTTGGCCAGTGGTTGGATGGGGAAAGGTTAACGATGCGGCGTGCAGTGCGTGCCGGTGAAGGCCATCGAAACGCGCAAGCAGTTCGGGTGTCATGCCGTGATCGCAAAATGCCATGAATTCGGCTTCCGATGCACGGTAGATCTTGTCCCCCATGATGGGATGTCCCGATGACGCAAGGTGCACGCGAATTTGGTGCTGGCGCCCGGTCAGCGGATGGCAACGCACGAGCGCGTGGTTGGCGAAGGTTTGCTCGACCACGATCTCGGTTTGAGCGGACAAGCCGCCCTTGGTGGGTCCCATCACCATGTGGGTCCTCGTATCAAGCAGTGCAATGGGGATATCGATGTGGGTCAACTCGGGCGAGGGCACCCCGTGCACAATGGCCCGATAGGTCTTTTCGATCTCGCGGTGCTCAAACGCCATCTTCAATTTTCGCGCGGCTGCTCGATTGCGGGCAACGAGCAGTACGCCCGAGGTTTCTCGATCGAGGCGATGGCAAACCTGCAAGGGCTGTCCGGGATAGCGCTCCCGCAGAACTGCCGTCAGCGTGTTGCGAATGAACTTGGCGGTGGTGTGAATGGGCAGGCCTGCGGGTTTGTCGATGGCGATGTAGCCGTCACCCTCTGCGAGGACGGTGAATTCACGCGGCACATCCGGTTCGATCGGCGCTGGCCGGTCGAGGTGAATGATCTCTCCCTTGCGAACGCGGGAAGCGGCGCGCACCCTTCGCCCATCTGAAAACGAAATCTGTTCCTCGAGGATGCCCTGGATGCGTGTGCGCGACAGCCGACCAATCCGGAATTTCAGGAAGTGGTCGAGCCGCCACCCATCGCAAGAGGGCGGAACAGGGATTCGGAGGGCGATGATGTCGCGCACGCCATCGTCGGCGGCCGTCATTCTCAATCCCCGTCGATGTCACCCTTCCAATGCCAGTTTCCCCGCTCACTGTCCTCGGGGCGAGGCCGGTTGGATTTTCGCTTCTCTTTTTTTTCCTTCTTCTCGAAGGAGCGACGTCGTTGCGCTTCGTCCGTCACGGGAGGAGGAGGTGCTGCGCCGAAACGGGGCGGCCCGCCAAAACCACCGCCAGCGCCACCTCCGGGAGGTCCCCCAAAGCCACCGGCAGGGCGGAATCCGCCGGGGCCACCTGCACCGGGAGGACCAACGGGTCCGCTGCGAAAACCACCGCCGCCACCTGCACCGGGAGGACCACCGGGTCCGCTGCGAAAGCCGCCGCCGCCGGCACCGAGAGGACCGCCAGGTCCGCTGCGAAAACCACCGCCACCACCTGCGCCGGGAGGACCGCCGGGTCCGCTGCGGAAACCTCCGCCGCCGCCGGCACCGGGAGGTCCGCCAGGTCCGCTGCGAAAACCACCGCCGCCACCGGCACCGGGAGGTCCGCGGAATCCGCCGGGGCCACCGGGTCCTGGTGGACGACCGCCGGCGCGCTCCTGCGCTTCTTCAATCGCGATGCGGCGGCCTTGCAGCTCCTGGCCAGCGAGCACCTGGATCGCAGTCTTTACGCCTTCTTCGGTTTCGGTCTCGACGAAGGCGAAACCCCTGGGTCGTCCCGTTTCTCGGTCAAGCGCGACTCGCACGCTTTGGACGGGCACACCTCCGTTGACGAAGAAGTCGCGAAGGTCGACCTCGGTGACATTGTATGAAAGATTTCCAACGAAGAGACGGGTACCCATGGGTCTTTTTTTTTGCGGTTACAGGAAAGGATCAGGCAACGGAATAACTGGGAGGGGAATGCGGCTCAAGATGCCATGGGAGGAGAAGAATCCGATATGCGTATCAAACTCACGAACAGGGTTGATTCCACGTGTTGCGGTTGGCCAATATCGGTTTCGGGTCGTTCCTCGTTGGGGGGACTTTGCGGCCCCCCGTTCCACTCAACCTAGAACATAAGGGGTCTGAGTCCCGAAGGTCAAGGCCCGTGCGCGTGACGCGATGGGTTGTTCGGGTTGGGGGCGAATCGGTTTCGTGCTCATATCCGATTCGATCATGAAGGGTTTCCTACTGGGCATTTTGACCGCGTCGGTGGTTTGGACGGCGGTTTGGACTCTGAAGTTTGGATTTCCGGGGTTGTCGCCACCGCCCGCGGTCGTGTCAGAACCGGTCGCGGCTGCGCCTGCGTCCGGGGCGCCCAAGGCTCGAGGGCGTCGCCGGGGTGGTCGCGCGGCGGGTCAGACGGCGGGGAAGCCAGAAGAAACGATCGAGGACGAGAACGCACCGGAGCCGATGCGACTGTCACCGGGCGATCTGGCGAGTGTGGCGCGGGGCGACGATCTGTCGGCGCTGGATGTGGTGCAGTTCGACATGGGGAACGAGGGTGGTGCGCGGGAGCTCGAGCAGGAGGACATCGACGTTCGGTTTCGTGCGCGTCAGCCGGAGATCCTGGGCTGCATTGCCAAGGCGCGTCCGGATGATGTGACCTACGTGCCAGGTCGTGTGACGATCGCATTTCGGATTCGCAGAACGGGAGAGGTCAAAGGGGTGCGGGTCGAGGCGCCTTCGATCTTGCAAAAGAACGACCTGCTGGGTTGCGTACGGCAGATTGTGTTGCGATTAAAGTTTCCGGCGTCGGCGGGGTCACAGGTGGTGACGTATCCGTTTCAGTTGAGTTGAGGGAGAAGAGGGAGGCGATGCTGCACCACAGAAGAGAGCAAGGAGACCACCCTTGCCTGCCCAAGATGACTGCCGGACAGACCAAGAAGCCCGCGAAAGCAACCAAGGCAAAGAAAGCGGTGAAGGAATGAGCCCCACCGACCGCGATGGACCCATCAGCCTGACCCCGCCCCCAAACGGTTATTCCGATTGGCTGATCGATCTGAAAGGCCGCATTCACACGGCCCAGCAGCGCGCGACGCTTTCCGTAAACCGCGAGCTGGTTTTTCTGTACTGGCAGATCGGGCGTGACGTCCTGACCCGGCAGGCCCAGCAAGGTTGGGGCGCCAAAGTGATCGACCGACTCGCGCATGATTTACGCGCGGCGTTCCCAGAGATGAAGGGATTTTCGCGTGCCAATCTGATGTACATGCGGGCTTTTGCCCAAGCGTGGCCCGATGCCGTAATTGTCCAACAGGCCGTTGGATAATTGCCTTGGGGGCATAACGTGGTGCTGCTGACGAGTTTGAAACACCCGCAGGAGCGATTGGCTTATGCGCAAAGCGCCATCCAGCACGGCTGGTCGCGCAATGTGTTGAACATCCACGTCGAAACCCGGCTGCTGCAGCGCAGTGGCACGCCCGTTACCAATTTTGAGTTCAGTTTGCCCAAGCCGCAGTCCGACCTGGCGCGTGAGTCGCTGAAAGATCCCTATCGCCTAGATTTTCTGGGACTTAGCAAAGAGGCCGGCGAGCGCCAGATTGAACATGCCCTGGTGAAACACGTCACCGAATTTCTGTTGGAATTGGGCGCGGGCTTCGCATTCGTCGGACGGCAGGTGCTGCTGGATGTCGGCGGCGACGAGTTTTTCATCGACCTGCTGTTCTATCACCTCAAACTGCGCTGTTACGTCGTGATTGAACTCAAGGGCGGCAAGTTCAAACCCGAGCACTTGGGACAACTTGGGTTTTACCTGACCGCCGTAGACCGCCAAGTAAAACACGAGCACGACAACCCAACCATTGGCCTCTTGCTCTGCAAGAGCAAAAACAAGATCGTGGCCGAATATGCCCTGGGCGATAAAAGTCAGCCGATGGGCATTGCCGAATACAAACTGCTCGAGTCCCTGCCGCCCGAGCTGCAAACCAGCCTGCCCACCATCGAACAGATCGAACGTGAACTGACGGACAACGGCGCATCTGAAGAAGGCGATCCACAATGAGCGCGACGAAGAAACCGACCACACAGAACGCCGTCCCGTTCGTTTTAATCATAACGACTCCCCGCTTGCGCTCGGCAGTGGAACTTCGGGCTTGGGGCGAGACCGGACCCCCGCCACCGCCCAGCGCTACGGCGTGTCGCGTGGCAGCGGCATTCGGCCGAGGCGCAAGAATACGCCCAGCAGCGTGCGAAAAGCGTGTGCTGCGTTTACTGCCAGGTAGGCGTGCAGGAACCAATCCATCCGGTTTGCGATCGCGAACAACGTGATGTGGCTTGGGTAGTGAATGATGAAGTGCCCCACCGATTCGACGAGGCGTATGGGAAGCGGACGTGGTCTTGGCGCCTGTGTTGGTAGCCCATTGCCGTAGTCGCCCGCACCAGGATCCACGTTGGCACCTGTGGCCGCGCGATATTCTGGACGCCGCACAAACGTCGTCAGTGTCAGTCCAAAGGCCGTCAACAAGACGCCCAGGATTCCCTCGCAGAGCCACGGCCAGTGCGGATCGGTCTGGAACAAACGCAGGCTGGTCGCGGTGATGAGCGTCAGCGCCTTCAACTCATCCGCCAGATAATCGAGGTGCGCACCCACCGGCGATGAAGCCGAACGCAATCGTGCGAGCTGTCCGTCGACACAGTCGAAAACGTAGGACGCTTGCAAGAGGACCATGCCAAGCACGAGGCCTCTTGTCGTCAAGTCGAGCGCAAGGATCACCCCCGAAGCTGCGAAGAGCAGCAATGACAGCAACGTCGCCTGGTTGGGCGAAAGCCGGGTTCGCTCGATGCCGACGAGCAGCAGCGATGCGACGGGCCGAGCGACCCAGCGGTTCCACACGATGTCGCGTGGCTTTCGGGTTTTTTGGTGAATTGCAATCGCCCGCGCAAACATCGTGCTTCCGGATGTCGCTTTCGGGTCGTTGCGGCTTTAGTTCGAGGCGAGCTGGATGAGCCAGTAGATAGCGGCAATGGCGCCGCCAAGTGCGAGGCCAATCGTGACGTACGAGGCCATCGACATCTGACCCTTCGGTGCAGTGGTGATCTCTTTCGAGGACGCCGCCACAAGGGGTCGCTTCTCTTCGGTTGAAGGCCGGCGCTCCGACTTTTCGGATTTCGCAGCGCTGCCGCCACCGCCGCCTTTCTTTTTGTTTTTCTTACCCTGACCCTGCGACTTTTCCTGCTTGTTGCTGGTCGCAACCTTTTCGGTTTCGCGGGACGGCGACTTTACCGGTGCCGCCTTCGCTGCGGGCTCGCGCTCGGGTAACGTTGTCAGGTCTGGTTGCTTTTCGGCAGGGGCCGCGTCGTCAGCCTTCGACGAGGTTGCAACGACGGGTACGCCTGGATTCGTCGTACGAATTGGTTCGGCCTTGTCGTAGAGATCAACCCGCATTCCGGCAGAGGTCGAGCGATTCGGATCCTGAGATTCATCTGGCACGCGGCGAATGGTTGCGTTGCTGGCTTCTTTGGCAGCCGCCGCTTCTTTGGCAGCCGCCGCTTCTTTGGCAGCCTGAATGTCCTTGGCGGCCTGAATGTCCTTGGCGATTTGCTGAATATTCGCAGGCGCCATTCCGAACATGGTGCGAGCCTGGGTTGGAGCCGCAGCGGCGGGTGCGGGTGCCGCTGCGATAGAGGCGGGTGCTGCGGCTGGAGATGGGGCCGCTGCCTTCGGGATGGCCGTCGTCACCGGCTGTGGCGTTCGCGAAGCTGCCGGTAGGTTCAGCGCCGCCTGGATGATTCGATAGCCGCCGCTGTCCCAGCCGAGCACCTCGGGTAAACGGGCTTCGTCGGCGTCGTCATTGACCACAATCTTTTTGATCTCGCCCTTCAGGTACTCAACGAGCGCACGATCGGTGTCTCGCCAGATCTCGATGGTGCCTGAAAGCACATAGAGTTCGCAGTAACGCATGAGCGCCGCGACGGAGCGATCCGATAGCGTGCCTTCGCTGGGTCCGGGAACAAGCAGTCCACCGTCATCGGGGTTCGGGAGACGCGCCTGAATTCGGTACGACAGAGGGGTCGTCGCACGCAAGACCGCGAGTGCTTCGTCGCCGCGCAACTCGCCGGCGATCGTTTCGTAGATGCCACCCGCAACCATGTGGATCTCGCCCACTTTTTTGGGCTTACCGGCCGAAGGGGTGCGCACCTCGACCCGAACGGCCAGGGCTGGCGCGGCCAACATGCTAACGAGCTCGTCGAGCGAGCCGCCTTCCCATTCTACCGCTGCTGACTGTGAAGGTGTGGTCTGCATCTGTTGGCTCCGGTCCGGTCCTTCTCACGGTTGGTGGCGGCTCAATCGGGCTCGCCAGGGTATCACTAGTTTAAACTCGCCGCGTCGTCGATATCGGCGGTAACTCCCAAATCATTGACCCCGACCGGGGCTGCAGTGTCCGCATTTTGCGCGTTGTTCGATGGGACAGCCGTGTCCATGGTTTGCCCGTGTGAGGCGTCCGGAAGAGGGCCCGTGTACCCGACCGCTGCGTCGGTCCCGTAATTCTGGTCCTTCGTGCCACCGTCATCGCCGCAGGCGGCGACCATCAGGGTCGACGCGATCACGAAAGCAGCCAGCACGGCGTGGGTCATGAAGCGCAAGCTAGCAAGGATACAGGGAAATTCGCAAGTATCGAGATTCAACCCTGCAGAACTTCGGCGAGGACAACCTTGCGTTGGCTTCCGGAAACCGATACGAACCGGGCTAGAATCCCGCTCTTGAACCCATCCTCAAAACCGGTGTCGTTGCGGCTCAATTTTGCGCGAGTATTGGTCTTTGGGGCGTGTTCCCAGACGGCCGTCGGGTACGGCGCGGATCGGCCTGGGCCCCCTTTCGGGTTGACCGTCGAGCTTCTCCGCTTTCCAGAGCAGGCGGTCATCGGGGATCTTGTGCCGGAGTTTGCCTGGATCGTGAACGACCCGAAGCGGGGCGCAAGGCAGGGGGCGTACCAGATCCAGGTTGCGACCCGTCGTACGCATCTGGAAAACAACGCACCCGACGTTTGGGATAGTGGCAAGGTTCAGTCGGATCGGTCTCTCAACGTGTCCTACGGTGGCAAGGCGTTGCAACCCGGAACGGACTACCGTTGGAGGGTCAAGACGTGGGACGGCAAGCAGGTCGAGGGTGCTTACAGCATCGTTCAAACGTTTCACACGACGCCGGCGCAATTGCCTGCGGCTGCCTTTCCCGGCGAAAGCCGGTGGGTCACGCTTCGCGATGATCCCGTTCTCGAAGATCGACAGCGGCCCAACTTCGAGGTGCACAAGCCCGTCGTTGCAAAGACAGTGGACCGCCATCATCACTTTTTTGATTTCGGCCAGGCAGCTTTTGCAACGTTTCGCATGACGGTGGTTTCGCCGCGTTCCGGTTTGAAGCTACGGGTGTTTTTGGGCGAGCGCCGCGACGGGGACGCGGTACACAAAAACCCAGGCACCACCCATGTCGGATACGCGGAAGTTGAGTTGTCGCTTCAAGCAGGCGAACAAAGCATCACCGTCGATCTGCCGCGTCACCATGCCAACATGCCGCACAGCCAAACCTTGCCCGCCCATGTGCTCGAGGTGGTTCCGTATCGATTCGCAGAAATCGTTTCAGATGGCGCGAGTGTTGCGATCTTTGGTGCCGAACAGCTTGCACTTTACTACCCGTTTGACGACAACGCCGCGCGCTTCACAAGTTCGGATAAGCGGCTCAATGACGTGTGGGGCCTATGCAAACGCACGCTGAAAGCGACGCCCTTTCTTGCGCTGTATTCGGACGGCAATCGCGAGCGCATGCCCTACGAGGCTGACGCCTTTGTGCAACAACTTGGGCACTACGCCGTCGATCGCGAATATGCGGTGGGGCGGTACACCAATCAGTTTTTGCTGTGGCATCCCTCGTGGCCAACCGAATGGAAAATGCATGCGGTGTTCATGGCCCACCTCGACTGGATGTACACGGCGAACACCGAACATCTTGAACGCAACTATGCGCACTTGAAGGCGCGGGCCCTGATTGAACTTGCGCGAAAGGACGGCCTCATCAGTACCCGGACGGGACTTGTGACAAAGGCCGTGCTCGACGGCCTGAACCACATTCCCAATCACCCCGATATCATGCTCGACAACGTCGACTGGCCGCCTGGCCTTCCGGCCGATGGCAAGCGAACGCTACCCTTTCAGGGCAACACGCCCGAGGGCGAGCGAGACGGGTACGTGTTTGCCGACATCAACACCGTGATGAATGCATTTCACTATCGAACGTTGGTGTTGATGGCCGAGATCGCCACGGCGACCGGACGGCAATCTGACGCGCGAGATTTTTCCCGACGCGCGGCACTGGTTCACGGGTCGTTCAACCAAAAGCTTTTCGACCGAGAACGTGGCGTTTATGTGGACGGGGAAGGCGTCGAGCATGCCTCCCTGCACGCCAACATGTTCGCGCTCGCGTTTGGTCTCGTGCCGGAAATGCGGCAGAAAACGGTGGTTGCGCACATCAAGCGCCGTGGGATGGCGTGCAGTGTTTACGGTGCTCAGTTTTTGCTCGACGCCCTCTATGGTGCACGGGAATCGAAGTACGCTTTGTCTCTGATGACTTCGGACGCACAGCGCAGCTGGCTGAATATGTTGCGCATGGGTGCCACGATGACGACCGAAGCGTGGGATGAAACCTTCAAACCGAATCTGACCTGGAACCACGCCTGGGGAAGCGCACCGGCCAACGTCGTCGCCCGTTGGATAGCGGGCGTCCGTCCCTTGCAGCCTGGATTCGCCCACGTGTTGATCGATCCGCAACCCGAGGGTCTTGCGCACGCGGACATTGTGGTTCCGACGCCGCGCGGTCCGGTACAGGTCTCCTGGAAAAATGACGGCGATGCGATGTTGCTCGGTGTTTCGGTGCCCCCCAACATGAGCGCAGATCTTAAATTGCCGGGCGCGAAACCGGGCGCGGTCATCACGGAGTCCGGCGTGCCGTTGCGTGCCGGTCCCGGGCTAAAGCCGAAGCGTGGCGGCCGCATCGTCCTTGGCGGGGGCCGTTTCTCGTTTCGGATTCCGCAGTAGCTCAGACAAACGTGTGGCACACTGCGCACCGATGCCGCGCTTAGTTTTGGGTTCGTTTGTTGTTCTCGCACTGCTCCCCGTTGTCGCGGTGTCGGCCATCGCGCAGCCGGGCGTCTCGGTGGTTCGTGACGTTGCCTATCGGGAGGGAAGCAAGCCATCCACCTACGAGCGCGAGCGTTGCCGCATGGATATGTATCTGCCTCCCACGACGAATGCGGCGGCTCGCTTTCCTGTCCTGGTCTGGTTTCACGGCGGCGGTTTGACGGGCGGGGACAAGCACGAGGCCGAAGCCATGGCGCTATCGGCACAGGGTCTGGCTGTCGTGCTGCCGAACTATCGCCTTTATCCCAAGGTGAAATTTCCGACCTATATCGAAGATGCTGCAGCAGCGGTCGCCTGGGTTGTGAAAAACATCGAGAAACACGGCGGCGATCGAAGCCGCATATTTGTCGGCGGACATTCGGCGGGTGGTTACTTGACGGCGATGCTCGGCCTGGATTCGGCTTACCTGAAGCCCCACGGACTTTCAACTCGCGACCTGGCCGGTCTCATTCCGATCGCAGGGCAGATGGTCACGCATAGTACGGTTCGCGAACAACGTGGGATCGCAGAGTCAACGCCGGTGATTGACGAAGCCGCGCCGTTGTTTCACGTTCGCAGGGACGCGCCACGCTTGGTCGCGGTGGTCGGTCTAAAGGATACCGAAACGCGCATCGCAGAGAATCGCTACTTTGTCGCCGCCCTGCACGTGGCGGGTCATCACAGTTCAGAATTCATCGGGGTTCCCGGCCGCGATCACAATGGCATCGTGGGTGGTCTTGCAAATCCAATCGATCCGGTGGCGCGGATCATTCTCGATTTCACGGGTGCCAAAGCCCCTACAGGTCCGGTTGCGGCTTCCCTCCGCGGACTTGCAGAAGAAATCCGCGCCCACCGGGCAGGCGTCGGGGTGTGGTGGATGGGCAACGGAGGTTGGATTCTGAAAGGTGCAGGTGTTGTGGTCGGGATCGATCTGGAGCTGAACAGCGGCCGCCCGCTGGGGTCGCCGCCCATTTCGGTGGACGAGGCGGCAGGCCTCATGGATCTGGTGCTCGTCACGAGCAACCGTCCGGATCATTGCAACCCCGAAACGTTAAACCGCATTGCAATCTCGGGGCGCGCGACCTTTGTGGTACCGCAATCGTGCCTTCAGTCACAACCGGCGCTGCGAATTCCCCGACGTCTCTTGAAGATCCCACATCCGCAGTTTGCCTTCGTTGAAAAGGGTGTTTCGATTCAACCCATTCATTCGGTGGCGGGGGGCCCCAACCACGCGGTGGCGACGCGCGAGGCCGCCTTGTTGGAGAACCTTCGCTACAACTGCGGCTATGTTTTCAAGCTCGCGGGCAAGACCTTCTTGCAGCCGGGCGAGTCGATGCTGACCGACGAACACCTTGGTTTGCAGGGGATCGATGCCTTGTTCGTTTCGCCGACGGTCTACGCCATGCATCTTGACCGTTCCGCAATTCTAGTCGAGCGTTTGAAGCCAGCGCACATCTTTGCCCAGCAAACGGACATGGTGTCGCTCGGCGCGGTTTCCGCCGCGATACTGCAGTCCAATCTTCCCGAAGGATTTCGAGCGCAGGTTCATCCGCTCGAACGGGGCGCCGGCTTTGTGGTTCCCTAGCGCAACACGGCGTCAAGGCCTGGGGGCGCCACACCGATTCCAAAGTCGATCGGATTCGGTTTCGATCCCTCGATTGTAAAGGTTCTCAACGTCGCTGTGTCACGAATAGGCGTCTCGACGGTGCCGTCGTAGTAGCCGACCGGTTCGTTGTCCTCGAATTTCTCGTTCTTGTTGACATCGAGTCCGGCGAAGATGGAATAGGAGCCGTTGCCGACGCCGCGCACACGGTAGGGAATGCGGTCGATGCCCGCGGGCGCATCGCTGAAGGCCTCGTCGTCGAACACGCCGAACTCGAGTGGCCGACTGCGGTTCAGGCCCAGGCGAAACCAACCACCTGGAAAATTGGCCGGCAGGAAAATCGTGCCCACGATGTCGCGGTTTCCGACGATGTCTGGATTCTGGGGATCGAGCGTCACCGTGTAGGGCCCCGAGTCATCGCCGCCGCAAGCGACGGCGGTCAGGGCCAGGAGTGCGAAGGTGGTCAGGGCGAGTTGCGTCCAGTTCAGATGGGTTTCTCGAATCATGGTTCGACCGTGTTCTTTCGCAGACAATGATGACATGCCAAAGGCCCGTCAACCTGAAATCGCCGTGGAGCTGGCCACGGGCCTCGATCCCTAACGTTTTCGCACCAGCAAGCGGGCAGCGCGCTGTCGGCGCTCTTCGTCCAGTTTGTGGTACGAAATAAGGCGTTCCGTCGAAACTTCGCCGCGCGCCTTGGCCTCCTGAACCGCACAGTTCGGCTCGTCGCGGTGCCGACAGTCACGAAAACGGCACTGCAATCCAATGCGCGCCAGATCATCGAAACCGTCAAGCTCGCGGTCGTCCGTGGTCCACAATTCCAGCTCGCGGATGCCCGGGGTGTCGATGATGAGCGCGCCGGTTGGAAGCGCGAGGAGCGTGCGCGAGGTGGTGGTGTGTCGGCCCTTGGCGTCGTCGTTCCGAACATCGCCGACATTCTGCTGGTTGGTGCCAAGCCATCGGTTGATGAGGGTGGACTTTCCCGCACCCGATGCGCCGAGGACAACGGTGGTTTGC
>Ga0335394_10002663_pt1 | contig 20160 bp, 21 predicted proteins | sample MAT03_FD_205741 | JGI IMG/M metagenome (GOLD analysis project Ga0335394, IMG submission 205741) | Freshwater microbial communities from Lake Fryxell liftoff mats and glacier meltwater in Antarctica - MAT-03 (spades assembly) (version 2) ...
CGCCCTCCTATTTAAGGATGAGATAATTATAGCATTTTTGATAAAGCGTTACCTATGTGGGTGAATCAAAGTGTTACCTATGTCGGTGAATCGGACCCACAGAGGGCACAGAGAAGACAGAGGGAGCTTATCGTTTTATCTCTTCAGAAATTCCTAAGAAAACTTCAATAAGCACCTTTCTGTGTTCTCTGTGGTAGTTTTTTTATGGTTCTTTTTTTTCACTCTCTTGAGCCTCTCCGAACACTTCAGGAAATAGAGTTTGCGCCAATTCTTTGCGCAATAAGCTTAATTGCCTAATTGCATTATTTCGTCTTAAAAAAAGAATCCCATTTTTTTCGATCAGCCACAGGTATATATGCCATGAATGTTTCTTTAAAAATATTCATGTGCTCTGGATATTCTCTCAAGGCGTGAATCTTTTTTCGTAAAGCTTTTTTCTTTTTATCTTCGGACATATTTAAAAATAAGAGGCTAAATTCGTGATAAACGGGCATTCCAAAATGAAAATCTTCAGGGGAGTTTCTAAAAAAAAGAAGCATTAGGAAAATATTATGCTGATGTTCCTTACAATCCCATTGAATAGCAGACATTATATTACTTCTCATGGTTTCATCCGGAACAAGATCTACACAACAATTGTAAAGTGCCTCCGTAATGACATTAAACCCATTAATATATTCTTTTGAAACAACTAGCCCTTCACTATCTTTTCCTGGCGCAAATACTCCACAAGAAGGATTAAGACTTTCATTAGAATCTAATAGTTCGATATTTTCAGGTTTAGAAAACGGGGTAAACCTTTCCTTCAGCATTTCAGCAAGAGTATGAATATAATCTCGCATAAAGAAATCTTTTTTTTCAGTTCGACTAATAGCTTTTTTCAGTATTTCTGTTTGGAATGCTTGCTTAACTTGGGAAATACCTCTATCCATAAATTTGTTAGAACTAGCTTCTTTTATCTCGAATAGCGGAAAGGAAGCCATAGCAATGCTGGCAACAAGTAGATGGTAATTGAAATGATTAATTGGAATTGTGTTTAATAAAATTGTTCCCTCGTGAAGTGGGATTCTATTTATCAATTTCCCCAGCAAAAGAAAAAAGTTATGATCCACCATTAAAATGTCACTAGTGTGATTCACAAAAGTTGCAACTTCTGCTGATTCTTTGGTGGGATTAGTTTCAAATAGATGTAGTAGATCTTTTATGAGATAAAAAACAACTTCGTCAGCTCGACTCGCTAAAATCTTTTCAAACGCCGACTTGTTTTTAAGTAAGCCCGAGAAAATCACGCTTTTGGGTGAGTCAATCCTAAATTTTAGATAGAAGTTAGCCGCATTCTCTGGAGGGATATTCTGAAAAGCCAACTCAATTAATTTTTCTGTTTCCTTTGATGGTTCAGAAGAACAGAGCTGTTTAAATTCTTCAAAAATCGCATCGCTATTAGAACCATTTAATTTTTCCATTAACTGCTGCACTGGATTTTTTACTTTAGCTGGTTCCGATCCAGGGTTGATCACTTCCCCGATTTTAGTAGCAGTTTTATCATTCTTTTCTTTAGGAGACTGTGGGATTTGAGAAAATTTCAACTTTTGCAAAGAATCTAAATATTTCGTTTTACGCTTTAGCGGCATTCGTTGAATGGTATCGATAAGAAAATTACAAGTTGCATCAAAATCAGCTTGCTGCTTCACATCAGGTCCAGGTCTTTTAGACTCTATCTCTTGAATTGTTTTTTGAATATTAATTCCACTAATTTTACGAAAAAGAAGACGGGTAATTATCCATTTGTTTAAAAGACGTCCAATTAAATGTTTGTCCGAAGTTTTTCCATCTTTATGAATCCAATGAGATTTAACATAGGCTTGTTTTTCAATTTCAGATAGATTTTGAAAGTAAGACTTTATATTATCTTGATAAATTGTATCCACGAAAGCCTCACAATAAAAAGAAATGACATAAAAACATATCTTTATTGTAATAAATCACTATTATAAAAACAAGGCAAGATGGGCTGGGCTAACGCATTAAGAATTTAGTTGATTGGATAGATTGATCTAACATTGTACGGCTCCTTTGAAAAGGAACCAAGATCAATTATCATTTCTTCATTTATCAAGTAAAATCTTCATGCGTTATCCCTGACATAAATTTCCGCTGGAATTTTGAGTCACAATAAACAAAATCTACCACAGAGCCCGTAGAGAGGGCTAAATTCTCTCTGTGGGATATCTGGGGTCGGTAGATTAAAAAGAACCATGGTATTCATGGTTCTTTTTTTTCACTCTCTTGAGCCTCTCCGAACACTTCAGGACATAGAGTTTGCGCCAATTCTTTGCGCATTAACCCATTAACTGCCGTATGTGGAAACCATTTGCGCTGCACGCCTGCAAAGGTCAAGAAACCAAAAACAACTAATGCTAATTGCACAAAGATATTATGACTAATTAAATCCCACATAGTTCACCTCTTGTTGAAGATAAGTAGTATTATAATTAATTAATAATAACAAGCAAACACAAACTCTTAAGTCTCAAGGCGCGCGGAAACCGAAATTTCTGCTTTAAAAAGCTTCGAAACTGGACATCCGACTTCAGCGGCTTTAACAGCTGCGTCAAATTTAGCTTTATCAGCTCCGGGTATATGCGCAACGAGATCAAGATGGCTCTTGGTAATGCTGAATCCATTGCCATCTTTATCAAGCGTAATTGTAGCTGTTGTCTCCAGTTTTTCAGGCGTGATCCCTACTTTACCGAGCTCTGCTGAAAGAGCCATGGTGAAACAGCCGGCATGTGCGGCAGCTAAAAGCTCTTCAGGATTTGTGCCGATGCCATTCTCAAATCTTGTGCTAAATGAGTACTGCGTTTGTTTAAGAACGCCGCTATCGGTAGAGATTGATCCCTTCCCTTCTTTTAAACCTCCAGACCAAACAGCTGATGCTTTTCGTTGCATAATTTTTCTCCTTGTTGAGTGTGTCATGAACCATATCAGATGTGATTTTTTTTTAGAAGGATGAGATTTTATTCAAGCTCGGAAGGAATAAACAGCTTATTTGTGCGGATAATAATGATAGCGGCAATCACAACTAAAATCACTCCTAGAAGAGTGTATACAGGCGGGATAACGCCCCAGAAGATCCAGTCGAAGATTCCGACAAAAACAATGGAAACATATTGAAAGATGCCAATTTTAGAAGCTTCTGAATAAAGAAAAGCATTGGCTAAAAAGGCCTGCATAAGTGCTAAGGATATGCCTCCACAAACGGCAAAATAAATCCCATGAAAATCTGGAAAAGGACCCGCCCAATATAAAAAAGGAAGTTGAAGCAAAACACTTATCAAAAAAAAATAAAAATTGATCCGCGCCGGTGGCTCGGTTTGGATTAACATTTTTACGAAAATAAAGGCGACTGCTAGAAAAATGCCAGAACCTATTCCTAGAATATCTCCAGGATGCCTTAACGACTCTAAAGAGGGGTGCATAATAATCACAATCCCAATAAATCCAAGCAGAATTGAAAACCAAGTTTTGCGTTCGATTCGATCCCCGAGCATAAAAATGGCTAAGATCGGAATAAACAATGGGGTGGTATTAAACAGTAACGTGGCATCGAGTAAAGGAATGTATTTTAATGAAAACATATACAAAAAGGTCGAAGTCACACCAAAGATAGCCCGCCCGAAAAGATATTTAAAGCGGTTCGTGACAAGAATAGCTATGCCTTTATAAAGGACTATTCCGCATAGAATCAACAACCCTGATGTGTAGGTAATAAAACTAACCCACAAAGGATCACTTGTGAGGGTCGCTGCTTTAGTAAATGCCCCAAAACACGCCATGAAAAAAAAAGCAATAATGACAAACAAAGTGCCTTTAAATAACTCAGAGGAAGAGCCTGTCAAATTAGCCGCCCCCGACAATTAGTAAATCAGTTTGATGCTTGGGAAGTTTATCGAGAAAATCCACCGGCACATTAAATAATGCTGCTAGCAGGTTATTTGAATAAGCTCCCAACACTCCGGATAAACCTAGATCGGATGGAAATTTATTGCTAAAAAAAATCGCAAACCGCACTTCTTCAGTTCCTGTGTTCTCGATGTGGTGGATATAACCGCGCGGCATAAAACTGATAGCGCCAGGCTTCATATCAAAAGTATCCACAGATCCATCTGGCGAAAGGAGTGTGATACGCGCTGTGCCTTTGATCAGACAATTTAATTCACCTGCATTGGGATGCCAATGGGGTTCACGCGCCCCATTCTTCGCTAAAGATAAGCTATACATAGCGATGTTTTGTAAGGTGGGAAAATAAAACCCGTTGCTCATTTTAACCCATCCGCCTGCATTACTAATAGGAGGTGCAGTGGTTTCTAAACGCATCTTATAGCGATTAGTGGCATCGGCCACGGTAGGGACAGCTGGTTTTGACTCTGACACAATAAAAGTCGATTTGGCATCTTTTTTTAAAGTCGCAAAAAAAGCTGCATCAAGTTGACAGGTGGCTCCCAGAATATGATTTGGCATGACTTGCACGGAATTGGAAAGATTTAAATCTTCGGGACTTTCATGATCGAATCCAATCAATAGCTTAACTTCTGTTTCTCCCACATTTTCAATGTGGTGCATATAACCCATTGGCACATAGGCAAGATCACCAGCTTCAATTAAGAAAGTATCGTGTCCTGCGCCGGGGCTAAAGATGGTCATTAACGCTTTGCCTTGAAGGCAATAACTCAACTCAGCCGCATTTGGATGCCAATGCGGCTCTCTAAATCCTTTTGGCTTCAAAGCCAATAATGCTACCGATAAGCCATTTAACGCCGGAAAATTTTCTGCAGTAGCTGCGATGCGAAAACCCGCTTCAGTTACCTTTTGCGGAGATGTTGCATACAAATCAAATAAATGAGGAGAGCTTTTTGAATGGTTCATATCTATCTCTAATTATTTTTTTTAACCTACACAAACTCCAAAACCACATTGAAAAAAAGTCGTCGCGATATTTGCTACCGTAACAATACTCGTTATCATTAAAGCAAATTTTGAAAACCATTCTTGCTGAACTGGGACTTCTTGACTTTTAGTAGGTCTATACAAAAACAGCAGTAAGCTGATTGCTAAAATACTGCAAACAAATACAAAAAACGACCAAGTGTAGAGGCTAATTCCCAATACAGGCAGTCCAAAAACAGAGAATCCTGGGCATACATGTAATGAAATTTGGCGTAGGGCCACTACTCCTCCCATCAAGCAACTTAGCAATGATAGGCCATAGTGGGACATGCGAATGCCGAAAAAGAGGTTCAATAATAAACCTGAAGCCACACTGATCATTCCCAATCGCTGTAGCATACATAAGGGGCAGGGTTCTTCATGCCAAAAAAATTGCACACTATATGCCGCCAATAAAACGCCGCAGAGAATAAAAATAACCAAGGCATTAAAAAATCTTTCACTAGTTAACATTTGGCCCTCACCAATTAATTTGTAGTGTATCGGTCGCATGATGCCAGAACATGGCAAGGCATAAAAGAATGTTTAAGCCGATCAGCATCATGGCCCATTTTCTTTTTCTTGCTGAAATTAAACCTAAAACGAGTGCATAAAGCAAAAAGAGTCCTGCCATCATGGGGCTTTCCTTTGTGTTGATAAAGGCTTCCTGACCATGTGTTCATTTTCAAGCTGTTGAATAAAATGAACTTATGTGAGGATCGCCTGATTAAGCTTTTCAAGACATTTTCCTCACCCTATATAAAAGAAGGGAAATAAATCAAAAAAAAACTATACATTCAATAAGATCCGATAAATCTATAAATGAGGCAGTCTGACATCAATGGCGAAAATTTTGGTAACTGGTGCAACAGGTTTTATTGGAAAACGCTTGATTTCTGTACTTTTAAAAGCAGGTCATGAGGTTTATGCACTTGTCCGAGTAAAAGGAACGCAAGTTTTTCCTGACGATACTCCTCATCTAACTTATATTTGGGGAGATCTGAGCGAGTCTGACACTTTACAAACTTTGCCGCAAGACATTGAAGTCGCCTACTATTTGATGCATTCGATGAGTGAAGTCATGGGCGATTTTGTCGAACTTGAAAAAAAAGTCGCACAAAACTTTGTCATTTCTCTATCAAAAACAAAGATCAAACAAATTGTTTACCTGGGTGGAATTATTCCTCAACAGAAGCTTTCACGCCATCTTCAGTCAAGGCTTGCGGTTGAAAACATCTTAAAAGAAAGTGGAATTCCTACCACTATCCTCCGCTCAAGCATCATTATGGGAGAAGGAGGAGCCTCTTTTGAAATTATTCGCGATCTTGTTGAAAAACTCCCTTTTATGATCGCACCAAAATGGATCCATTCTCTTTGTCAACCTATTGCAATTAAGGATATTTTGTTTTATCTGAAGGGAGTCATTTTACGGAAAGAATGCTTGAACAAGACTTTTGATCTAGGCGGACCTGATATTCTATCATTTAAGCAAATGCTGCTGCAATTTGCCAAGGTTCGAGGTTTAAAGCGGTATATTATTTCAGTTCCGCTCCTAACTCCCCGCCTTTCTTCTTATTGGTTGGCTTTTGTTACTTCTGTGCGGTTTTCATTAGCCTATTATTTAGTTGAAAGTATGAAAGCTGATACCTATTGTAAGGATCAGAGGATCCATCAAATACTTCCACACTCCTGCCTGTCCTATGTAGAATCGATTAAACTTGCTTTTTTAAATATTTCGCAAAACGAAGTCACGTCAACGTGGATGGACTCATGGGAAATTCATGGCCAGAACCCCGATATTCAAAAATACATAGAGGTTCCAAAAAAAGGTGTGCTTTCAAATTATCAAACCGTTCACATTAAAGCTCCAGTTGAGCCTATTCTCAGAAAAGTGTGGTCTAGTGGCTGCAATTCGGGGTGGTATGCTTTCACTTGGGCATGTAAATTACGAGGATTTGTAGACAAGCTGGCTGGCGGATTAGGATTAAGTCGAGGAAGAAGGCATCCTCTAGATATCCAAGCAGGAGATTCCATAGATTTTTGGCGCGTTTTAAAGGCTGATTTAAAAGAAAAACATCTTATTCTCTATGCTGAGATGAAGCTTCCAGGTGAAGCTTGGCTTGAATTTAAAATTGACGACACTGACCCTGCTAAATTAATGCAAACTGCAACTTTTCGTCCAAAAGGACTTTTAGGAAGGATTTACTGGTATCTGTTAGTCCCCTTTCATTATTTTATTTTTGGTCGCATGGCACGCAGCCTAGTTGAAATAGAAACCGTACCCCAGGAAAGACAATGACACATGTTTTTTTGCTTTTTTTGCTTTTCTTCGCACGCTTGGAATCAGTCGAAATTGTCACTGACACATTCAGTCCCACTGAATTTACTGAAACAGTTGTGCTTGACTTGATGAAAAAAAATCAAATTCCTGGGGTTGCAGTCGCATTATTTTATAATCAACAACCTCATCTTTTAAACTTTGGTTTTGCTGATGACCAAGAAAAGCATCCGGTCACTCCTGACACCATCTTTGAAATCGGCTCGATCACAAAAGTATTCACCTCTACTGCTGTGGCCATCGAGGTTGTCAAGAATAAAATGCGTCTATCTGATCCAGTTGTGAAATACTTGCCAGGGATCAAAAAACGGATGAAAGGGATTGGCAAAGTAACCCTCGCCCAATTGTCTACCCATACTTCAAGTCTTCCCAGAGTCCCACCGCCCTTGCCACCGCATAAAGGCAAACAATATTATCCAACTTCTTTGCTTCAGTTTCTAGAAGAATGGGAAGCTCCATATCCAATCGGAACTCATTATCTCTATTCCAATCTTGGATTTGGTATTTTGGGCGATGCTGTGGCCCGTGTCGAAAGAAGACCTTACGGCGAAGCTATTAAACACTTGATTCTTCAACCTTTAGAAATGAGATCGACTTTTGTGATTGTTCCTCACCTACTGCAGTCATTCTATGCTTATGGGTATAATAAAAATGGAGCCCTAGCCGAACGCTATCCGTTGAATGCCTGGCCCGGAGGAGGAGCCTTAAGGTCTACCAGCGACGATATGCTAAAATTTTTAATGGCTAACCTTGGAATCGAAGGTCCCCCAGAAATTTTGACAGCCATGCAGCTGGCCCAAAAAGGGCTTTATAAAGTGAATGCCAATCTTACTATGGGTCTAGGCTGGCAAAAATTTGCTAAGGAAGATCTGATCATTGTCGATAAAAATGGCGGGGTTGAAGGTTTTTCAAGTTATATTGGCCTCATTCCTGATAAAAAAATTGGGATTGTGCTGCTCGCTAATAAAGGTAAAGCCCAGCTAACTAAAATCGGTCGGGAAATTCTTATTCAATTTGCAAAACAAATAAACTAAAGTTTAATAAAGATTTACTTTTTAAGGGTTTTCGTGCTATGATGGTCCATTAAATTATTAATAATGGAGTTATCATGAGAGTTCAAGCCCAAGGCCCGAATTTTAAACAAGTTTATACCCCTTTTCAATCTGAAATTAAAAAGAATACGTGGTATCGCATCAATCGAACGAAAGTTCTGCAAAACAATACAAAGACAGAATTTGCAATCGTTCGCTTGAACGTTTTTGAACTGCTTTTAGCACGTTTTAAAAAAGGATACATTTCTAAAAAAACACATATTCTTCAAGCACATTTTCTCACCAAGAAAGAACTCGCTGATAAATTACGCACTCTTTCTGTGCCATTAACACCTCCAGGTAACACTCCCCCAGGTACTACTCCTCCAGGTACGACTCCCCCAGGCACTACACCTCCAGGTACTACACCTCCAGGCACTACACCTCCAGGTACTACTCCTCCAGGTACGACTCCTCCAGGTAACACTCCTCCAGGTACGACTCCTCCAGGCACGACTTCCCCAGGTAACACTCCTCCAGGCACCACACCCCCAGGCACCACACCCCCAGGTACTACTCCCCCAGGTAAACCCGATAATTTTTCCTCGACACCCTATTATGACTTAAAAGACGACGACAAATTACGTATTACAACTCTAGGATCAGATTATGCAGCCAAGAAGCATTCCCAAGCTCAGTTAGAAGAATTCTCCAAAAAATTTGAAGAAGTTTTTAAAGATCGTGAGCTCCAAAAAAAATACAAAAATGTGGAGGAAGGAGTAGCTTTAATACATCATAGCGATTGTAGTCTTTCATACCCACTTGATTGCGAAATTGCTCTCAGATGGATGGTCCTTAATCAAAAAATTACAGGATACTCAAAGGGAAATACTTTATTTTCAGTTTACCTTACCCCTCAGGCACTTTTTAACCAATCGAATGGGACAGAACTCCTCATCGATGGAATAAAGCTTGCACAAATGAATTCTTATATGTCTCAAATAAAGTTTCCTCCTCCAAAAAATGATTTCAGTAACAGCGAACTAGAGTGCTTTAATGATTTACTTAAGGATTTTAAAACTGAACATTATCAAAGAGCCAAAAACGATACAGCCTCTACATTAACTTGCCATATTAAAGGCGGTGACTATAAAGCGACCGCTAATGTCCTAAATTATTTACTTCAAGCAAAAACTATTCAAGCCTGGACAGTAAAATACTCACCTACGGCCTACTACATCAAATTAACAGATAAAGATAGCGTAGCTAATGTTAATAAGGTGACTTGGAATTTAGATTGGAATACTTGTCAGACATTGCAAACAGAGCAAGTTTTTAAAAATGCCAATCGAATGACTTTAAGCTTGACCACCACATTCGACCCTCCAGAAGCTAAACTTGCTGAAACAGTATTATTGAGGATAAATGAGCGAAAAAGTGCAGGATCAGTTGCGATGTCAGGAACATATCACCTGGTTGCTGTTTTAAAAAAACTTAAAGAAGAAAAAGTTATTGATGATTTTACCTATTATCATAACAATTTTACGATTTATCCCCAAGCTGGTGACAAAGCAGCTGATTTCAAACGTACAAACAAACAGAAACTCAATTTACTCAAATTAGCTAAATTATCAGAAGCTGAAAAAAAACATGTCCTAGAGATTTGCGAACTTTTAAATGAACGCACTAAGGCTGGACCTGTGGTTTGGGAAGGTGTATTGAAAGATGGCGTATTTCAACAAGAGATGACTGCTAAAGTAATAGGTTTCTTCCGTCTTTATCGGTACTGTCTTGACAATTTTTCGGAATGTTTTTTCCTTTACAAAGCAGAAGATGATACTAAAATAGAGCTAAAAGATTATTTGGAATTAAATAATCCAGAAGAGAACCAGGCTCTTTTAGCATTCTTAAGACAGTTCAAAGATAATGGGGATAGAGGGCCTATCGAATGGAAAGGTTTCGATACTAAACCTGAACCAAGCACAGCATCGATTGAGTTTTTAGATAAATTAAAAGCTAAGAAATGGATTCGCGATTATAAATATGTTGCGACAGAAAATCAATTTTCCATTTCATTAGGGACAACTAAAATTAATTAAGCCCACACCAAATTTCATTTCTTTAAAGATTATAGCACCACACTGGTGCTATAATCTTTAAACGACTTACCCATAATCATCTCAAAACTTGCGCCTACTTAAACACATATTTTTAGTTAAATTTATTAAAAAAATCATAAACAACATTTTTGTTTTCTATAACAAAATATAAATAAAAAAAATTACCTAATTCAATAACAAGCAAGCTGTTTCTCTTTAAACGATTTATGAAAATTTAAAAGGAATCGCTTTTCATTAAATCATTTTACACCAAATACATACGCATGAAAATTCCCTAACTACTTCAATTTGAATAAAATTATTTTTCATTAAAAAAACATTAGATCAAAACTATTGGAACGCAATTACTTCAATTAAATAGTAAAAAAAGTATTTGAATTAAATCCTCAAAAGAAACAATTTGAAGCCAAGAAGGGATAGTTCAAGTATGACGGTTCCTAGGGAATCTAAATACTAGAATGACCCCTTAATAATAAGGGTGAGTTTGTAAGTAGCAGACTTGCCAAAGTCTTAAACCTTTTTAGTAAGGAAATGGCTATGAAAAAAATCTCATTAATACTATTTGTTGCACTTTGTGCATTTGTTACTAATGGATACGCTGCATGCGGACCTCAAGGCTGCGGAGCTCCAGAGCAAAACTTTGGTGGCGGGCAAAACTTTGGTGGCGGACAAGAATTTGCTGCCCAAGATAACAATGCAGCTTGCGGACAAGAGTTTGCTTGCGGCGATTGCTATTGCCTAATGTGTAAATATGAGCCTAAATATTGCAACAAATGGCGTTGCGAATGGGATACTAAAGAGTACCAAGTTCGTCGTTGCCGTATGGTTCCAGAAACATACCAAAAAACTTGCTGCAGAATGGTACCTCAGTACTATACAGTAGATTGCCAAAAAATGGTTCCTCAATACTATTGCACAACAGAGTGCAAACAAGTTCCTCGTTATGTTTGCGATCGCCAATGTTCATATACTCCTAAGTATTATTACAAACGCGTTTGCAACCCAAACCAACAACCTCCATGCCCAGCGCCATATACAATTCCTAATGTAGGTGGTTCTGCTGCTCCACAAGGTATGAACTACTAAGACCTTTGTTGAATGATCCTATTCGGGGGCCAGATTTACGCTTTTGTTTACAAGAACGTGAATCTGGCCCTTTTCTTTTAGACTCACCCTCACAAATTACTTATTGATGATGGTGACTGGTTTAACTCTCCAAACTTCATCACAATATTCATGAATAGATCTATCTGAAGAAAATTTACCCATGCGCGCCACATTTAAAATAGATTTTGCCGTCCATGCCTGCTGGTCTTCGTATAAAAGCTCCACTTTATCTTGGCAATCCATGTAAGATTGATAATCGGCTAAGACCATGTAGGAAGAATGGTCAATCAAAGTTTGAATTAAAGGTAGGAATAAACTGCGATCGCCGTGTGAAAAAAATCCAGATTGAATGAGATCAATAACTTCGCGCAAATGCAAGTTCGTCTGATAAAACTCTAAAGGAGAAGTTTTACTTTTGATCCGTTGCTCCACTTCTGCAGCGGTAAGCCCAAAAAGGAAAAAGTTATCATGACCCACGGCATCTCGGATTTCGATATTAGCTCCATCCAAAGTTCCAATGGTTAATGCCCCATTCATCGCTAATTTCATGTTACTTGTACCCGAAGCTTCTTTGCCTGCAGTGGAAATCTGCTCTGAAAGATCAGCTGCCGGGTAGATACTTTGAGCATTTTTTACATTAAAATTTGGATAGAAAATGACTTTAAGCAATCCTTTAACATCAGGATCATTGTTAATAACCTCAGCCACCGAATTTATTAATTTGATCATGAGTTTAGCAATCCAATAACCAGGTGCAGCCTTTCCCCCAAAAATAAAAGTTCGCGGCGTCATCTTTAGATTCGCATTTTTTTTGAGTCTATTGTAAAGAGTAATGATGTGCAGTACATTAAGATGCTGACGTTTATATTCATGGATCCTCTTAACCTGCACATCGAAAAGGGAGTGTGGATCTACGGTAATGCCGGTGCAATCACGAATCCTTTTGGCTAAATACTCTTTGTTCTGAAATTTGATTTGCCTCCACAGAGCCTGGAAATCAGGGTCTGTTGCATAGACTTCTAATTTTTGCAGTTCTTTCAAATCAGTAATCCAACTCGATCCAATTTTTTTAGTGATAAGGTCTGATAATTTAGGATTACTGAGTAGCAGAAAACGACGAGGTGTCACCCCATTTGTAATATTGAGAAATTTCTCAGGCCAGAACTCCACAAAATCAGGCAATACATTTTTCTTGAGCAGTTCCGTATGCAATTCGGCCACACCATTGATCGCATGTGAACCTACACAAGCTAAATTAGCCATGCGGACGTATCTTTCACCGCTTTCATCAATCAGCGAGAGATCGGCAATTTTATCGGGATTATTTGGGTAGCGCAAACGTACTTTGTCTAGAAAGCGACGATTGATTTCATAAATAATCTCTAAGTGTCGTGGAAGCAGTCGTGCAAAAAGAGAGATTGGCCACTTCTCCAAAGCTTCAGGCAACAAGGTATGATTTGTATACGCAAAAGTTTGAGTCGTAATTTCCCAAGCGATATCCCATTCCAACAAATATTCATCAATGAGTAAACGCATGAGCTCTACAATCGCAATCGAAGGGTGGGTATCATTAAGCTGACAGGAAAACGTTTCGTGAAATTTCTCTAACTTTTTTTTCCTATAGAGGTGGATACGGATCATATCCTGCAAAGAACAAGAGACAAAGAAGTACTGTTGTTCGAGTCTAAGCTGCTTTCCTTGCATGGCTTCATCATTAGGATACAACACTTTCGTTAGATTTTCAGAGAACATTTTTTCCTCCACAGCGCGATAGTAGTCACCGACATTGAAAGAAGAAAAATCGAATGATTTAGTAGCCTCTGCTTTCCACAGACGTAAGATGTTGCAGGTACTGACATTATAACCCAGCATTGGAACATCAACCGGTATGCCTTTGAGGATTTTTTCTGGGATCCACCTGACACGATAATGCCCTTTTTCATCTTGATAGGAAAAAGTTGAACCGCTAAGCTTCACCTCTACAAAGGCTTCAGGTCGACAAATTTCCCAGGGATTCCCTAAACTTAGCCATTTATCCGTTTGCTCAATCTGCCAACCATCTCTGATTTCCTGCTGAAACATACCAAATTCATAATGAATGCCATACCCAATTGCTGGAATTTGCAACGTGGCGAGCGAATCAAGGTAGCAGGCGGCCAAGCGGCCTAAACCACCATTCCCCAATCCTGGTTCTGGCTCAATCTCAAGCAGTTGTTCGATTGTATAGCCATAGGCTTCTACCGCTTTTTTTAACGCATCGTAAATCCCTAAGTTGATGGCATTATTCCCCAATTGAGGTCCAATGAGAAATTCCGCTGAAAAATAACACACAACTCGGCAATCGATTTTTATAAAAGTATCCAAAGTTTCGATTAGGCGATGTAACAAACGATCTCTCACACTATACGAGACAGCTAAATAGAACTCATGCGGGGTTGCACGGGCAAAGTTTTTACCGACAAGATAAAATAGATTATCGGCAAAAGCTTTTTGTAGTAAATCCGCACTTAATCCTGTCCGGATTGAAGCATCTGATTTAGGAAGTTCTTTAGTGTCATTTTCAGACGTACTCATAAAATTCCTCTATTGATTCGAAGACTCGCAAATCAAACCTGGTGAAGTTCTCCAGTTATTCATTTTTTTATTTAAATAAAAAAAGGATAGTTGTACATGTTTATTAACCTGAACATTTTTAAGGAAAGCTATGTCATCAACACCCGCTTTATCAGAACGTCTTCGCAAACCTCTGGAAACCATCGTTCCATTAATGATCATTGCTATCTGCCCTCCCGCAGTGATGTTATTCTGGTACACATGTGTTTCATTAAACGGTTCCTTTGCACAACTCTGGGAGCTAATCAATCAAAAAGGTTTTTTTTCTCTTTTGTCTGAAGTCTGGGGGCCGGTTTTTTTCGGAACACCCATGGCGTGGTCAATTTTGCTAATATTTTCGAGTGTGCAGTTGTTCTTTATGAAAGCTCTTCCAGGTCCTCTCTACTGCGGCCCCATTACACCAAAAGGGAATGTGCCAATTTATAAAGCCAATGGACCTTTAGCTTATTTTTCAACGCTCGCCCTTTTTCTTTTAGGTGCCTATGGCTTCGGTTGGTTCTCCCCTACAATTTTATACGATCAACTAGGACCTATGCTAGGAGCCTTGAATTTTTTCAGCGCAGTCTTCTGCCTCCTTCTCTATTTTAAAGGAAGGTTTGCTCCCTCATCAACCGACTCGGGTGCTTCAGGAAATTTTGTGTTTGATTTCTATTGGGGAACAGAACTCTTTCCACGCTTTTTTGGCTGGGATGTCAAGATGTTTACCAATTGCCGTTTTGGATTGATGATGTGGCCTCTGCTATTGCTTTCCTATGCGGCCAAACAACAAGAGCTGTATGGCTTGAGCGACTCCATGGTCGTTGCTGTAGCTTTGCAATTGATTTATGTGACCAAATTTTTCTTCTGGGAAACAGGGTATTTAAGATCTTTAGATATCATGCATGACCGTGCTGGCTACTACATCTGCTGGGGATGCTTAGTTTGGGTACCAGGAGTCTACACGTCTTCAACCCTTTATCTTGTGCAACATCCAAACCATTTAGGTCTTCCACTAGCATGTACCATTTTTGTTCTAGGTGCTATCTGCATCATGATTAACTTTTGGGCGGATAGACAGCGACAAAGAGTGAGAGAAAGCGAAGGTAATTGCACCGTTTGGGGTCAAAAACCAGTAGTTACGGTGGCTAATTACACCACAGGCAATGGAGAGAAAAAACAAAACCTTTTGCTTTCATCAGGTTGGTGGGGAATTTCACGCCATTTTCACTACATCCCAGAAATTCTAGGTGCATTTTTCTGGAGCGTACCTGCCTTGTTTACTCATTTCTTCCCCTATTTCTATGTGATTTTCTTAACCATTTTGCTGATAGAGCGAGCTTTCCGCGACGACCGTCGTTGTGCTTTGAAATATGGGAATGATTGGAATACCTACTGTCAGCAAGTTCCTTATAAAATTATCCCCTATATGATTTAGGGGAAATGCGGTTGGACTAGTTTCCGCTTCAGAGCTGGAACTAGTTCATTTTTGTCGATCGATCGGACAAGAATTCTTACCTAACAATTGATACAGCACACACCAACTCATTAAAGCTTCATAAAAACAGAAAAGAGCAAAAGCAAAAGCAATCCAGCTATGCTGCCACCAAGCAAAAGATAAGAGAATCACCCCAAAGCTAAAGCGTAAAACACGATCCGCCATCCCAATATTTTTTGTCATTTGCCCTCTTCAGTTTCAGCACTTTTAATCCACTTGTAATGATAATATAGCATTAAGGAACCATAAATTAAAGGAATAAGGGCATCGCCAAACCAAACAAATGGACCGGAATTATAGGGGGCTACATCTCCAAGTTCCCACTGCACAAAATGTCCCCAAGCGGCACCGAATAAAAAAATCACATTCCCCATGACCGTGGCTGACCAAAATAAAGGCTTGAACCAAGGGCTAATGATTCCCAAAACACCGAAGGCTAAATTCGCAACTGCCACTTCAAACTGAAAAGGATTGCCAGTAGGCCATCCAATTGAACGCGCAGTTTCGTCAGGCATAAAAGTGTGAGCATAAAAGCCTAGCAGTCCCATGCATCCAATATTGAAAAAAATAATCGATTTGAGAATAACCTCAATTTGTTCTTTTAATGATATTATTTTTTCTCTAAATATTCTTATAAAAGCATAAAGTAAAGCAATTATAAAAAAAACGATTGGAAGCATCGCAATCCTTTACTAAAATGATGATTAAACCTCAGACTACTTTTTAGAGCGATTCTTGGCTACTGATTATTAAAAAATTTCATAAATGCCTGAATAGGAAAAATCATGAAAAAACTCTCTTACATTATGTCCTTGCTAATCCTTTGCTTTTCATTGTACGGATTAGAAAAAACGGGCTTTAATACCCTTAATAAAGGCACATTGAAAGTGGGTACTTCACTGACTAATCCCCCCTTCGTGCAGATGTTGTATGGGCAAAGAGTCGGTTTTGAAGTGGATCTGATGGACGCCATTTGCAAAATCCTTAATCTTAAATATGAACTGGTCGATGCTCGAGCCAATGAGTTGTTCTCTGGTTTAGAAAATCAGAAATATGACGTTATCATGGGCGGATTGGCCATCACTGAAACACGCCAAAGGCAAATTGATTTTTCAACGCCTTATATGAATGCAAATTTAGTGCTTATTATTAGTAAATTGAAAAATCCAAATCTAAAAGCAATAGCAGATCTGAAAGGAAAAGTCGTCGGCGTCCTATCAGGTACGTCTGACGAAAATCCAGCGCAGAAAATGTTGGACGATCATCTTTTTGGTAGAATTATGAGCTATCCTTTTGGAAAATTAAGCGATGCGATCAAAGATCTAGAAAAAGGTCAAATTGATGCTGTGATGACTTTGTCACCAGTTGCTAATTCTATTCTTAAAACTAAAAGAAGTTTCACGATTTTAGGCACCATCCCTAATGTGACACAACCCCTGGCATTTGGATTTTCTAAAAAAAACCCAGAGCTACTAGCGGTTTTTAATAAGGCTCTTACACGTATTCAGGACAACGGAACATACGCAAAAATCTATAAAAAATGGTTTAAAGAAAGCCCTCAGGGAGAATCACCGAAGAGTAATCTTTGAGCAACATCTTTAAAGGATACTTTTTGTTCGGGTAGAAAATCAATTAACCACACTCGATCAAAAACATCTCCTTCCCATTTTTCTGGCGCTTTTTTCGCGCCAAATAATTGAGCCATCTCAGGAATTACCTGATGTTCCCAGCAAATTAAAACCGTTTTTCCTTCATATTCTGGATTTGTTTTGATAGCTTCAACTAATTTAGCATACTCTGCATGCTCATATTTTGTTTGAACGACTAGTTTAAGAGCCCGAGCTAGAGGTGTGACAGTTTGCTCAGGACGCATAGAAGGATTAGCTGGTGTAGTTTTTTGAGCATAGATGGCAACCGGCAAGCCAAATTTTAAAAATTCATTATTACCAGAAAAAAAAGGGGCTAAAGCTTCCGCACGCTCTCTCCCTTTCAAATTCAGACCATGCCCCTCTTCAGGTTTTTCCCCGTGCCGAATGATCATCATCTGACTAGGCAATGCAAATAAAGGTGCTTGCAAAACAAAAAAAGCAAAAAATATCCGCCAATTAACCATAATGCCTCCACAATCCACTATCGCTTAAAATTGATCGCTCTTCTTAAAGTTGTCAAGATTAATTAAAATGGAAATTTTTACAATAGATAGCATCAAAAACTTGCTAATTTTAAAATTAATTTTTATGGTGCGTTTATACACAATGTAATGCGGGAAATTATGTTCTATAAAAGTCTGATACTTGCAACAGTTGCCTCTGCCCTTCTCTTGGGACTGCTTTTAGGCTTTGCCGTTTTTTCTCAAACACAATCCTCGCAAGGACAACTCGTGTTACTAGATCCCGAAATGGCCCCTCAAAACATCAAACCGCTGGTAATGAAGGGCTTTCAAATCTTGCTTGAAACCAAAAAAAATCTCCCAGAATATGTTGGAGCCCGACTTAACTGCACAAATTGCCACTTCAACTGCGGCAATACTTTTGGCGGAATCAATGAAGGATTTTCATTGGTTGGCGTGTCTAAACGCTATCCACGCGAGGTTCCAGGCAACCCGCATTTTACTTTGGCAGATCGCATCAACGCCTGTTTCACTAAAAGCATGAATGGCAAACCAGTCCCAGTAGATAGTCCTGCCATGAAAGCCATGATTGCATATTTAGATTGGATCTCCGACGGCCTTACTACCCCACCCTCATGGCTAGGTACCAAAAAATTGCATTTCCAAAACCCTCCCAATGTGCAAAATGGCGAGCTGCATTATAAAAAAAATTGTGCAATTTGTCATGGAAATGACGGGGATGGACAAATTAAACCTGATCAACTTAGTTATCCCCCAGTTTGGGGAAAAAATTCTTTTAATACTGAAGCCGGCATGCATGAAGTTGAAACACTCGCTTCCTTTATTTATTACAATATGCCCTACCAAGATCCAGGCCTCACCATCGAAGAAGCCTTAGATATTGCGACCTTTATCTCCCAGCAGCCTAGACCTACACCTTAACCTCCTAAAGTAATGGCATACCAAAAATCAAAGAATTTAAAATCTAATTTAACCTTTAAACATTTGATCTAAAGGACTTTGTAATGCTATAAATTCTACAGAGGAAATAAAATAATTAACTTGGTTGATTGATGGAAACAAATCTACAGCAATGTTTAGAAAAAAATAAATCCAGATTGGACAAACTTGGAAAATGGGAAAAATTTCATAAAGTTTATCTTTCTTATCATTCTGGCCGTGGATGGAAAATTCAGAACGTCAATATTTTTAAATTTATAATCATAAAGATATTCGGTGGCTATTCAAGCTTGCACTTAAAAAAAGTTCTTCAGCATATCAAAGCAGAAAAAAAAGAATTTACAGCTTTGCCATTTAATCAAGCGAATGTAATTTTTCAACTTGAAAATCAATGGATAAAAAAGCATCACACCCCTCCTCCTGAAATTGATTTTGATTTTAAGAAAGCATCAGATCAAATTGTTAATCTATTAGATATAGTGATTTAAATTTGGTTTTTCACTCATCCTTTAAGACTTGTAAAAAAGAAAAATCGATAGCTTCGGCTAAAGTCGTAACCTTTTCTAAGGTTGATCGAATCAGTTTTTTAAAATTAGCCCAAAAAATTTCAATAGGATTCAGGTCTGGAGAATATGGGGGTAAGAATAAAATTCTACAACCCGCCTCCTTTATCAATCGTTGAGATTCTTCTGATTTATGAAAAGTTGCATTGTCCATAATTACGACTTGGCCAGGCTTAAGTTCCGGGATCAGGAAATCCTTTAACCATAAGTTGAATAACAGAGTATCGCATGTCCCTTTGTAGCAAAAAGGAGCTATAATACGAGATTCTATTTTTGCCGCTATAAAACTCTCTCGGGCATATCTTAGGCCAGAAATAGCGCCAAATATTTGTTTTCCTCGAACTGCTCTAGCAAATTCTCTAGTGAAATATTTATTAACCCCGCTTTCATCTATGTAAACTCGGTCTTTTTCGGGAATGCTATCTAATTCGTTTCTAAATATCTCACGTTTCTTTTCATCTCTTTCTTTGTAGAAGGAGGTCTTTTTTTTAAAGTGATATTAACTCTTTTACAGGCATAAAAAACCGCCTGTAGTGTTGTTGAAAATGCCTCAGCTATTTCTCGAAGATAATGATCAGGGTGATCTTTAACATACTGCTTTAATTTTTCATTATCTATTTTACTAGGTTTGGATCCTTTCATTTTAGGGGCTAAGTCGTCCCGCTTTTCTAAAGAAAGCCAATTTGATAATGTACGTGTTGTAATGCCGAAAATTTTACTTGCTTCAGAGAGACTTCCCGTATTTGCAATGTAATTTAAAGCCTTTTTTCTTAAATCTAGTGAATAAACCATTCCAAAAGCATACACGAATAACAAAGAAAAATCAAATTTAAATCACTATATGACAAAGAAAGAGTT
>Ga0335394_10002667_pt1 | contig 20151 bp, 16 predicted proteins | sample MAT03_FD_205741 | JGI IMG/M metagenome (GOLD analysis project Ga0335394, IMG submission 205741) | Freshwater microbial communities from Lake Fryxell liftoff mats and glacier meltwater in Antarctica - MAT-03 (spades assembly) (version 2) ...
GCTGGCCATAGGCCCTTACCATTTTTGCTTTGAAATCGTCGTACACCTTTTCATGGATGATCAGTCGACGCGTGCTGGTGCAGCGCTGGCCGCATGTGCCAACCGCACCGAACACCGCACCGATCAAGCTCATATCCAGATCGGCCTTATCGCTGATGATGATCGCGTTGTTCCCTCCCAATTCCAACAAGGACCGGCCCAGGCGTTGCCCAACAGCGGCGGAAACCGCTTTTCCCATGCGCGTGCTACCCGTAGCGCTTACCAGGGGTATTCGGGTGTCGTTAGCGAGCCATTCGCCCACTTCGCGCCCACCATTGATCACGATGGAAACGCCTTCCGGCACGCCGTTGCGCTTGAACACCTCTGCGGTGATATGCTGACATGCGATGCTACAAAGGGGTGTCTTTTCGCTGGGTTTCCAGAGGCAAACATCACCACTTACCCATGCTAAGGCAGTGTTCCAGCACCATACGGCAACCGGAAAATTGAAAGCCGTGATAAGGCCGACCAGCCCATAGGGGTGCCATTGCTCGTACATGCGGTGGTCCGGACGCTCACTGTGCATGGTAAGGCCATGCAACTGGCGCGAAAGACCAACTGCGAAATCGCAGATATCGATCATTTCCTGCACTTCACCAAGGCCTTCCTGGTAGCTCTTGCCCATCTCATAGCTTACCAGTTTACCGAGGTCCGCCTTGTGTTTCCGGAGTTCTTCGCCGAGTTGCCTTACAACTTCGCCACGCTTGGGCGCCGGCCAGGTGCGCCACTCCACGAACGCCTTTTCGGCGGTGGCACGGACAGCTACGTATTCCTTCTCTGATGTACCACGCACACTGCCGATCAACGCACCATCAACCGGACTATAGCTTTCGATCAGCTCACCTTCTCCTGCGAGCCATTTGGTACCGGTGCCAACACCACTGTTCACTTCTTGGATACCCAAATTCTTCAATACTGCTTCGATCTTGTGCTTCAGGGGTGTCAAGGTGGTGCTCATGGGATGTGCTTGTTCGTTTGTCGTCCTTGGAAATGGGGTGCAAAGGTAATACGCTTAAAAAGTCGGTTTCTGACGAACGGGGACCAACCACGCACCTTGGTGAATGGCTTTCACCGCCCTATTGCACTAAAATGCTGAATATCAGTAACTTACTTAGAGGGCATTAGGTGACTCCAGATTTGCGTTCGGGCGCGTTGGATAGGTGGAATACTATCGGAGCTGGTAAAGTGCGTTCAACGACGCAAAACAGGCCTTCTCAGGGTTCCATTTTTCTGGCGATGTACAAAGTGCTTGAAGTTGGCCGCCCAGAGAGCACACTAATGGCGTTGGACCAAACTCCCTTGATGGTACCGACTAAAATTGCCCATGGTTTTGAAGCACCGAGATACCCTTCGCTGAGCATGGCGATGTAGGGGGCATCCAGCCACATCCGCTTGGTTCCTACCAATTGAAAACCGTGTTGGTGCAGCAGCGTCTTCACATCTTCTTGACGAAAGTGTGAAAGGTGGCGGGGCACATCCCATGCCGCCCAATGTGTACCATAGTGCGTGCAGTCCCAACTACCACGGTCGGGAACGGCTATCACAAGGACTCCCCTATCTGCTAGGAGTGCAAATAGTCGTTTGAATGTACCTCGCAGGTCAGGAAGGTGCTCTAGCACATGCCAGAGGGTAACTACCTGGAACTGCTCTTGGGCTGGAACCAGCTCTATTGAGGGTACCACCGGAATGCTATAGTTGGCAATGACTTGTGCCCGTGCTTGCGTGCTGGGTTCCACTCCCTGAACGACATAACCACGGCTCATAAGATGAGCGAGAAATTCCCCAGTGCCGCATCCCAGATCCAACACCTTGCCATTAGGCTGAAGAGCATGGATGATCCTATATTTCTTATTGAGCGCCCATTTTCGAGCCAACTTGTACAACTTGTCTTGTAGCGTTGCCGAGGTGTTGGAGTGCGATATATAGTGGTCCGCCTCGTAGTACTTGCTCAGGTCACTTCCTACGGGTCTGGGATTCGTGAAGCGCAGGCCACAGGCTCCACAATCCACAAGTTGAAAGGACTCCTTGGAAATGGAATGATCCTTAACGGACAGGGCGTGGTTCAGGTTTTCCGAACCGCAGGATGGGCATGTTTTAAGCTTTTCCAAAGCGTATGTTCCACGTGGAACGATCAGGTTGGTTAAGGGCGCAGATCGGCGATCAGCGGGCTTATTTTTGGGTTTCGAATGGGCTTGGCTGTTGGGATCCGATCAGCGGCCAAGGTAGACCATAAGTACACTCAGGTCAGATGGGGAAACACCGCTGATCCGGGATGCTTGTCCAAGTGTTCCGGGACGTACTTTATCGAGCTTCTGACGTGCTTCCATGGAGAGGGAAGTGAGCCTGGCATAGTCCATTTCAAACTCTAGGGGAACATTCTCCAAGCGGGTCATTTTCTCGGCCATGTCCCTCTCCTTTTCCAGATAGCCATCGTACTTCACATTGATCTCCACCTGCTCGATCACTTCATCGCGCAGATCTTCAGCTTCATTCGCCACTTGGGAAATGCGACTAGAAAGTGGTTCCAGGTCCGCGTAATCCACCTGCGGTCTGCGAAGCAATTCGTAGAACTTTACTTTCTGTTTCACTGGCGATGTTCCACGTGGAACGATCACCTCGTTCGCCGCTTCTGGATCAATGCTTTCGGCTTTAAGCGCCTTTACCAAAGCGTTGCTGAAGTGGTCCTTCTTATCCACGCGCTGCAACCGTTCGTTGCTTGCCAAACCGATAGCATTAGATCGCGGTGTCAATCGGAGATCCGCATTGTCTTGGCGAAGCAGGATCCTGAATTCAGCTCGGCTGGTGAACATCCGGTAAGGCTCTTCTGTGCCCTTCGTTATGAGGTCGTCGATGAGCACGCCGATGTATGCCTCGTCACGTCGAAGGATAAATGGATCCTGTTCGCGAAGCTTCAAATGGGCGTTCATTCCAGCCATAAGTCCTTGGCAAGCGGCTTCTTCGTATCCCGTGGTTCCGTTGATCTGCCCAGCGAAGTACAATCCTTCCACGAGCTTTGTTTCCAACGTGTGCTTCAATTGGGTAGGGGGGAAATAGTCGTATTCCACCGCATAGCCAGGTCGGAACATGCGTGCGTGGGCAAAACCGGGTATTTTCCGCAATGCGGCCAGTTGGACCTCTTCCGGCAAACTGGTGCTGAAGCCGTTAATGTAGGTTTCCACCGTTTCCCAGCCTTCCGGTTCAACAAAGATCTGGTGGCGGTCCTTGTCTGCAAAGCGGTCTATTTTGTCTTCTATGCTAGGACAGTACCTTGGACCGATCCCTTGGATGCGGCCATTGAACATGGGGCTGCGGTCGAATCCGGTCCGTAAGATGTCGTGAACTTCTGGGCTGGTATAGGTTATCCAACAAGGCAACTGCTTTTTGGCGGGAGTTGTAAGCGGCGAGAAGCTGAATTTGCTCGGATCCACATCGCCGGGTTGTTCTTCAAGAACGGAATAGTCAATGCTACGGCCATCCACCCTGGGAGGTGTTCCGGTTTTCATACGGCCTGCTTCAAACCCCAAAGCGACCAGTTGTTCGGTTATGCCATGGCTCGCCTTTTCTCCCGCTCGCCCGCCTCCTATTTGGCGCTCGCCGATATGCATTTGGCCGTTCATGAAAGTGCCACTGGTAAGCACAACCGAACGACAAGGGATAACACTGCCGAGCCCGGTACGCACTCCGACAACCACCCCGGCTTCGATCTCGATACCGGTGACGCTATCCTGCCAGAAGTGTACGTTGGGTGTTTGTTCCAGCATCCGTCGCCATTCCGCGGCGAACATGTTCCGGTCGTTCTGGGTTCGTGGGCTCCACATCGCAGGCCCCTTGCTACGGTTCAGCATTCTGAACTGGACCGTGCTGCGGTCGCTTACAATGCCGGAATAGCCGCCGAGCGCATCCACTTCACGAACGATCTGACCCTTTGCCACACCGCCCATTGCCGGGTTGCAGCTCATCTGACCAATGACCCCCATGTTCATGGTGACCATTAAGACCTTGGACCCCATATTGGCAGCTGCAGCGGCGGCCTCACAACCGGCATGACCACCTCCTACAACGACAATGTCGTATGGCTCGTTACTGTTCATGTGTTCCACGTGGAACGATCTTTTGTGGATCCCTGATCTTCAGCAGTTTATGTCCATTGGGTAGGGATAGGTTCCATGGACGCTGCAAAGGTAGATCGATCATTGGCGAAGTTGGATCCCACTAGTCGCCAAAGACCAGAAACGGGATCAACCCATATCTTTCGCTCTTAGGACACATTACAACCCCGAACATGGCAGACAGTTTCGATCTATTGGACGAGCTCGGCGACGAGAAGAAAGTAAATGAGTTGAAAGCGCGCATCCAGAAGAAGAAGGCGAGTGATGTGATCTCCAAACTCGACAGCATCGAAAGCGAGATCGAGAACGCGGCATCCAACAACAAGAGTTCGGAGGACATCGTTTCGGGCATCATCAATGCCAAATTCGAGAGCCTGAACGGTGATGTCGAAAGTACGGAGAAGGACCTACAGGAACTGATGCTTCACCTCCGTGCCATGCTCGATAGCTGCGGTGGTGAATTCGCGAATCTTCAAGAACTGAACAAGGCCGAATTGAACTTGGTAAGCGGTGCGAAAGGCAGGTTGAAAGCCGCCCAGTCGGACTTGGATGATGCCAATGCCATGGGCGATGGTTGGAACATTCTTTTCGGGTACAAGAATAGCAAGGTGAAGAGTGCCACGAAGGGCTTGGAAGCCACCGAACTTGGTCTAAAGAAAGCCGAGCAGGACGCCAATCGCATGTACCGCGAACGCTTGAAGAACGCGGACATCGGGGAGTCGCTCAACCGCATCATCAGCCAAGTACAAGGTCTGAACGGAGTGGTGGAAGACATGATCCTTGAAGTGGAGAAGCAGATCGATGCGTTGAAGAACCGCAAGGAACTGGCCTTTGAGACGAAGGAAAAGGCGGCCCGGGTTATGGAAAGCCGTAAAGCCGAACTCGAGAACATCGAGGCCCTCATGAAGATGGAGGAGAAGTCGCTGGAAGAACTGGCCAACAACAGTCCGGAATACACCGAACAGCAGAAGAAGATCGCCGATCTGCGCGAGCGCCGGGCAGAGGTGAAGGGCAAGTTCAACATCGCCCTGGGTATTTTCCAGAGCAAGGAGCGCTTCGTGGACCAGATCGTGATCCACTTGGAAGCGCAGACCACCACGAAGAACAACCTGAAGCAGCTGATCGGGCAGCTGAAGAGCGACACTGAAGAGCGTGTTACCACCTACGAATCAGGCCTGCAACTGATCCGTTCCGCCACCGCGCAAGAGGCCGCTTCCATCTACGAAGAGGCGGGCGTGAAGACCGACCAGAAGATCACCGAGATCGCTGCGAAGGTGTTCGTTTCCAGCGAGCGGGACCGCATAGATCGTGTGAAGAAACACCCGGAGCGCATGACCGAATTGCACAAGGTATTGGTTGCCATGGCCGAAGCCACAGCACAATTCAAAGCGAAGGATGCCGAGATCCTGAAGGCCCATAGCAACAAGTTCGGGATCGATGTGAGCGAGACCTTCAGCAGCAATCACGAGGGGGGGGCGGGAGCACCTGCAACGCCCGCAGCGCCGAAGAAGGACGGCGGGGTGAATGACTTGCTGTGAGGAGGCCAAAAGCGCCAATGAACCTACCTTTGAACGACAGTGTGCCAAGGGGTGCTAAATGAGCAGAGAGATGAGATCATTGAACATCAAGCTTTCCGACCTTGAATACGCCCAATGGGGTTTGGACAAGAGTACGCTGTCATTCTCCGAATTGATAGAGATCGTTGGTAGGACCATAACCAGACAAAGCTTGGAAAAGAGCATACAGCTAGCGGAGAAATATGGACTTTCAAAAATGACGATGGAGGAGATCGACAAGGAGATCAAATCGTATCGGGATGCCGAAATTGATCCTTGACACGAACATCTTGGTTTCAGCGCTCATCCAAAGGAACTATCCCTATTTGATAGTAGACCACTGCATAATTGGAGAAGCGATCGTATGCATTTCTGAGAAGGTATTGCAAGAATACCTAGAGGTCCTTGGCCGAGAGAAGTTCGCACGGTTCCCCGAATTCAGGAACAACGCGGACTTTATACTGGCACGAATAAGCGAGGTGGCCGAAAGGTTCGTGCCGACAAAGGTTGTTGGATCGATGAAGGATGAACCGGATAATAGGTTCTTGGAATTGGCAGATGTTTCAAAAGCGGACTTCTTGGTAACCGGAAATGTCAATGACTTCACGATGAAGACGTATGGAACGACGAAGATCGTGACCCCTAAGGTTTATTGGGAGCAGTGCAAATAGAGATCCGGGTTTTGGACAGTGCATTCATTGGACAGTGGCTAGAATAGCATGATCGCGTGTCATCTAATTTTTGATCTGGCTATTGAGCGATTCCATTTCACTTTGTTGAACTACGGAACTAAATGTTGATCTAGCTATGAAGACCATCGACATCGAGAGCCATTTCACTGACCTCGATCGTTCCATCTTGGAGAACAATGTGGAGTACGAGCGCTACTTCAATTTCGTGACCCACATTCTGGATGCCTTCACCACGACTTTTGCTCCCAAGGCCGGTGTGCAGGAATACGAGGTACATATCGTCCAGGACTTCGCGTTGCGGTTCTTGCACACCCTGCGGACGCTGAGCCTGAAATACCTCTTTGAGGATAGTGATCGCATGCGGATCGACGTTACTGCAAGCGGGTTCCCGAACCATTTGGAGATCCGGAAAATAGCTGCTGATATGGGTTTGCTGAAGGCCGGGGGCATCCCCTCCATGAACGAGGAGACCTTGAAACGACACCTGCTGGACAAGCTGATCCAGGGCGATATCGAACCTCGTTCCACACTTCAGAAATTGGCGCTTTCGCAGTACTACGCGACCATAGGGAAAGGTGAGCTGTTCAGCGAATTCGTGCCGGGCAATTTGCGCGAACTGAAGACCTTCAACGACAAACGGAAGACCAAACGTTTTCTTTGTTCCTGGGCATCGTTCGACACCGTTACCAACCGACCATTCGTGTACTTGATGGTCTTCGACAACGACCCGGATCCGGAAGGTGAGAAGGTCCAACAAGTGGACAAGGATCCACATTTCGTGGAGATGATCCGGAAGTGTACGCACAACACCGCGCCTTTGAAAGTCGTGGCGTCGGACATCGATGAGGCCTACGCTTGGGTACATCCGAAAGTGCTGAAACGCATTGACATCGGTCCCATTCTGGGTGCGTACGACAGGACCGAGGACGAACAGGCGGTGGAGATCGGCAAGCATATACCGCCTGGCCATTTCGTGATGCACGTGACCACCGAGATCGTGTTCTCCGTGGGCCAAGAAAAGAAGAACATGGGCCTGCTTTCCAAGAGCGAACTGCGTGAAGTGTTCCACGTGGACGCGACCAACAAGGACTGTATGGAACGCATGGTGAGCGAGGTGCAGAACTACCTGTTCACCACCCATACCGTGATGCAATACCTGAGCGATTACCAAAAGGAAATGCTCAAGGACCTAAGTTCACCACCCTTCATTTGCCCACCGATCGTTTGACATGGAAAAGAGCGGCGCATCCCAGATCCCCGTTACCGAGGAGCAATTGAACGCCTACAAGGAGGAAGTGACCGCCTTGCTGAAGATGGTGAGCTGGTCGCCGGACCACCGCAGCAAGCCCGCGAGCAATACGCAGCTCGATGCGAGTTTCCTGCTGCACGTGGGCAAGGCGCTCAACGTGGGAGAGACGGACGAACTCTCCGTGCTGAAGAACGCGGTGCGCATCAGCGACGATCGAACGATCCTCACCAATACCACCAATGTGGTGCTCAATGCGATCCGCAAGGGTTTCTGCATGGGCAAGCACTTGAGCGTGCTCTTTGAACGCAGCAGTGGGTTGGAATTGTTGCAGCAGAAGAACAACGATGGTAGTTTGCACCAGAGCGAAATGCCTGCTTTCCACGACAAGTTGCAGACCGCCTCGGCTATCCAGCTCTTCGTCGCGTCCTACTACATCACGCACTTTCTCAGCAACGTGCATGCGGATGAACAAGCCTCCATCAACATCGACTTCGGTGGCATTCCGGAAGTGAAATTGAGCCGTCCGAGCCAAGCCGTGCAGTGCGCGATGTACTACTATGCGGCCTACCTGGAGCGAAGCGGTGTAGTGAAGAATGACCTCGAATTATTGAAGATCACGCTGCTCTATTTCGAGCGGTTGAAAGAGGAGATCCTCATGCGTAAGGGCTCGTTGAAAGATGCCGAATTCTTCACCTCGCAGAACTACAAGCTCGAACATTCCGACTTCGCGGTACAAGGTTTCGATGTGGCGTACAGCGCGCATGTGAAGGGCGTGGAATTCAATGCCACCCGCATGGAGGAGATCGTGGCGAACGAAGAGGCGAAGCACATGTTCCGTCGTTTCGCTGAGCGGCTGCTTTGCTATGACCTCACGGAGCAGAAGAACCCCATGTTGGTGCTCGGCGGTATACCAAGCATCACCATGGCAGATGGTAAGCCCGGCACGGGTAAGAGCATGCTGATCGCAGCGGTGGCCACCATGTTGCAAGAGCGTTGCGAAGTGCTGAAGATGCCTTTCCTTTTCTGGCCGTTACCGGAGAACATCATCTCCACCTTCCAAGGCGGTTCAGCGGAGCGTGCGATCGAATGGTTCCGGCCCATGCAGGATACCAGCAAGATCGTCTTCGCACCGATCGATGATGCCGAGAACAACTTGGAGGAACGTACACGACAAGGGGTCTCCGCCGGGGTGCGCGAATTCATCGGTGTCTTCCTGCGCAACACCGAAGGCGCCTACGCGGTGAACCACGGCAACCGCATGATCAGCCTCTTCACCAACATTCCGGACCAGATCGACAAGGCGGTGCTTTCGCGTATCCAAGTGCGGGTGAGTATGGAAGGTGCCAAACGCTTCGAGGATTTCGTGGATCAGGACCATCTCTGGTGGAAGAAGTACCGAGACCTTGATCCCAAATTCATCAAGGATCCTGGCGTGAAGGACTACGAATTCATGAGCGCACAACGGCAAGTAGGATCGATGAACGAGCTGCTGAAGAAAGGAGCCGGCGAAGTGCAGAATGCGGATCTGAAGACGATCTACGAAGCAAGTTTGGAAAAGCACGATGCGGGTACGCACGAGTTCTTCGGTGTGTTCTACACGGCGGTGCTGGCACGTTTCCCGTTCTTCTCTTCGCGCGATCTGCGCAACATCCAGAAGGCGGTGGATGCACGCGTTACGGACTTCGATCTGCCTTCGATCTGGTGGGATAAGCCCGATGAATTCTTCTTCAAGGATTACGCGACGAAGTTGTCCATGTTGAAGGAGTTGATGCGTTCCAACCTCGGCCACATCAGCTTTGAAGAAGTGCGTTTGCAGGAGGCATTGAACTACTTGGACAACGCGATCCGGATCAATGAAACCGGCATCGATAGGCAGGTGGAGCGCCGTGCGGAAGAGATCTTCATTCAGCAGAAAGCGATGGAGTTACAGGCGCGTAGGGGCAAATGATCATCCGCCCGATAACGCGCCTGAGAGCCGCATCGGTCATTCTCGTAGGGACCCCATGTCCGTGGTGGTGTACGCAGAACGCCACCCCACTTTGTACGGAAAAAGTACGTACATTTGGGTCAAACTGAACATTATGCCAGCGCCAAGCGAAGACAAAACCAGGTTCGATACACGTCTTTCTGTTGAGCAGAAGGTCCTTTTCGAAAAGGCGGCTGCCGTTGGTGGTTACCGCAATCTAACCGACTTCGTAATTCGCACCTTACAAGAAAAGGCCGAAGAATTGATGGCCGAAAGAGAGCGTATTGTCGCCTCCAAGCGGGATAGTGACATCTTCTTCAAGGCGATCATAGACCCACCCAAGCCGAACAAGTATTTGACGGATGCGGCAAAGGAGTATTTGGGTCATCGTTCTTGATGGATCCATTCACCGAACTGCTCAATTCCAAGCATAAAAGGGCGGAATTCAACTGCGGAAAGGCGGTTTTGGACACCTACTTTCAAAAGCAGGCAAGTCAGGATGTTAAACGACGACTCGCGGCCTGTTTCGTTTGGAACGATGTAATCGAGGGTGCCGTGAAGGGCTATTACACCTTGTCGAATGCAGGTGTGGAAATGCAATTCATTCCCGATCACTTGCGCCGCAAACTTCCTGCCTATGCCGAACTCCCGGCAACGTTGCTTGGGAGACTTGCGGTGGACGAACGATACCAAGGCCATGGAACGGGCAAGAAATTAGTGTTGGATGCACTCAACAGAAGTTACTTGACCAGTGGTTCGATAGCTTCATACGCCGTGGTAGTGGATCCGCTGGACGATGTGGCGGCTGGGTTCTATGGCCGTTTCGGATTCAAAGCAATGCCGGATAGCTCTAAGATGTTCCTGCCAATGAAAACCATTCAAGAGCTATTCATTTCTCGGACCTAGTCCCCGACATTTGACCCGCGCTCATGCTCAAACTCATCCAAAGCGGTCTCTTCGGTGGACAATTGTTCCACGTGGGCACCAAGGAATTGGTGGAACGCTATAATGCCTGCTTGGAGGATATCGGCTTGCCGCGCACCAACCTGAATGAGTTCCACATCGACGGATGGGGGTGGAGTCCGGAGATCGCTGATGAGCAAAAGAGCAAGAAGTATCTCTCGCATGGAAGCGCCAATCCTTACTCGATCATTATAAGTCCGGATCAGCAGCGCGGTTCACTTTACTACCCGTACCATTCATTCGATTGGGACATCCATCACCAAGTGTTCGAGAAGTATGCCAAACAGATCGCGGACATCACCACCGACTGCGGGTTATGGCTCTCGTTGGACCAAGACATCAGTGCCTACCGATCGCCACAAGACCTGTTGATGATCGATGTGGTCAAGGTGCAATTCAAGACAACCAAGAACCTGATCACCGCAGCACGCGAACAGCGGGAACTGGTGAGAACCTACTTCGATAAACCCTTGGCTTGGGCCGATCGCGACCTTCGCCAGAAGATCAGCACGAGCGGCAAGGCACATGGCGATCTGCGCTTCCGCAATTTGGAGATACTGCCATTTCCGTATACCGATATCCGGGCCTTTTACACCACTGCCTTCGATGGACTTTACGTGCTGCGCGATACCGTGATCGGAAAGCCGGTGCTCATCCATCAGAACAACACGTCAAGCGTATCCGGGGAGCTGCAACATGCGCACATCGAATTCAACTTGAATGACCCGGCACTGATCAGCTTCCTCTTCAGCAAGGGTCTGGTGGAGCATTCATATGCCCATTTCATGGCGGTGCCGGAACTGCTTGACCACCAGATCGATCTGCTCCTTGCCAACGCCAGCCTGAAGTTGGACAAGCCCGTGGAATTGATCGATCTAACGGACAGCAAGAAGAAGGGCTTGATCCACACACTGCAGACCAAAGGGCTCTTGGGTGAAGAATACTTCGAGCTGGAGGAAGTGCGGCGGGCCCTGCAGCGAAACGAGCCGGTGAAGACGGATGGTGAAGCGTTGATCCGCGATCACCTGATCCATCCGGTAAAAGACCAGAACGCGCAGGTGCGGACCATCATCTGGCAATTGATCGCGAATATCTTCGGGGTGAATGAACTGGTGCGTTATACCTTCAATAAACCGGACTTCTATCACCGCTACAAGGCTTGGCCGGAATACTACCAGCGCTGGGTGATCAAGGAGTTACAGGACCATCATGGTATTTTTGGGAAACTCACGACTTAGAACATGGACACCCTCCTCACACTTGCCATAGCCTTCATCGCGGGCATCATCATCTACTACATCGACCTCAGCAAAGGTCGTCGGTGGAACACGCTTTGGTATGATCTCACCCACCAACACAAGAGCCCGACCCTATTGGACAAAGGCTTGATCCACTTGCAACCCTTCCAACAGAAATTGCTCATGGCCATCATCATTGCTGGCCTTTTCACGGCCGTGGCCATTGCCGTGGGTGGCGCACATGCTTTGCTCGATCTCATTTCCGGGGCCATTGCCGTGGTTGGTCTTATGCTCGGTTTCTATGCGTCGGTCTTCCTCTTCAAGGGCAAGCAGCTGAACATGGAACCCATGCGCAAGGCCATGAACAAAGTGGACGAACTGGAGAAGAAGGTCCGTGATACCGGAACCACTCCGACACCACTTGTCGCTGATCCCGAAAAGCGGTCCGGTAGCGTTACACCGGAACAGGAAGAACCCAAGCCGAAGGAGGAGGAAACGGACTGGCGCGCGGGTATCAAGAAGTTCACGGACAAGTAGGTTGAAGGTTGCAACAGGATGTAACCAACACACCCAACGGGGCCGTTGATCATGCGCCTAAGGGTTGTGGGTTGAATGAAAAATTGTGATCCGTTGTACAGGGTGGGGCATCGAATTGATCTGAATGGAACACACCGAGGACGATAAAGGCCAACTCTATTGGCTACAGTACAACCTTCGGAAGGGGGCGAGCCGCAGGATCCGTTCCTGGGTGAAGCATAAGCCGGTTGTCGCTTTGGTCACTTTACTGGTATCGATCTACCTGCTGTTCGTTTTGCGCAGCGTTTACCAACCGGTCGTGTTGGGTTTCCGCAAGTACTTCTTCTGGATCCTGGTGCTGCTGTTCTTGGTCTGGTTGGTACGCAAGTTCTTCCGCCGTAGCACGGCATGGAAGAAGGTGATGGGTTCTCTCGTCAGTTTGCTGCTCATCCTTACCGTATCGTGGATCCTGCCGCGTTTGGTCCACTATGGATCGCAATACGTGTATTACAACGAGTTGAACAAGGTGCAGGTGGATCGACTTCCGGTAACCGGCCATGAACGCATCCAGCCGATCAGTTCCATCCATACCCTAACGGACCAAGAAGCGCTTTCCGAGACCGAAGATGCCACCATGCCGCGCTTCGTGCGCAACAGCGAAGGTGGCTACGGATATACCACCGCGATCGGTCCCTCCAAGGCGTACAAGGTGCAGCAATTCACCAAGGACATGTACGAGGTGATCAGCATCCCCGGAGACTTTCCTTCACCGGATTTCTCATCGGAGTACCGTGACAAGGTCGATTTTGAAGTGGGCGAATTCCTGCTCTTCAGCAAGAACACGCACACCGCCGTGGTGAAGCGTTTCGATCCATGGAAGTACTGTACCATGGAACCATCGGCACCCATCTATCTACAGAACGACGAGGGTGTCTGGTTGCAGGTCGTACCCCTTGTCAAATGGACCGGCTTCGTTTTCCCGCGCCCTGTGTTCGGCGGGGTCATGGTCATCAAGCAACACACGCCAACCGACACTTATGCGGAGCGCTTGTTCTTCGGAAAGGGCACCTTCATTCCTGCGGATGCAATTTCCGTTCACCCCTTCTTGCAGGGGCAGGATGTGATGCCGCGCGAAGTGAGCCGGTACATTGCCGAGAGCTTCCGTTTCCGACGTGGTTTCATGGCACCCATGCCCGGCTATCACGAAGGCGACATCCGCGTGCCCCAACTGCCGCAAGGGCAGGACCCGCAACCGTTCGTGGTCTATTCGGAGTTGAACGGCACAACGGGTAAATTGTACAACTACTTCGGCCTTGAACCTTACGAGGAAGCGAAGAAGGGCTTGAGCCTAAGCCTCTTCATACCCGGCGATGGCATGGAGCAGGTCCATTTCATCGATCATACGGCGATCGGCACGGCCTATATGGGCAGTAGTGCGGTGGGAGCCAAGATCATCGAGAGCCGGAAGGAGTATGATTGGTCGCACAGTTACCCTGCGGAGACGCGTCCTTACATCCGAAATATCGGGGGGCGAGACCGGTTGTTCTGGTTGAGCACGATCGTGACCCGTGCAGGCGACGGCCATGGGCGCTACATTGGCGGAAGCATGCCGGAGATCACCATTACCGACGCGGTAACCGGCAAAGTGACCTGGATACCACAAGACCTGATCGGGGCCCCGGATCGGTGGATCGAAAAGGTACAGGAAGGCATCACGGACCAAAGGCAGCGGCAACGGTAGGTCATCAACCCCGTCACTCCACGCACAGAACGGCCCAAGAAGTACGCCTATACCTGCACGCCCTTCACCAGCAAGCGTTGCCATGCGGTGTTCCGGCGGAGGTAGGTCTTCACGAAGGGGCAGTAGGGCACCAATTTCATGTTATTGGCAGCCACCCAGTTCAGCACCATTTCGGTAAGGATATTGGAAACATCCTTGTCCTCCAGCTGCATGGGCACATGGATATTCGTCAGGAAAATGCGATCCCCTCCTCGATCATATTCCATGCGGGCGCGGTGTCCGTCCACTACGATCACGAATTGGCGGGACTCTTCTTCGTCCATCAAAGGAAGCTTGCTGATGTCCATTACTTCGGTAGATGCCTTGGATGCCATGCCGCAAAGGTACCGCTATTCGAGCATTTGTGGAACTGGCGGAAAAGAGCAGGCTCAGAAGTTCAACGTGGCGCTCAGGAACGGGAGTCCGACCGGGGTGATCTTCTTGGTGTACTCCTTGTCGTACGTCAATCCCACATCAATGGCGAGGTTATCGCCAAGAATGCGTACTCCGAAACTGTGCGCATAGAAAGGCCGCTCCGGGTCGGTAAAGATCCAGTTCTCGGTCATGAGCATGACGTTGGTGAAGAGCCGGAGGGCACCGCCAACGTTGAGCACGGGACTTCGCCCGGCATCCTTTCCATCGTGTGTCCAACCTCCAGCGATGGTGATCTGGTTGTTGATGCTACCGATGGTGATCATGGCCATGCCCAAGGCGAATCCGGAGCGCAGTTTCGTATCGGGCTCCACTTCGGCACCCACAGGAACACGAGTATTGATATACATGCCCGAAACCCCGATGTGGATGATCTCCGAAACGCTTCCACTGGCTTGCAACCGTGCTGTGAAAATGGGTCCACCGGTGCGCGCACGGATCAAGGAAACGAAGTCCAATGCGGCACCCACCGAAACGTTGTTCGTAAGGCCGTACGCCACCGTATTGAGCGAGACCATGGTGTTCTTGTAATAGCCGTCGCGCTTCTTCAATGGGATCGCGGTGGTGGTGAGGAAATAATGGGAACCGTAGGTGTTCTTTGCGCGACGGAGCCGTGATGTGGCACGCCGCGGTGGACCACCCGAATAGAGTGAGAACCCCTCAATGTTTCCTTCGTCTTCCGTGGCCGCTGAACAGGGGGAAGTGGTGAAGGCCAGTCCGAAAAAGGTCAGCACGATCGCGGAAAACCACTGCCAACAGGCTGTCCGGGCCTTTGGTGCAAAGGAAAGGGAGGAATGAGGCGCGGAATGCATCCGGGGTAAGACGGGGCGCTGTGCGAATAGATGCCTGAGGTCAGGTAAAGTGCGCTCAATATAGGCCGGTTCTGAATTCCGACGGCAAGCACTAGCTTTCCGCCGCATGGAAGGTTTGTTCGTTTTGCTCGCGCTGATCCCGATCGCCTTGGTGGTGCTCATGGTCTTGCTGTTGGTGCGTATGAGCGGGCTAATGCAGGAGTTACGACAGATGCAGCAGCAGATCGCGGCACTGTTGGGCGGGGCAGGGGAGCGTCACGGTACTTTTGGATCACCCTATTCTTCGCCTGCAGAAGAGCACCCGATCAGGGAACAATTCGTTCCCGGGCCGCCACCGATCATTACCCCGCCGCCGGCTCCAGCACCCCCGTCGGTGGAAGAGGAGCCCTTGATCGAACACTTGCGGGAACTGGTCCCGGAACCGGAAGCGATCTCGTTCATGGACCTTGTTGAAGACATCCGCCCGGACCCGATCCCGGCGGAACACTACCACACCATACCACCAGAACCGCCAAGACCACCAAGGCTGTCCTTCTTCGAGCGCCACCCGGACCTTGAGAAATTCATCGGGGAGAATTTGATCAACAAGATCGGCATCACGGTGCTTGTCATAGGCATTGGTCTGTTGTTGAAGTATGCGATCGGGCAGGGCATGATCAGCGAGACCGGTCGCACGTTGATCGGTCTCGTGGCGGGTGGTGTGCTGTTGTTCTTCGCGCATCGATCACGCAGCGGGTTCCGTGCTTTCAGTTCGGTGTTGGTCGCTGGCGGCATTGCGGTGTTCTACTTCTCCATTGCGATCGCCTTCCACCAATACGGCTTGATCGGGCAGATACCGGCGTTTGCGATCATGGTGGTGATCACCGGCTTGGCCGTGCTCTTGACCTTGGCCTACGACCGTAAGGAGCTGGCGGTGATCGCACTGCTCGGTGGCTTGGCAACGCCCTTCATGGTAAGCACCGGCGAAGGGAACTTCCGCGTGCTATTCACCTATCTGCTGATCTTGGATGCGGGCATGCTCGTGCTGGCGAACTACAAGAAATGGCACATCATCAACATCGTATCATTCGCGGGCACGGTGTTGATCTTCGGTAGTTGGGCGATGGTGCGCTACCCGGACCTGGACCCGCGGCCCGCGCTGCAGGCGTTCGCGTTCGCCACGGCCTTTTTCTTGGCCTTCTTCGGCATGAACCTACGCTATAACCTGCGTCACAAGCAGGCGTTCGTGGCGCTGGACCACATGCTGCTGTTGCTGAACACTGCCCTGTACTATGGCATCAGCATTTATCTGTTGAGCGATCTAACGGTACGGGTAACGGGCCTCTTCACCGTGTTGTTGGGACTTTTCTACATGGTGTTCGCGTGGTACTTCCACCGGCGTGAAGGCATACCGAGCGCATTGAAATTCCTGTTGATCGGCTTGGTGCTCACCTTCATCAGCTTGGCCGCTCCGGTGCAGTTGGAGGGCAACCACATCACCCTGTTCTGGGCTGCCGAAGCGGTGCTGCTCCTGTGGTTCGCGCAGCGTGCGGGAATCCGGTTGGTGGAACGCGGGGCTGTGGTGGTCCTGGTGCTCATGCTCCTCAGTTTATGGATGGACTTGGAGCAGATCTACGGCTGGGGCGGTGCGGAAGGCATGCGACCGCTCTTGAACAAGGGCTGGATCACCGGCATGGTGGCCACGATCGCGCTGGGTGCGGTCACTGTGTTGTTGCGCAAACGCGATCCGGAACATTTGGTGGTACGCGGAATTCGTGCCTCTACGTTGTCGCAATTCACCGCCGCGATCGGGGTGCTCGTTCTCTATGCCACCAACTACTTGGAACAGCGCTACCAGCTCAGCCGCACCTTGGACAGCAGCGTGGTGGACATGGCCCTGATGGCCTACACGCTGCTTTTCGTGCTGGTGTTGGAAGTGGCCACCCGCAGCGCGACCCTTCTTTTCCGTAGCGCGGTCGGCGTGTTGTTGATCGTATGTGGATCCGCCTACATCACGCAGTTCTATTCCAGCAGCAGACTGGCGCTGGAGATGGCCCAACGCGGCACCGGCGGTGGCGGTTTCCTGCCCTTCCATTACGTGGCCATGGTGCTCATGGTGATCGCGACCGTACGATTGGCCTACGTGGCGCGGCAACGGATCACGCGCCCATCGAAGCAGTGGAATATCTACCTCTGGGGTATGTGTGCATTCATGGTGGTGTTCGTCAGCCAAGAACTGGACCATGCCATGTTGTTGGGCCGAACAGGAACCGCAGCGACCAGCGTGTTGTTGGACAGTGCACGCCGCGTGGGTTACCCGATCCTTTGGGGCATCGGTTCCTTTGCGATGATGTGGTACGGCATGCGCGCTCGGATGCGCATGATGCGGGTGATCGCCCTCACGCTTTTCGCGATCACCTTGCTCAAACTCTTTTTGTTCGACCTCGGCGAGTTGAGCGAGGGAGGACGCGTGGCAGCGTTCATCTTCTTGGGTGCGCTGCTTTTGGTGATCTCCTTCATGTACCAGAAATTGAAATTGCTATTGGTTGAAGATGCGCCGGCAGAACCCATTCAAGGAGGAACAGCACCGAACGAAGGAGAAGAGTTCAGGAATGAAGGAAGTTGACGGTTGATACGGACCCGGATGATAAGTGCCGAATGGTGTTACGATGGACCCATCACCCATCACCATTCACCGTTCAGCAACCAACAGACAACGCAATGCAAAAAGCTCTTCTCTTAAACCTTATCCTCCTCTCCGGCATCGCCCAAGCGCAGCAATGGCAGGCCGAACTGCCATCGGTCGAAAGCCCCGGCCTGCATGCGATCACCTTGGGTCCGGAACTGGTGGGTGCATCGCGCGCGGACATGGGCGATCTGCGCTTGGTGGACAGCACCGGACAGGATGTGCCCTACGTGTTGCGCATGGCCGAAGCGGGTCCGGTACGTTCGCGTTTTGTGCCCTACGAATTGGTGCGCAATGAGGTACTGCCCAAAAGCACGGTGGTGGAGATCGCCCGTCCGCAAGACCAACAGATCGATGAGCTGCACATCTGGATCCGTCCGGTTGAAGTCCGCAAACAAGTCCGCATAACAGGCAGCGACAACGGCACGGAATGGTTCATGGTGAAGGACGATCACGTGGTGCCGCAAGGGGCACGAGGCGATCCTCCGCATCAAGTGTTGTTGCTCGAAGTGCCGCGTAGCGATTATCGGTTCTTGCGCATCACCTTGAACGATTCTGTTACCGCTCCCATGCGGATCTTGGGTGTGGGCCGTTTTGTGGAACAAGCACTTCCAGCACGCTACACCGAAGCCACGATCAATTGGCAACAACGCGACTCGGCAGGCATCACCACGTTGCACGTAAGCGCAGAACGGCCGTTATTGGTTGAACGTATTTCTTATGCACTGCGCGATACCATGCCCTACCACCGTTCGGGCCAAATGCGTGCGATGCATACAACGGAGATCCGCGACCGTCGGAAACTGCGCACCGTGGAACAGGAAATGACCTTGGCATACTTCACCCTTGCCTCCGATCTGGACCACTTCATCACCTTGCCCGGTTCGTGGGAAAAGGAATTCGATCTACGTATCGACAACCGCGATGATCGTCCATTGCGTTTTTCGGAACTGAAGGTGTACCAAGTGGAACGCACGATACTTGCCAACTTGGAGCCGGGCATGCGCTACCACCTCACCACCGGTGATCCGGAACTGCACGCGCCCGAATTCGATATGGCGCATTTCCAAAAAGAGCTGCCGGCACCCGTGGCCACCATGGACCATGGAGCGCTGCAACCAAGATCCAAAGACAAGGACAAGGGTCCTTCCTTTGATCCTGCGAAATGGTGGATCTGGGTGATCATCCTTGCGCTGATGGTGGGTATGGGAGTTATGGCGGTGAAGATGTTGCGGAAGGCGAACTAAGCGGTCGTTCAACTACCTTCACGTTTCGATCAAGCATCGTTCCGTTGGGTATCAACGTCTTGTTAACATCGAACCAACACAACACTGAAATGCGCTTTATCCTGCACACCGCCCTTTTCTTGGTCTGTTCCGTGATCTTTCTTCCCGCAGTGGCGCAGGTCCATTATATCTCCGACGCGTCGATCACATCCTGTTCCGGGGTATTGTATGACAGTGGTGGGCCCGGGGGTAGTGGGTATGGGCCGAACCAGTCGTACACCTGCACGATCTGTCCAAGCACACCGGGCAGCTACTTATCCTTGAACTTCGCAGTTTTCGCGTTGGACACCACGGGTGTGGACGACCGTTTGGTGATCCGCGATGGGGATAACGTCAATGCTTCGATCCTCGGAACGTTCACCGGCAATGCACTGCAGGGCCAAGTCGTGGTGGCCTCTGCGAACAACATAACGGGTTGCTTGACCCTGTATTTCACCTCCAACACAACGGGCTTCGGTGTATTCGCGGCAACCCTTGGTTGTGGCTCTCCATGCAGTCCGCCATTCGCGAGTTTCGCCCTTCCTTCCGATACGGTGCGCATGTGTTCGGGGGAATTGCTTGCGGTGGATGGTTCAGCGAGTTTTGCTGCTCCAGGACGAACGATCTCGCAATGGAACTGGATACGATCGGGGTTCGGTACGCAGACCACCACAACTCCACTCGCAGATCTGGATGTCCCGGAGAATGGAGCCGCCGTACTTCGCCTGCAAGTGGTGGACAACCTCGGTTGTGCGAGCACCATCGCCGGTAACATCCCGATCCTGGTGAGCGGCGGGTTGGAGTTCGTAACGGAACCCGCACCCGGCGCAGCCTGCGTGGGTTCGAGCATTCCGTTGCTGGCGACTCCC
>Ga0335394_10002671_pt1 | contig 20141 bp, 13 predicted proteins | sample MAT03_FD_205741 | JGI IMG/M metagenome (GOLD analysis project Ga0335394, IMG submission 205741) | Freshwater microbial communities from Lake Fryxell liftoff mats and glacier meltwater in Antarctica - MAT-03 (spades assembly) (version 2) ...
TCATCCAGACGCGCATCGAAGGTGATCGGGCCCTCCACCGAATTGCCAGACCCATTGCCATTGCTGAAGGCGGCATTGAGGCTCGCCTTCCAGGACGAACCAGTCTGGATCACTACGCTGCCTCCCGTGGAGGCCTCAAGGATGAAGCCGCCCTTACCGGAATTGACATTGGCGTTGTAGCCGTCGCCGCCACCTTTGCCGAGGAACTCGACTAGGGCCGCGATCGTGTTGCTGCCGGCATGCAGGTAGGGACCGAGGTCCACGGTGTCATAATAGCCATCATTTCGCGTCGGCCCACGCAGGGCGTTGCCATCGCGCACCACCGGCGTGCCGTTGACCCACAAGGCATATTTGCTGTCGCACGAGATGCGTGTCGGCAGCGAACTGTAGGTCGTGGCAAGATTCACGGTGGTGCGGAAGCGCATGAAGGAATAGGGCGTGCCGTTGCTGGCGTCCCAGATCCAGTTCGCCGTCCACGGCTGAGAACCGTCAGGATCCGCGGTCGCGGCACGCAGCCCCGGTGATCCCATGGCCAGCACCAACAGGCCAAGGGCGAGCACGAATCTGCCGAGTAACCAGGCGGAAGGGGAGCAACGTGATGCGGTGATGTGCATGGGCAGCCTCGTGGCAGGGTGACGTGTCGCCCGTCCGCGATGGGACGCTTGTCACTGTTGCGTTGAGTAGCCCGGACCTTTCGGGGGGGGATTTTTCGTCCCGCGTTCGTTGGATGCGCCAACGAACGCCCGGCGTGCGGAGTTCCATCGTCGACGGCACCTGCACACCGTGTCACTCTTTCAGGACGTCGCCGAAAAAACCGCTGTGAAGGAAATCGACTGTTCGTGCGCTTTGCCGTGTGGTCGGTCACTTGGGCGGCAATGCCACCTGCTCACCGGTCATCAGATACGCGATGAGATCGCGGACCTGGATTTCGCTCAACACTTGCAGCAGGCCTTCCGGCATCAGGGAGGTGTTCGATTCCTTGAGGTCTGCAATGTCGGTGCGCTCCAAGATCGCCTTGTCGGTCATGGTCTGGACCGTGATGGTGCGTGCGGTACGCGCGCCGATCGTGCCGGTCAGCACGCGACCATCCGTAAGGGTGACCACTGCCATGCGATAATCGGTCGCGACCACGGCACTGGGATCGCCAATGTTATCCAGCAGGAAGGCGAGGTTGGCACGACCACCGCCGGTAAGGTCTGGGCCGATGACGCCGCCCTCGCCGTACAGCCGGTGACAGGCCGCGCACGTCTGGCTGAAGACCAGACGGCCCTGTGCGGTTTCAGCCTTGGCCAGAACGTGGGGCGTCAGTTTCGCGGTCCACTGATCGATGAGGTGGCGTTTGTCTGCCGACGAATCGCGCAGCAGGCCCCAGACCTCGGTGAGTTTCTGCGTCAGGACCTGATCGTTGAAGCTGCGGATCTGACGGGCGTGAAAAGCGGTGATATCGCTGCGCGGAATCTGCTCTGCGCCGGGACCTACCTGGGCCAGCAGGATGCGGGCGAAGGTCGGGCGCGATACCAGTGCCGCGATCACCTCAGGTCGGACTTCTGGGGCAAAACCGTTGCGGTAGCGGCGGACAAGCTTGTCAGCGATGGCGGGCGCATCGAACAAGGCCAGACCACGCACTGCCATCACGGCGAGCTGACGGTCGTCGAGCAATTTCTCGCAGATGACGCGCAGATCAGCCGGGCGATTGTCGATCAGCGTCTGCAATGCCGCGCTGCGCTGTGCAACCGGCGCTGATGAGTCGAGCGCCAGCCGTCGGCTTTCCGCCACCGCCTGATCGTCGCCGAACAGTGCATTCATGTCGCGCACCCGATCGCGTAACGTGGCGTCCGTACTCTTGGCCAACAGCGGTAGGAGGGAATCCCAGCCGATCGGGCGCTTCGCCTTGCGTTGTCCTTTCAACGCATCGCTCAAACCGACGACCAGATCCGCGCGGAAACTCTCGTCCTTGCCCAACGAAAGTTGGACCAAGGCACCGAGCGGTGCCGGCGCTTTGTCGTTTGCCTCGCCCAGTCGACGTGCGATGAACCGCCGGATCAACGGGATCTCGCAACCTGCTGCCAACGCCACCAAGGCGTTCGGATCCGTGACGGCAAGGTCCTTGATCCCGTACCACAGCATGAGTGGAAGGTTGTGGTCGGTGGCGTCCTCGGCCTGTGCTAGCAGCGGCGCAGCGATCCCCGCGCACTGCGTCAACGGCAGGCGTTGCAAGGCCGCGGCCAGGGCCAGTCGCACGAACGGCGAACGCTCGGCCTTCGCTGCGCGGGCAATGGCGGTGTAACTGGCACTGGTCAACGTGGTCGACGCCGAAGCCGTCGAATTCCCGCGCAATGGCAACGGATCGGTCACTAGACGCAGCGCCCAGGTGCGGACGTGCTCGCTATTGTCACCCAGTTGCTTGACCAACCACGCCTCGTCCGCGGCACCGATGGCGTAGAGCGTCCACAAGGCGCGCAGTCGATGCTCGATTTCACGGCCATTCGAGAACAACGTGCGCAGCTCCGCGGTTATTCCTTTCAGCTCGGCGCCCGCCGCTGCGCGCTGCTGTAGCACCTGCCGGGCCTGTTTGGCAAACCAGTTGTTGGGGCTGGTCAGCGATTTTACCAAGTCGCTACCGTCGTTCCTGGCCAGATCGAATGCCTTGGGTGGTACAGCTTTGCCATAGGCGATCTTGAATATCCGACCGCTGTTGCGGTGGATGCCATCGTCATCGTGGCATTCGCCGATATCCGACCAGTCGAGGACGAAGACGCCGCCATCAGGGCCGCTGGCAAGGTCGATGCCGCGAAACCACGGATCGCCGAAAATGATCGGATCACCGCCGTGGCGCCCGACGAAGCCTGACCCTTGGCGTTCGAGCACCTCGGCATTCACCCGGCGGCCGTGCAGGTTGAGCGTGAACAATCCACCGCGATAGGTCGCCGGCCAGTTGTCACCCTGGTAGATCATCATGCCGACATGGGCGTGACCGCCGCCAGCACGCAACGTGCTGGAACTGAGACTACCTTTGCGAATGGCATCCCAGTTTTCATTGGTGTCCCAATGCACGTGATCGGCGTGCTGTTCGATCAAACCGTAGACGTGGGGATCCAGATCATCGCCGTACATCCGGCGATAGTGCGCCCCTGGAATCAGATGCCAAAGATGACCGATGACGGTGTTGATGAAAAACGCCTCACCACGTGCGTCCCAATCCATGCCCCAGGGATTGGTGGTTCCATGGGCGACCACTTCGAAGACCCGCCGCGTCGGATGGTAGCGCCAGATGCCACAATTCAGCTTCACCCGCTCGGCCTGGGGACTTCCTGGAACACCGACTTGAGACGTGGCAAGGATTCCGTGTCGGCCATACAGCCATCCGTCCGGACCCCATTTGAGACCGTTGGCGAGCGTATGGCGTGCTTGCTCCTCTCTGAACCCATCAAGCAGCACCTGGGGCGGTCCGTCCGGTTGGTCGTCGCCGTTGGCATCTGGAAAAAACAACAAGCGCGGCGGGCAAAGGGCAAAGACACCACCGAATCCGACTTCAATGCTGGTGAGCAGTTGGGTAGTGTCCGAGAAGACACTGCGCTGATCGAAGCGACCATCGTTATCAGTGTCGGAGAACACCAGAATGCGGTCGTGCTGCGAGCGGTCGAAATTCTTCTGCCGCTCAGCGTAGGTGTAGTTTTCCGCCACCCACAGCCGACCGCGCGGATCGAAGGCCATGGCGATCGGCTGGCGCACATCCGGTTCGGCGGCGAACAGCGACGCACGAAAACCCGCTGGCAGCGTGATGCCGCGCAGCGCCGCATCCGTAGGCGTCAGTGGCTGACCGTCGATCTTCTGGGTATCTGGCGGCGCTGGGAATTCACCTGCCTGCGCAGTGGACCACCGGACGACGGACAGGAACAGGATCACGATCACGCAGAGAAAACGGGACATGGGTGGCTCTCGGCTCGAGTGATACAGCCGAAACCACCTCTTGGCGGATCGGCTTTGGCACCACTGTTGTCACTGGCCAGCGGAATCTTTCGCGGTTTCTGCTCGGTTGGTCCTACAACCTTGCAGATCTCACCTCGCGCTGGTTTCCTGCGTCGTCATGTTCTCACGGCGCTGATGCGCCTGGCACACCTGTGTCTGGCCGCATGCGCTCTGCCGGGATCAGTTGTTTGGGGAGCGACGGCGAACTCCATTCCAGATTGGCGCAGGAGGTACCATAGATCTGGAAGAACTCATAGACGATGCGCGCCGGGATGCCTTTGCGCAGGCGCACGATTCCGCGATTGGCGCCGCTCTTTTCCGACGCCTCCAGTTCATGGCCCATGGGATTGTTGACCACTACGGCGCCATCGACCCAGACCTTGCCACTGTCGTCGCTGATGGCGTAGATGGTGTAGTCCTCATCGTGTTCGGGCAGCAGCCAACCGCTCCAGCGTACGCTGAAATTGGCCGCGCCGATGCGCGGATCGGGCGAGCCGCGACCCCACCAGAAGTTAAGTTTTCCTTCGATTCGGCGGAACACCTCGTCGGTGAACTTCTCGTCACGGAAATAAACTCCGAGCAGGCCGTGGCCGCTGGCGGCGGCGCCACCAGCGGCGACCTCGCGCACCGGACTGCCCTCGCTGGGCGTGAAGCGTACTCTGCCTTCCTGCACCCGCACGGCAGTACCGTCACTGCCAGCATGGAGCGAAAAGCGCGTGCCGATCACGGCGATGTCGGCGCTCGTCGTGTGGATGGAGAAGTGATGGTCGGGCGCCTGCTTAGCGACCACGGCGTCCAAGTTGCCGCTCAGCAGGCTGACCTGCTGATCGCTGTCCAAGCGCACGCGAGTACCACCTGGGCGCAGCGACAAAATGGTGCCGTCAGGAAATACGATGCTCGCCGCACCATCGACGTTGGCACTGAGCTCATTGCCCAGTCCCAGGATCGCTCCGGCAGTGGCTGGACGCACCACACCATCCGCTCGCAGCTCAACGTTACGCGCTTCGGCCACACGGATCGCGGCCGATGGAGTCGCAGGTGTTACCACGATGGTGGGCGTGGTGGTGGTGACCGACGCACGGTGCGACTGCACCAGGTAGCCGCCAAGTCCGAGCGCGGCCAACACCCCGGCAGCCGCCAACCAACGTGACGGGAACGCCAACGACGAACGAGGCTGGCGGCCAGTGCGGCGATGAGTCATACGCCGCGATGGCGACACGCCAAGCCGGCGTTTATCAGCCAGCTCGGCTAACTGCACCGATTGCAGCAGCACGTCAGCGTAGAAGCGGCGCAGCTCAGCATCACTCGCCAAGGCAGACTGGATCGCGGTTTCACCCGCGGGGTCCAGGTCGCCGGCGATGAAGCGCATCACCTCGCCACGCAGATCACCGGCCTCGCTGGTCATGGGCTGCCGCTCCCGCGGCTGATGCAGGTAGAGAGCTGGCCATGGATGCGGCTGAAGGCGATGTAGAGCGCGTTGAGCGTCCGCTTGGTGGCGGTGGCAATGTCCTCATACGCGCGGTTGTTGAAGTAGCGCATCTCGACCAGTGAGCGGCTGCCGCTCGGCAGCTTGTCAAGGCACTCGCGGAGCATGCGTTTGCGTTGCTCCAACTCGGCCTCGGCTCCCAGGTGGTCAAGATCATCGCCCAACCCCTCCAACAGCTCGGCATTGAACAGCGGCAGGGTGCGTCCATTTTTGCGCAGGAGCGCGAGCCCGATCCGCCGGGCGACACCGCGCGCCCAGTTCGGAAAGGGACGGGTCTGGTCGAAATCGGCCCAGCAACGGGTGATCTCCACCGCGGTGTCGGAAACCGCGTCCTCCGCCAAGTGGGGATCGCGCACGATGGCCATGACATAGGCCTTCAACATCGTGCGATGGGCGACGAAGTGGCGAAACGGGGCTTCATAGGCAGTAGAGTCGCTAGGCGGTGTGTCCATGGAACCCTTCCGAGCGCTATTGTGCCAACGTCGACGGACCTTTCACGGTTCTTTCGTCCGTGTAAAGGGCGAAGAGAAGCAGATCGAAGCAGATTATCAGTACGCCAATGAAATTCGGCAACGGCTGGGTAATGTCGAGTTAGCGTGCGATGCCAGCGGCCGGTGAGGAACCGGTGTTTCGTTGCCGCTGATGCCGCTGATGCCGCACTAGTACAACGCGGCGACGGAGCTTGGCGCCTGTACCGCATTCGGGCTTCAGCCTGGTCAGCACACCCGCAGCGATTCCTCCGACATGTCTTACGGACGCAGGTCATACCAGTGACCGTGGCTATTAGAACGTTCCAACAGAGCCCTTGCCCGCCAGGATCCGGGTCTGTATGGGCACCGGTAGTGCTGCTGTTGTTGCTGGGCCTTGTGCCCCTGGCCTGCGGCGCGGCGGCGTCGGAACGCGCACACTCGCCGGAGCGCGCGGCGGTGGTCGCAGCGTTCGACCAGCACGTCAAACCGCTCTTCGCCACCTACTGCCTTGACTGCCACGGCGGGAAGAAGGTGAAGGGCGACACCAACCTGCGATTCCTCACTGATGGGGAGACCGCCATGCGCGATCAGGCGTTGGTGCGGCACGCGCTGACCAAGTTCCTCAGCCACGAGATGCCGCCTCCAGGGGAACGCCAGCCGAGCGATGAGGAACGCACACGGGCCGGACGGTGGGTGGCGGCGGTGCGTCGGCTCGCGCCGCCCGATCCGGGCACCCATCCGGTGCGTCGTCTGTCGAAGGTGGAGTACGCCAACACTCTGCGCGATCTGTTCGGGGTCGAACCGGCGATCGCCGATGAGTTGCCGCACGACGTCGTCGGGGCCGGCTTCAACAGCAGCATCGCGCCGCTGCTGATGGAGAAGTACCTGCTCATCGCCGATGAGGTGCTCGACCGCGTGATAAAACCTGGGCAGATGAAGCTCGCGTGGCGTGCGGGTCAACTCGATGCGCAGAGCGAGGGCAAGGTCGATGCTGGGAAACCTGACGGCGGCGAACGTCAGCTCAGCGGTGCGGTGCAACTTGGCAGCGTGCTGCCGGCGCCGGTCGATGGCACCTACACGTTCAAGATCCGCGCCGCGACCGAGAAGCTCGGCAAGGAGCCGTTGCGTCTCGCGCTGCGCATCGGCACGCAGGTGGTGGGCGAACTGAAGATCACCGCGCCGCTCAAAACCCCGGCAACCTACACGCTCACCGCCAAGCTGCCCGCTGGTCGCGCGCCGCTCACGTTCATCGTGGTCAATCCGGTGGTGCAGCCCGATCCGGATGCCGCCAAACCGCCCGCGGTCACGAAACCACCGACCAAGCCAGCAGCCTCACCCAAGCCGCCCGACAAACCGGCAGCGCCGCCAGTCACCGGTGATCAGCCACAGAAACGCACGTTGTGGATCGACACCATCGATATCACCGGTCCGCCAGCCGCCGCGCCAACCGAGGTGCAGAAGCGCTTGTTCATCGCCATGCCGAGCAAGGACCTCGACAAACGCGCAGCTGCACGGCAAATCGCCGAGGCCTTCACCCGCCGCGCCTTCCGTCGACCGGCGACCACGTCCGAGTTGGATGTGCTGCTGCGCGTGTTCGATCTGGCCGACCAGCAGGACGAGGTCTTCGCCGAAGCGATCAAGTTGATGTTCAAGGGCGTACTGGTCTCGCCGCAATTTCTCTACTTGGCCGCCGACACCAGCCGTGGGTCGCCCGACCAGATCGTGCGCATCGGCAACCATCAGCTCGCCGCCAAGCTGTCGTACCTGTTCTGGGCCACCATGCCTGATGACGAACTCGCGGCGCTCGCAGATCAGGGAAAGCTGCAGGACGCCGCGGTGCTAGAGGCGCAGATCCGCCGCCTGATCGCTGATCCACGGGCACGGGCGTTCTTCGACGGCTTCAGCGCGCAATGGCTCGGGCTGGACCGCCTCGCCACCATGCCGGTCGATGAACAGAAATTCCCGCTGATGGATGCCGGCCTGCGCCGCGCGATGTACGAAGAAGCCGCGCTGCTGTTCGAGACCGTGCTACGTGAGAATCGCAGCCTGATCGATCTGGTGACTGCGGATTTCACTTTCCTCAACGGCTCGCTCGCGCGGCTCTACGGCATGGAAAACGAGGTGAAGGGTTCGCAGTTCCGTCGCGTGACGCTCAGCGACGCCAACCGTGGAGGTTTGCTGACGCTGCCGGCGGTGCTGGCGGTGACCTCGCTGCCCTCGCGCACCAGCCCGGTGAAACGCGGACGTTTCGTGCTGGAGAACCTGCTTGGTCAACCGACGCCGACGCCACCGATGAACGTGCCGTCGCTAGATCAGCAGAACGTGGCAGAGAACGCCACGCTCAACCTGCGTCGGCGCGCGGAACGTCACCGCAGTGATCCGGCCTGTGCCGGCTGTCATGTGGTGATGGATCCCATCGGTTTCGGCCTGGAAAACTTCGACGCCATCGGTCGCTGGCGTGAACAGGATGACACCAATCTGCGCGTCGACGCCAGCGGCGAACTGCCTGGGAAACTCGCCTTCACTCAGCCCAAGGAACTCAAACGCCTGATCGCCAGCCGACGCGACGAGATCACCCGCGCGTTGACGCACCAAGTGCTGTCGTATGCGCTGTGCCGCGCGCTCGACGGCTACGACGAGGTGGTGGTCGATGACCTGAGCGCCGCGATTGCCAAGGACGGGTTCGCCCTCCAGTCGCTCATCGTGCGCGTCGCGATGAGCTACCCTTTTCTGAATCGTCGCGTGACCAGATGAACAACCGACGAGCATCGAGTTGCGAGCAACGAGCAACGAGCTACGAGTTTCGAGCTGCGAGCAACGAGCTACGAGTTTCGAGTTTCGAGTTTCGAGCTGCGAGTTGGAGCTTCGTGCCTCGTTGTCATTCTTCGTGGAGCGAAGCGGCTCCCCAACTCGTAGCTCGTAGCTCGTAGCTCATTCGAAGCTCATAGCTCATTCGAAGCTCGTAGCTCATTCCAAGAAGCCCATCACCAGGAGCATCCCATGCGTAATAATTGGCTGATCGACCGCCGGACCTGCCTCAAAGGACTTGGTGGTATCGCGCTGGGATTACCGCTGCTCGAAACCATGGGCTGGGCCGAGACGCCCAAGTCCGGCGGTGCGTACAAGCCACCCGTGCGCCTTGGTTTCATGTACCACACGTGCGGGGTGTGGGCGGACGCGTTCTGGCCCACGGATCCCACGACCTTCCCGGTCAGCCTGCCGCCGTCGCTTGAACCGCTGCGCGAGGTGGTCGATCAGTGCCTGCTGCTGGATCACTTGAAAGGCGCCGAAGACGGCAAGCCGTGGCCGCCGCCGCACTGCCGTGAGCTGGCGTCGTGGCTCACCGCGGCGATGCCCAACCGCGATAAACCCGGCGAACTCAATCTGGCGATCTCCGCCGATCAGATCGCCGCCAACAGCATCGGCATCTACACGCCGGTGCCCTCGCTCGAACTCGGCTATAAGGACAACGGCTTGAGCGGCCTCGGCGAGCAGGGTTTCAACAACCGCTATTACACCACTGGCACCTGGGCGGGGCCAACCCAACCGCTGCCGGTCGAGACCAGTCCGGCCAACGTCTACAAACGTTTGTTCTCCTCACGCCAGTCGAAGCGGCGTCGCGTTGGCGGGCCGACGGTCGACACCGGCAAGTTCGCCACCGTGCAGGACGACACCGGCGAGTCGCTCGACCGCAGCATGCTCGACCTGATCCTGCAGGGCGCGAAGGACTTGCAGGGCAGCGTCGGGCGCGCGGATCAGCGGCGGTTGGATGAATACCTCGACAGCATGCGTTCGCTGGAGAAACGCGTCACCGCCATCGAACGTCAGCAGGCCGAGGCCGCGGCGGCGAAGGCCGGCACCGGCAAGAATTCCAAGGCCGGCTTCACCAGCGCACCGCCGATCGAAGTGAAGGTGCCCACGGGATCAGTGAAATGGAGTGAGCACATCCGGGTGATGTGCGATCTGATGATCCTCGCGTGGCAGACCGATCTGACGCGGGTGTGCACGCTGATCCCAGGGCACGTCCACGCGATCTCCTACCCTGAGATCGGCGTGCCGGATTCCCATCATGATATCAGTCACAACGACAATCCCGACAAACCACCGAAGCTCATGAAGGTCGATCGCTTCGCGATCGAGCAATTCGCCTACCTCATCGGCCGCATGAAGACCCTCAAGGAAGGCCCAGGCACACTGCTCGACAACTGCATCGTCATGTGGGGCTCGGGCATGGACCAGGGTTGGCACAGCTTCAAACGCTTGCCCACTATCATCGCCGGCAAAGGCGGCGGCACCATCCGCACCGGCCGCTACGCCAAGACCAACGGCAACATCGGCGATCTGCTGATGGGAATCCTGGCGCGCGCCGGTGTGCCGATGGACAAACCGATCGGCTGCGGAACCAAATTACTGGCCGAACTGGCGTGATACTCCTGCGCCGCTGACATCAGCGGCGCAGGAATGTGGCGATCACCGCGTCGGGTAGTCGGTGTAGCCTTTGGCGTCGTGGGAATAGAACGTGCTGCCGTCTGGTTCGACCAGTGCCACGCCGTCCTTGATGCGCTCGACCAGGTCGGGGTTGCTGACGTAGTGATGGCCGAAGGCGACGGCGGCGAGCGCGCCACTGGTGATCGCGCTGGCGGCCTCGGCTGGGGTGTAGCCCATGTTGCCCATCAGCGCGCCACGGAAATTCGCGCGCGCGGGCGTCATCACGTCGCCCTTCTGGATGCCGAAGAAATCGCCGCGCATCATGTGTAGGTAGGCGATCCCGCGTGTGTCGAGTTCCGCCGTGACATGGGCGGTGAGCGCGACCGGATCGCTATCGCGCATGTCATTGTAGCTGTTCACCGGCGAGAGCCGTACACCAACGCGCTGTTTCCCCCATACGCCGATTACTGCATCGGTGGCCTCCAGCAGCAAACGCGCACGATTGGCGATGCTGCCGCCGTACGGACCGCTGTGTTTGTTCGAACCATCGCGCATGAACTGATCAAGCAGGTAGCCGTTGGCACCATGGACTTCGGCCCCGTCGAAACCGGCGGCCTTGGCGTTCTCGGCGGCTTTGCGGAAACCAGCGATAATGCCGGGCAGTTCATCATCGTTCAGCACGCGCGGGATGACGTAGGGTTTCTTGCCTTCCGGCGTGTGGGTCTCGTCGCCGGTGATGGCCAGTGCGCTCGGCGCGACCGGTTGTGCGCCGTGGTTGAAATACGGATGGCAGGCGCGTCCGCCGTGCCAGATTTGCAACACGATGCGTCCGCCCTTGGCATGCACCGCGTCGGTGACGTTCCTCCACGCGGCGACCTGCGCCGGAGAATGGATGCCCGGTTCGCGGCCATTGAACGCCGAATTGCCGGCCATCGCCATGGTTGCTTCGGCGATGATCAGGCCCGCGCTGGCGCGCTGCGCGTAGTAGGTCGCCATCATCGGCGTCGGCACGTGGTCGACGTCAGCGCGACAACGCGTGAGTGGCGCCATGACGATGCGATTCGGCAGCGCGAGCGCGCCGAGAGTGACGGGCGTGAAGAGCGGTGTGGTAGACATAGGCGCACCTGAGTAGGAGGAGATGATCAGGACGCTAGAAGCCACGCTTTTCCTCGCCACCTAGATCCGAGGTTACATCGGCAAAGTTCGCATTGGCACGCCGACGGTCGATGGTCGATGGCAGCGGGACGGGAAGGTTGGGTTAGGATCGGATGAAAACAGCAATCGTTCCGACCGTAGCGACGACCCCCTGGGAGCGCCGGTTATCAACCGGCGTTGGACTTCTGCTGAAGGAGGGAACATAAGCTGAGCAACAGCCGTTCAGGCATCAGCGCAGGCATCAGCGCGGGCATCAGCGGGAGGCGTCGCGGCGGGACCAACGTGATCCTGGTTCGTCTGCTTCTGGGGGCTGTCCACGACCATGCGATCGGTGGTGCGCGTGCGCGCGTCGGCGAACTCGTAGGACACCTGGGTGATGCGCCCGCGCCAATAGGGCTTCGTTCCTTCAGGCAGGACCCAGGCGACCTCGGCCTCCAATGGCACGCGCATACCCGCGCGCACGGCGTAATTCCAGAACCGGCCTTCCCACGGCGCCATCACCACCGCGCCATCCACCATCCGTCCGCGCGCTTCGGCCCGCACCTGCTCGATCATCCCGTCGTCGGAGAAGCCGACCTGCAGCGTCACCGTCACCGCGCCATCCTGCAGCGTGGCGCGGGCACGATGCTCATCCACGGCTTCCCAGCGCACGCCCTGGCTCGGCAACAAGGCCGTCGGATACCACACAGCTTCGGCGAGAAAACGCATCAGCTCACCCTCCGCCAGCGCTCCTGGTCCCCGCAGGTTGGCCAGCGGCACCACGCCCAGCACGGCGGCATGCAGCCAGCCTTCACCTGTCAGGTAGGCGTCGTGTACGTGTACCGCTACACCGGGCATTACCCGGATGCGCGCATCCCAGTCGAAACCTGGGCGGCGCGTGATGACGCGTTGAGTGGAGGTGAACGCTTTCCAGCGCTCGACCTCCGTGCCCAGGTTGAAAGTGCCGATATGGCGCACGCTGACGGCCGTCACCATCGGCTGCCCGTTGGGCAGCGCCCGTTGAAAGTAACGCTGCACCGACGCCGGAAGTGAAGCGAGTTCAGCACTGCGGTAGCGATCAGGAACGATGGCGAGCCGGCCGGCTTCTAGCCGGGCGCGCAGTCGGCGCGTGCCGAAGATCCAGCAGAGCTTGCCGATGCCGATGGCCAACAGGGCCAGGGCGATGAGCGACCCGCAGACCAGCAGCATGACCGACGACATGACTGGGTCCTTTGTCAGTGAGGAGATCCCAACCGCTGCCGTCAGGCTTTTTTCAGCGTCTTGAGTCCATGTTTGATCTCCTTCAAGGCCAATTTCACAAACGCGAGTTTATCCTTCAGGAAGGACCGCTCGGCTTCGAGCAGCGCGCGCTTGTGGTGCAGGTGGAAAGACTTGGGGGAATGGTCATGGGTTTTCATGGGCTGTTCCGCAAAAGCGATCGTTGGTTTGTCACAGCGGATTATACGCCAGCGATCACGGTGATAAGCAAATACAAAAGCGCATCCCGTGCCGAGCCCAGGCTCAGCACGGTGGTGGGTCGGCTTGAACCGCTGACCGGTCGGGAAGCTGTACGGTTATCCCCTGCCGCCACGCTACTGGCGGTCACGAGCACTCCGGTTCGCAGAGGCAGGCATGCATATCGCAGTGCGCCAATCTGCCGCCAGACGGATACGGCATGGCAACTAAAAAGGGGGAGAGGGCTTGCATCGTGTGACGTCTTCTCCCTCCGGTCCTCCCTATTCAATCCGGCTGTCCCAGCTCAAGTCCGGATGGGAACGTGCCCTCTGCGCGTCACCACGAACCACAGATGATTCGTTCGGCAAACCAGCAACCGTTGTCAGCCGTAGGTAGCTCGCACGGCCATGGTTGAGCACGCACGGTGTCACGATCCCCAGGGGGTTGCGTTAGACCCATGAGGATGCGGTCATGACCACGCTGTATCGCCTGTTTTTGTTGGGCTGTCTGGTGTTACCGCTGTCGGCGGCCACCCATGATTCCGTCGATGAGGCGCTTGCCGCGTGGAAAGCCTGGAGTGACGGCCAGATCGATATCTACCAGAGTGCGGTTGATGTGGCGCAGCGCATCTACGGGGCGGAAAAAACCAAACTCGACGCCGCCGCCATCGGTGGCTTGATCGCAGTGGGCAAACGCGAAGCGCGCAAACCCGACAAGGCCGTGGCGTTGTCGGCTTGGACCGAGGTCCTGCGACTCGACGAGTCGCACAGCGAGGCCACCGCGTTCTTCACCGCACTCGGCCAGCTCGAACAGGTGCGTGCGGCGCTGTCGCCGTCGGCTGCGCCTACTACTGATTTGCTGGGCAATGCTCCGGCTGCTACGGCTCCCCCCGCACTGCCGGAGGCGGTGCAGAGCGAAGTGCGCAAACGCGACGACGGTCTGACCAAGGCGCGCGGCGTCTTCGCCAAGGCCGAAGGCGCCGCACGCACGCGCTTCCGCGAGGCCGAGGCCAAGGCTCGCACCAAAGCGGTGAAGGACCTGGGTGCACTGGCACAGAAGGCCGACCGTGGTGGTGACCTGCCTGGTGCAACCGCGGCGTGGAAAGGCGTGCTGCAACTTGATCGCGAGGACACGCGCGCACGCGTCTACTTCACCGGACTCGGCCGCCTCGACGCGCTGCTTGCGGAATTGCCGGTGGTGCGCGATCCGCTTGGTGATCTGCCGGATCCCGATCGCGGTTTTGCCCCGCTATCGTTGCGCGGCCTCACCGTGTTGATCACCGGTTCGGACAAACCGGAGAGACGAGGCCCGTTCGAACAAGCACTGCACGAGCATTGCGCCGCTGCGGGCATGGTGGTGACCTCTGCGAGTGTGGACAGCCTAGTCGGTGACAAGGGCGACGCCCTGCTGAAGGACAAGCAACTGGTCATTCTTGCCGGCGGGCTGAGTGACGCCACGCGTCATAGTTGTATCGGCGTGATGCGTAACTTGCGCGCGCCGGTGGTGGTCACCGATCTCACTCTGGCGGAGATCAGCGGCTTGATCGGCCGCCCGGCGTACAATGGGCATCTGACCGAGTACACCGACTCCATCCTGATCAAGGCTGGTGCTCATCCGCTCGCCGCGGGCCTGGCGGGCAGCGTACGGATCCTTGATCCGCTGCCGGCAAGCGGACCGGTGAAAGCGGTCCCGATCGAACAGGATCCCGATCTGCTCAAGGTCTACGTACCGAAGCTCGACATGCCCCCTGGGGCAGTAGTTGTCGCTGGGCTCGCAGCGGACCGCAGCGCGGGCATCATCGCCTTCGACACCGGCCATCCGGTAATCCTGGGTGAAAGCAAGGCTGGCGAGGCCGTCACCGCCAAGCTGCCAGCGCGGCGTCTGGGATTCTGGATGCTCAACCAGTTGCGCCCGGATCAGACCAAACGCCTATCGCGTGACTTCTGGCGTCTGTGGGATGCCAATCTGACGTGGGCTCTGCGCGGCACGATCGCCCCGCCGATTGCGCCCAGTCAGCGTTGATTCACCAACAGCAGAAAAAGGAATCCGGCATCGCCACCAGCGTCGGTGGGATGCGGCACCGGATTGATTTCCACCGCCATCACCCGGTGGGGTAGTCGGTGTAGGGTGTAGCCCTTGGCCCCGTGGGAATAGAACGTGCCGCCATCGGGTTCGACTAGTGCCACGCCGGCCTTCATGCGTTCGACCAGGTCGGGGTTGCTGACGTAGTGGTGACCGAAGGCGACGGTCGCGAGGGCGCCACTGGTGATCGCGCTGGCGGCCTCGGCTGGCGTGTAGCCCATGTTGCCCATCAGCGCGCCACGGAAATTCGCGCGCGCGGGCGTCATCACGTCGCCCATCTGGATGCCGAAGAAATCGCCGCGCATCATGCCCCCGTCTTCTTCCTGATCACTGGCCCAATCGGCTGCCACGCCCTCGCCCGTGCGGTGTGGCGGACGCGGAGTTGAGGTGGGGCAACTGGCGGTCTACCCGCCGTCCCTCGGTCCGCTCGTTCGCTCCGCATTAGGCTGATCGCTGGCGCTGCCTTGGCGGCTTGCAACCGCGATTCCACCTCCACTTCATGCCCACCAGTGCCTCCTGGCTGAACACGGTCGAGTGCTTCTTTCGAACCCTCAGCATTCATCGCCTACGCCGCGATTTATTCGCCAAGGTCGACATCCTCGTCGCCATCATTCAGCAGCACAGTCAGCAGCTCAAACCCTTCATCTGTGCGGCCAAGGCCAGAGATATGCTCGAAAAGGTCAAGCGCGCACGCGCCGTGCTGGATAGGCGACTGACAGGCTGACGCAGTACACTTGGGTGACGACCCAATAATCCTGGAAAAGGCAGCGGCGGCACTGATTTGCTGCCAATTTCCTCTGGTCGTAATTACGGCGGCGTAATTCCTGGCCCTGGCATCATCGGGGTCGGAGTCACCACTGGCGGCCAGAACACCAGTAATGCCACTCCCACAGCCAGTGCCACGCCGAACAGGATCAGCAAGCGCCGGCCGAGCACCGCGCCGCCGACTACATAGGCAGCGATGGCCTTGAACACCAAGTTGGCGAGCGCCGCCACCAGGATAACCCGCCAGGCGATGTCGTATTCCAAGAGGTGTTGCGACACCATCCGCGTGGTCGACAGCGTCACCGCATCCATGTTCATTAATCCCGATATCATCGCGACCACATAGATGCCAATCACACCGAACCAGTCGTTGGATGCCGCGATCGCCAACGGCACTACCGCATAGAGCGCAGCGAAGATCAGGGCGGATTTCAGTTTGGCCGGATTTCCCGCCGGCGGCAGATGGACCGGCGCGCGGCCGACCAGCAGGGCCTGGGTCAAGGACAACACGATCAGCACGGTGAGCATGATGCCGAGGGGAATGCCAATGACGGCGATCGCCGTCGGTGCGACGAAGGCCGCGACCACCAGCACCCGCACCAGGGAAACGGTCGAGGCCAACATGATCACGGTTGCCGCCAGGGGTGCGACTTCCGGCGCACCGTTTACTTGTCTAGCATAGGCCAGCGTGGTGGCGGTCGATGACACCATGCCACCCAGCGCACCGCCCAACAGCATGCCGGGACCTTGCCCGAACCAGCGGTACAGCAGGTAGGCAGCAAACTGCACGCCGACGATCAGCACCACCATCAACCAGATGTTCTGCGGATTCATCACCTGATATGGACCATAGGCTTTATCCGGCAGCACGGGCAGAATCACCAAGCTGATGAGGACGAACTGCATGACCGCCTTGATGTCGTTCACTTCCACGCGTTTGAGCATGGCATGCATCTGGGGCTTCAGGTGCATCAGCACGGCCAGCGCGCCGGCAGCAACCACCGCCACTTCGGTGATGCCCTGAATGAGGTAGGCACCAAGGACGAACATCAGCAGCACGGCAATTTCGGTGGCGATGCCAGCGTCCTGCTGCTCGCTGCGCTGCAGGAACTTTCCGGCCAACAACGCAACGCCGACACACAGCAGCCCCACGGCGATGATCCACCCGCCATGAGTGATGCTGAGCAACGCACAGAAACCACCCAGCAACGTCACCATGGGAAAAGTGCGAATGCCAGCAAGACTGGTGCCGGTGTACTCGCGCTGCAAGCCGACCAACAAGCCGAGCGCGGCACCAAGCCCAAGGCGTTGAAAGATGTCGAGCGAATCCATGGCGATATATTCCGTGTCGCGCGGTGAACGGGTGATCCTGGCGATCAGGCTGATGCTGCTCCGATTGGGCGGAGTCGTGGTATAATGAGCGGGACAAAAAAGTGACCAGTCGCATGGGCATGGTCAAGTTGGGACTGTAGAAGTACGTGTAAAAGTAAGAGCTGTCTTAACCGGGGAGCGCTTCCGTCGCAGTCGTGCTATTGTGACGGCGGTATGGGCCGCACGCCGAGGTCGTGCGGGATCGTCATCGGGCAGGATGAGGATAACCGTGATAAGTACGAGCGAGGCCGAACTATTAACGCTGATCTGGCCTCTCGCCTTGCAACGCTGCGCATCGTTGACCGCGCGATGTCGAGGTACGCGGCGATGGTGAGACGGTGAGACGGATGGCCCGCACGTCGAGTTCCTGGATGACGCCATTTACCGTACGATTGTGGAGCCCGCCGTCCTCCAGCGTGCATTCCAAATCGCTTAACATCGTGTCGATGCCTCAGCGGGCGGCATACAGCCCAACGATCCGCCTCTTCGACCAAGTCTTCGGCAGGTGATCAGAAGGAACCGCGTGTCACGCTTGGAGTTTCTGTGCGGACACCCTGGACCACTGCTGACGCGGAGATGTCGGATGTTGATGGCGGGCGGGTTCCTGGTGCGGCAACTGGTCGTGGCCCATCGCCTCCGCCGTACGGCCATCGCCGGGCAAGGTCAGCGGTCCCTGTTCAGGACTGATCGCATTGACAGGCCCGGTTGGTGCCGCTCAGGTGCGGCTATGTCCGTGCTCTTCGCCCTACTGGCCCTGCTCGCAGGACTGATGCTGCTGATCGTTGGAGCTGACCGTCTGATCGGCGCCGCCGTGGCCATCGCTCGACGCTTCCGCCTGTCCGAGGCGGTGATCGGCGCCACCATCGTCGCCGGCGGTACCAGCATGCCTGAACTGGTCGCCAGCCTCGGCGGGGCGCTTGGCGGCCAGTACGGCTTGGCGGTGGGCAATGTGGTCGGCTCGAACATCTTCAACATCGGGGTGATTCTTGGGCTGGTCGCGCTGATTACGCCAATGCAGGTGGCGCCGGCAATCGCACGCTTCGACTGGCCGTTTATGGTAATGACCAGCATCGCCTGCTGCGCCATCGCCGCTGGTCTCGGCGTCTTCCCGTGGTGGGCCTGCTGCGTCTTCCTGGTGGTGTGGCTTGGCTACGTGGCTTGGGCGGTGCGCACCGGGCACGGTGTCGAAGAGGCGGCCGAACAATCCGTCGCCGCCATGGCTCCAACAATGATGGTGCTGTGGCTGGTCGCTGGGATCGCCCTGCTTACAGGCGGCGGCTGGCTGCTGGTGTGGGGCTCGGTCGAACTGGCCCGCGCCGCTGGCATCAGCGATGCGATCATCGGCCTGACCATCGTCGCCGCCGGCACCAGCGCTCCCGAACTGGTCACCAGTCTGCTGGCGGCTAAGCGTGGCCAGCACCAGATCGCGGTCGCCAACATCGTCGGCTCGAATACCTTCAACATCCTGCTCATCCTCGGCATCACCGGCCTGTTCGGCACGCTGCCGGTGGTCGATGAGATCGTGCACCGCGATCTCTGGTGGATGCTCGGCTTCTCGCTGCTGCTGCCGTTGGCCTGGGGCCTGCGTCGGCGCGTGATCGGCCGTCTCGGCGGCGGTCTGATGCTTGCCGCCTACCTCGTTTATGTCGGAGTGCTCATCCGCGCTGTCCTCGCGCAGAGCAGTTGACCAGTCGTGGGTTTCGCCATCGCGGTCGTCCTGTTGCCCCTGCTTGCCGCCGTGTTTGCGGTCCCATCTGCTCGGCTGTCGGAGCGCTTCGCCATCATCCTCGCCGCCTGTGCCCTGGGCGGATCTGCCGCCTGTGCCCTGGCTCTGGCTCCCGGCGCACTCTCCGTGCCGGTCGAGGTGCTGCTGCCGTGGGCGGCGCCACTGGGCCCCGACCTGGCGCTGCGCGCTGACGCCCTCGGCGTCATCCTCGCCACCCTGGTTGGCGGCGTTGGCGCCTGCGTGGTGGTGTACATCGGCGGCTACCTGCGCGGCGAGCCCGGACTCGGCAGGTTGCTCGCCACCCTGCTAAGCTTCGCCGCGGCGATGCAGCTTCTCGCCCTGGCTGATGATCTCTGGCTAGTCTTCGTCGCCTGGGAGTTGACCAGCGTGTGCAGCTACCTGTTGGTGCTCCACACGCGCACCCCTGAGGCGCTCAAAGCCGGCACCACCGCCCTGCTCGTTACCGGCCTGGGTGGCCTGGTCCTGCTCGCCGGCCTGCTGCTGGTCCAGCAGGCCACCGGCGTGACCCGCCTCAGCGAACTTGGCGCGGCGCGCGACGTCCTGCTGGCCTCGCCACTGTGTACCGCCGCCCTGGTCTGCGTCGTCATCGGCTGCGCCACCAAAAGCGCGTTGTTCCCCTTCCATTTCTGGCTGCCAGGGGCGATGGCGGCGCCAACCCCGGTGTCGGCCTACCTGCACGCCGCCACCATGGTCAAGGCCGGCATCTTCCTGCTCGCCCGTGTCCATCCCGGCTTTGGCGGCACCGCCCTGTGGGAGGGGTTGGTCGGTGGCCTGGGCGCGCTGACCATCCTTGCGGCCTGCTGCCGCCTGCCGTTGGCCGATGACCTCAAGCAGCTGCTGGCCTGGAGCACGGTACTGGCCCTCGGCACCCTAGCCGTGCTGCTTTCACTCGATAGCGCCGAGGCGGCGCTCGCTGTTGTCGTCCTGCTCATCGCCCACGCAGCTTACAAGGGTACCCTGTTCCTGACCGTCGGCTCAATCGATCACGGCACTGGCACGCGCAGCCTGGCCCGCCTTGGCCACCTGCGCCGGGCGATGCCGTGGACGGCGCTGGCCGGGTTGCTTGGGGCCGCTTCGATGATGGGGCTGCCGCCTTTCGCCGGCTTCGTCGCCAAGGAACAGATCAAGCTCGCTGGCGGCGGCTGGCTGGCGTCGGGGTCGCTGCTGCTCTCGGCAGTGGCGTTGGTGGCGGTGGCGTGGTGGGTCGGCATCCGGCCGTTCTGGCGCCGTCGCG